>ERZ1026862.287-NODE-287-length-33135-cov-21.272068_pt1 | contig 33135 bp, 23 predicted proteins | sample MGYA00380161_ERZ1026862 | MGnify/ENA primary metagenome ERZ1026862 (study PRJEB33269, sample SAMEA4719797) | human gut metagenome | biome: human-associated habitat; feature: organic feature; material: feces | place: Cameroon | collected 2013-10 ... | reverse complement strand
GCAGCGCTGCCTTTTCATACATGGGCAGATATTTTCCTATAAATTCCCAGTTCATGTATTTCTTTCCTTTCAGGAATGATTGAATCAGTCGTAACTTTTTAGATTATAACAAAAGAAATTCTTATATGCAATCTTTATGCAGGAAAAGACTGCGGCGGCAACATACGTGCCCCGCAGTCCCCTCTATATCATTCTATTCCGCTTGGTACTTATTGTGCATTTACCTTGCCACCCTCTACTACCAGGCTTTCCTCATAATCCAGACCATAGGTATCTGCCAGAGTTGCCTCGTAATCTGCGTGGAAGAAGTTCTCCTCGCCAAGGCTTGCGATCTCGTCATTGATCCAGTCAAGCAGTGTGGTGTTGCCCTTGGATACTGCGGGAGCAATGGTGTCTGCGCTGCCCAGGGAAGGAATACCTACGGTATAGCCGTCATTCTGCAGAGCAAATGCGATAACCTCAGTGTTGTCGTTTGCCCATGCTACGGAAGTACCATTTTCAAAAGCTTCCTTGGCGGTTGCATAAGAATCAAACTTCTGTAAAGGAATATCGGGATAATTTGCGATCAGATAAGTCTCTGCAGTAGTTCCGGAAATTACAATGATGGAATCATCAGCATTCCAGTTGTCCAGGCTTGTGATCACATTGTCATCCTTGGATACTACACCGAGTGCTACATTCATATAAGGAGAAGCGAAGTCAACTTCCTCTGCTCTCTCGGGAGTTACGGTGAAGTTGGCCAGGATCACATCCACCTTGCCGGTCTGTAAATATTCGATACGGTTGGCTGCCTCGGTAGATACGAAGTTCACATCTACACCCAGATCCTCACCAAGTCTTCTTGCATAATATACATCATAGCCCTGATACTCACCGTTCTCATCCACATAACCAAACGGGTTCTTGTCGGAAAATACACCGATGTTGATAGTGCCGCTTTCTTTGATCTCATCCAGAGTGCGGTATACTGCTTTGCTTCCTGCATCACTGCTGCCGGCAGCTGCTGCACCGTTGTCACTGCTGCCGCAAGCGGTAAGCCCCAGTGCCAGTGCTCCTGTTAATGCCAGTGCCAAAAATTTTCCAAACTTTTTCATAATCCTTTTCCTCCTCTTCGATGTCTTACTTAAGTGTCGAATCAACTTATGGGTAGGATTATATCTCTCATTTCATACTATGTCAATAGGAAAACAGTAATTTATTTTTGTTTTTTGCAGAGGAACAAAATCAATGCTATGATGTTCACTTATGTCCCATATATACTGACATATATCCTCGGTTTTGCTAGTGGATAAACCTTTAACATATCATTAAACGCTTTCCATGTGTAGCTGATTTTCTGGCTACGCCGATTGAGCCAGTAAAACAGGCTACACCGTACCTTATAATAGAAGCTATCTATGGCTCTGAAATTGTCAGTTATATCGTAATAATGATAGTATCCAACAAGTATCTGATTCAACTTAGTTATTATCAGACGAAGCGTCCAATGCCTAATGGAACTGATTAGTCTATGAACTTCCTTACATTTCTTTGCAAACTTCTTCTTACTTGTTTTCCTTTTAACCCTGAAATCCCCTGACTTACTATGGGAGCAGTAATGAGTCAATCCCAGAAATGTAAAGGTTTCTGTTTTCCCTTCCCCTCTGCATTTCCTGTTTTCTTCGGCATATCTGCCGAACTCAATTAGTCTGCTTTTGCTCATTTCCAGTTCTAACCCGAAATTCTCCATCCTTTTGGACAGTCTTCTGTAGAACTGTTCCGCCTCTGCCTTATATTGAAAACAGCATACGAAATCATCGGCATATACCACCAATCCACTGAATCCTTTGAGATTTGGCTGTATTCTTTCCTTAAACCACCATACAAGAACATAATGCATATAGAATAAAAATACCGTTTTATATGAAATATCTGCATGCGTTAAGGAATTTCGAAGAATATTCGCCGAAAAAAATATGGCTCTGCTCTATTTGTTTATTGAGCGATATCAGATATCCACTATTAAAGAAATTGCGTCATTTGCAAAAGGATTACAAAAAGATATTGAAGCAGTTGAAAATGCTGTTGCCAGTGAAAAAAAGTAATGGATTTGTTGAAGGTACAAACAGTCGACTCAAAATGATAAAAAGGACTATGTATGGTCGCTGTAGCAGACAATTGTTATCCGCAAAGTTGATGTATAAAAAATGCTGTACTACGTAAAAGCGCAGAAGAACCTTCAATTTCTCTGTTTTGCACAAGAGACTAAAAGACTGTAATCAGGGGGGCCTGAACAGTTACGAATCATCAATGATAAGAACATTTGCACGGTCTTTGGAATCCAGTGGAATGATAGCATCTTTGATAATCCGGGAGGAAAGAATCGTTATGAAACAAATCCAGTTGATCTGGATCATCTTCATAAACCGATACTGGAAGATTTCCGTTACCGGAATTCCTTTCTTTTTGTAGGCGTTGGATACTTTCAAAGCTGAGGAAACATGAAATCTTGTAAAAAATCTTTTGATAGATTTAGAAATCTGCTTATCGTCTTGAGTTGCTTGTGTTATACTTTTATTCATAGCATGAGCCTCCGGTTTGTAATTGTTTCTGAGCAACTCAATTATACCAAAACCAGACGGTTTCATGCTATATTTATGCCAGTTATTATTGAATTTTCAAGGTGCATAGGCACTTGTTCAAGTGCGAAGTTTGAGTCATATATTCTTTCTTTGCAGCATTGTATTCTGCCTCAAAGCGTTCAAGCCATCCCTTGGTTGTAACAGTATATCCCGCTTTCTCCAGTCCCCTGCCAGGCTACGTGAAAGTGCCATATTGTACAACTCTTGTTACTTTTTTATCATTATCTGCGTAATATCTGATTGTATCTCCTCACTTTCCCAGCTACACCTTCTCTTCACATTCTCAGTGTTGTATCTTGCCTGCATTCTCCCGCATCCTCTGTTCCATGACACTCTGATATTCTACTGCAGCCGAAATTAAAGCTTCATCATAATTTACACGTTCCCGTGTTTCTACATCAAATACCATCGTATGCTCTTCCTCTTCTGTGCTTGGGCTCCACATTGGCAATATATTATGATTCGGATTTCCACTGCGTGCAAACGATATTACACTTTCAAAAAACTGTTCTTCTATCTTTTCTGCATTCTTTGCCCCTTTTGCCATAGGAACCAGATTAATATTATGAAATGCAAACGGAATATCTGCGCAATGCCACGGTGCACGTCCGCCGTCTATTGGCATATCAAGATTAAACAAATATGCATAAGTACAATCATTCAATGCGCCTCTCTGCCTGATATGCTCCTTCGTTGGTCTGCGGAATATATAATCTAATGTTAAAATATCTACCGGATTTCTTTCCGGATAAGCTAACGTATACAGAGGAAGAATTTTTTCTGCTGCATCCTCACCAAATACATGCTTAACCACGTCAATTCCTTCTTTCTTCGACAATCCCCTCTTGTCATACGAAGTCTCTGCAAAAGAAAAGAATTCACCGTATACGGTTCCCACCATCAATGGAATCTCTGCCGTTTCCTTTCTGAATCCATGTTTATCCGGTGTTCCTACATAAAATTCATTTGGATGTGGCTTTCCTCCTACATAATATCCTTCTGAAAGAAGCACCGGCTTCACTTTGAGATAAGCTGCCGCCAGAAGTGCATACGGAATCTCTTCCAGTTCCTTTATCCCGGTCACATTCACTTCCTTCATCAATGCTTCTGCCAGATTTTCGCCACTTCCCTCCTGATCTGCCAGAAGCGATCCTATCACACCACTCATATTAATTCCGCGATGATATAACCCATCTGCAGCCGGAGTTTGCAAAAGAGTTGTCACCTTCGCTCCTCCACCAGACTGTCCCATCACGGTTACGTTATCCGGATCACCACCAAATTCCGCAATGTTATCACGAATCCATTGCAGTGCAGCGATAATATCATCCGTTCCGGCATTTCCTGAATTTGCATACTCTTCTCCATATGCTGACAAATCAAAATACCCTAAAATATTCAACCTGTGATTAATGGAAACCACAACCACCTGTCCAAAGCTGCACATGTTCTCACCTTCGTATGCAATCTGCTCAATGGAAGAACCTGCTTCATATCCACCACCATGCAGCCATACAATTACCGGTCTCTTATTTTTGTCGCATGCCGGTGTCCAGATATTTAAGTTTTGACAATCCTCATTCATAATCCAATAACGATGAGGAACCAGAAGCTCCCCATTCGGTTTTGCGGTAGAATCAAGAAGAGGACACACGAACCCATAGCTTGTTGCATCAAGAACACCTTTCCATGCCTCCACCGGTTCCGGCGCATGGAAACGCTTTGCCTTTGCATAGGGAATTCCCTTAAAAATAGAAATCCTTTTATCCATGTAGCCACGTACCTTTCCCTGTTTTGTATCGACTACCGGTATATCCCTACTATATAAAAATCCACTACCCACTCGCTTGTCCTCCTACTTCTTCTCTATGCATTACTTATATTCAAGACTTTAGGTTTTTTCAAAGAGCATCCTCTGATTATTTCAAAAACTTTTCTTGGTGATGCTGCCTTACTTCTCGCTGGCATAACACAACTTATTTTTGTGATGTTTGTTAATAAAATCCATCGACAGTAATTCTGCCGTCGTCTCTTTCGCAATCCTGGTTACACGCTTTTCACTTACATCGTCTTTAATGCAGCCCGTACCACATTCGCTGCGTTGTACTGTAAATCTCCTTTTGTAATGCGATAGCCATCTTTTTCCTCACCGGATTCTACTGACTCCACGATGTCATCCACATTTATCTGACAGCCAGGCATCTGCAAATCATTTCCTGCGAAAATACATCCTGCGGATGAAGATATCGGATACTTTGATTCATATTTTCCGGTTATCATACTGGCATTCTGTGAGGTATACCAATCCGTCATAACGACACCTTCAAATCCCCACTCATCTCTTGCAACAGACTGAATTAAATCATAGTTATTCGCAGCATGAATTCCATTTATTAAATTATAGGAAGTCATAATGGATAATGGCTGAGACTCTTTTATTGTAATCTCAAAGCCTTTCAGATAAATTTCTCGCAAAGCTCGCTGACATGAGCATTGGTAAAATAACGGTTTTCTTCCTGATTATTCACTGCAAAGTGTTTGATACAGGTTCCTTTTCCAGAAACACTCTGCACACCCTTTGTCATAGCCGCAGCCATCTTTCCTGATACCAGTGGATCCTCTGAGTAATACTCAAAATTTCTGCCACAAAGTGGATTTCTATGAATATTCATCGCCGGTGCGAGCCAGATATCTATGCCAAACAGTTCCATTTCACCACCAATCATAGCTCCAACCTTTTTTACCAGATTTGTGTTCCAAGACTGTGCAAGTCCCCATCCAATCGGAATCGCTGTACAATACTGATAATAATCTACTACTCCCTCTGCATCACTACCTTCACCAAATTCTGCCACGACCTCTCCCGACACTTCGCCTCCCGGCATTATTTTGCCATTGGCATCTACCTTGAAATGCGGTTGAAGACGTAAGCCCGCCGGTCCATCTGTCAGTACCATATTCTTTATTGCTCTGCTCTCTTTTACAATACTGCTTGTATCTCCTGTTGCACCCGGAACATTATGAGATGTATTTCCAACAATCGCTCCCATTTTTCTTGCAGAACCTACGCAAAGAGTTGCCATTTCTTTTATCGTCAACTGGGCTACCAGTTCCTCAACCGTTGCCTTTCCATCCACAACATCCTGCATGGTGAGCACCTTATCTGTATTGCTTGTCAGTTCAGGTCTGCCCTGCTGATAGCTGTTTTTACGAAGTTCAATGACAGATGGATCAACGGTAATTTTCTTAAGCTCTGCTTCATAGAATGAAGCTTCATCCTCTGCCTGAATTTCTTGCAATTCACAATCCAGTGGGAATAAATTCTTACAGGTTTCTGTCACGGTATAGGACGGAACCACCAGTGCTGCTGCCGGCACCGTATCTCTTGACTGATTACCCACACGGATTACATACTCGCCTGCTTCTAATACCCAGGATGCCTCACTCTCATTATAGGATGCCATATCAGAAAGGATAAAGCAAATCTCAAGCTCCTGTGCCTCTTTCGGTGCCAGCTCTTTTGTCTTTGCAAAAGCAACCAGTTCCTGATATGGTTTTGCCAGTTCTAATGACGGTGCCGAATAGTATACCTGAACAACCTCTTTCCCTGAATATTTATCTCCAGTATTCTCGACTTTTACTTTTACCTTTACATTTGCTCCGTCTACGCAGACATCCAGTGTCTCTACAGAGAAATCTGTATACGACAATCCATATCCAAATGGATATACCGGTGCTACATCAAAGCTGTCAAAATAACGGTATCCCACATAGATTCCTTCTGTATACCAGTCATCATGTACATTTCCATTATTATGGCTGAAAGTCGCAGACGATGGATAATCCTTATAGTCTGCAGCCCAGGTATCCACAAGTTTACCGGAAGGAGTTACATCACCAAGCAGTATGTCAGCCAGTACATTTCCACCAATATTTCCAAGCTGTGTCATAAGAACAATCGCACCGACACCATCCATTTTTGAAAACTCAGATGCATCCATAACACCGCCGATATTTAATACAAGAACTACTTTTTTATAGTTTTCCTGTATTGTTTTTAAAATTGCTTTTTCTTCATCCCACAAAAGATAATCTCCCTTGCAGCACTTACGGTCTGCGCCTTCTCCGGAATTACGCGCAATTACATAAACTGCCGTATCCGCATTCGATGCGTCGATATCCTCTTTTGTTACCTCTACCGGTGGTATCGGCTCCATTGGGTTGTCAAAACAGGCTACAATTTGAGAAACGCCTCTCCGCTTTGCTTCTGCCGTTGTTATTCTCATATATTCTTTCTTTGCAGCATTGTATTCTGCCTCAAAACGTTCAAGCCATCCCTTGGTTGTAACGGCATAGCCCGCTTCCTCAAGTCCCTGCTCAATATTCACCACACTTCTGGAATTTACATCTCCGGATCCTGTACCTCCTTTTACCGTGGCTCTGGCACCATTTCCGTAAAGCGCAATATTTCCTCCCTTTGCCAGTGGCAGTGTCTGATGCTCGTTTTTTAATAACACCACGCACTCTCCCGCCAGACTGCGTGAAAGTGCCATATTGTCAATTTCTCTCTGTGTCAGTTTGCTTTCTTTTGCTGCGTAATATTTCATAATAGCTCCTTTCTTTTATACAAAATCAAATTTTGTAAAGTTCAGTTTTCCGTTTCCTGTAAATGCAAAATATAATGGGCATGTACCTGTCATCGGTTTGATTGGAATACTGACGGTAACGGTTTCTGTCGTATCTACTGTCAATGGACGCTCGCCAATACCTTCCTCGTTTTCCAGATTCACCAAAACCTGAACCTTTCCGTCAAACGTTCCAATCGGACAAATCATCCTCCGGTGCAGACCAGGTTACATAATTTCCTTCACAATATTTTGTTCCAAATGCTTTATCATGAGAACCATAAATATAAACTCTTCCATTAAAAAGATGTGGTTCTCCGTCCGGTACATATGCATGCTCCGGCAGATATGGATTAAAAACCTGTTTTTTCGTTTTTTCTTCCTCCATCCGCTTTATTTACTCTACGATAAATTGATAATGCCCACTTCCAAGTTCTTCACAAATGGTCTTTGTTTTTCCTTTTAATTCCAGGGTTGCACTGGTATTACACGGAATATCGCATTCATAGATGTAGCGATTCTCCTCGCGTTTCCAGCTGCTGTTAATTCTTCCATAGCCGGTCTCAAATCCACCTGTAGCACATTCAAGTTCCTGCATTGCCGGTTTCAGGTAAAAATGCTGATACCCCGGCTTTTCCTCGTCTCTCATGATTCCAAGAACCGTTTCATAAATCCAGGAAAGTACAGAACCTAACGAGTAATGATTAAATGAATTCATGCTGTTATTTCCACCGAATCCATTTTCCACAGTATAGGAGTTCCACCTCTCCCATATCGTGGTGGCCCCCTGTGTAACCGGGTACAGCCAGGATGGATACGCAGTCTGTTGTATCAGATGATATGCCAAATCTGTATGTCCACCTGCCGAAAGCATTGGATTTAACACGCCGGTCCCAAAGAATCCGGTGTGAATGACTTCTCCAGCCTCTTTGGTCTTTCGAGCCAGATGTTCAAACGCTTGTGTGCGGTTTGGCTCTGCAAACATATTGTATGCCAATGGAAGCGCATAGGAGCACTGGGTATCACATACATTTCCCTCTGCATCTTTTGTCATACCTGTCACTGCATCCACAAAATGTGCATTCCAGAATTCCTTCGCCTCTGTTTCCAACTTTGCAAAATATGCTGCTTCTTTCTCATCCCCCAGAACTTGTGCCATCTTTCTCATCAATTCCATGTCATGCCCATAAAACGCATTGCAAAGAAGTGAGAGGTCGGTCTCCACCGGTGCCAGCCAGTCACCGAGTGCATCTTTATATTCCGTTCCCGGCATTCCCTGGTCTTTTATGAAATCACACCATTTTCTCATCGCCGGGTAAAAACGTCTGATCACTTCCCGGTCACCATACTGCTGATATAATTCCCACACAATCAAAATCATTGCACTCTCATAGGTAATACCGCCAAATCCACCACCCACCGGTGCAATTGCCGGAAGCTGTCCGCTTTTTTCCTGCAAATCAGAAAGTGCCTGTAAATAGCGATAGTAAAATAGTCTCACATCGCTTTGGAAGGTTGCCGTCCTGCAGAATACATGTGTATCTCCTGCCCAGCCCATTCGCTCATTCCTTTGTGGACAGTCCGTCGGAATGCTGATAAAGTTGCAAAGCTGCGACCATCTGACATTTTCAATAAATCGATTCAGTAGTTTGTTGGAAGTTTCTAACTTTCCACTCATCTTTGAAACGGATGACAGCTGAATACTTTCTACCTCTGAAAGATCCGGTGCTTTGTCCACACCGCTGATTTCAATATAGCGATATCCATGAAATGTGAATTTCGGTGTGAATATCTCGCCCTCTGCATCACCACGAAGAATATACTTGTCTATGCTCTCTGCATCCCTGTAATTCTCTGTCAGCATCAGTCCATGTAGATTTCCATACTCCGGAAGTTCTGGGTAAAGCATCTCTCCATAGCGGATTGTGACAAGTGTTCCCTCTTCTCCATGTAAACGTATTACCGGAATCCCAGCCATTTCCTGCCCCAAATCATAGATAAACAATCCTTGTCTTGGTTGTGTCATGGATATCGCATGAAGTCTTTTCACTTCCACTACCGGTGCGTGAATACCACCGACAATCTGTGTATTTTCATGGTCAACCGCCGGCCATTCTCTGCCGAAGCCACCCGGGAAGGTCCGATGCGCCGGAATCGCCGTTGGAATTACTTCCACCGGCTTTTCCATTTTTACCCTTGTAGCATCCGCTCTTGAAAAATCCAGATACTCAGAAAGTATTCTTCCATCCTGATGTTCTCCCTGAAACAGCCCAGAATATAGATATGGTCCTTCTCCATAATAATCCCAATCCGACGTGTTGCTCACGTATGTATCTGTTTCACCATTCTGATAACTTACAACCAGTTTTGCCAGAAAAGCTTCCTGATCTCCATAATAATTATAATTTGACAACGCAAAAGTCTGTGAATCACACCACCATCCGGATGCCAAGGTGACACCGATTCCATTTCTGCCTTCCTGCAATTTCTCTGTCACATCGTAGGTCTGATACACAATATGTCTGTCATACTGCGTGTGCCCCGGATTAAAATAAGTATCCGTCACCGGCATTCCGTTTATGCTACAGTCATAGATTCCTCTTGCAGTGATATAAAGTCTGGCACTTGCAATCTGCCCACCATGTGCCACCTCAAATTCTCTGCGAAACATCGGCAGGGAATGAACGCTTGGGTCTTTTGTAATCTGTTTTCCTTCTGTGCCACCTTCCAACAGTATGCCTTTCTCTTCGTCCAAGCCAACAATTTTTCTTGCCGGTGTTCTTAAGTTTTCTATGGAAATGCCATCAAAATGCACACAAGTCTTTGGTCCTGCGTAATAGCCAACCTGATTTAAGCGTGGAAATGTGGTAATGTCATTATCTCCCAGTGGATTCAGCTGTCTTGGTCCTGTTGATATTCCCCAGGGATCTTCCTTTTGCACTTCATCGACCCGAATGCCATCCACATACGCATATGCGCAGTTTCCTGTAACCTCGATTTTCAGTTCATGCTTCCGGAAGCGATTTTCCCGGTCTAATACCGGCTTTCCATCTCCTATGAGCGGCACCGTTGCCAACGGTTTGTCATTTGAGTCTTCCGGATGATATCCCACACGATATATCTTTAGATTCGCCGGTTCTTCTTCTACGTTGATTTCATAGCGGATATAATTTTCTCCCGCTATCTCATATTGATTCTTCCGGGAATCCAATAAGCGTGCATCCTTCGCTCCAAATACAATACCGGCAGATGTTCCACCTTCCTCAATCTGAAAACTGCTTCGCAGTACAAACACTCCAATGGTATCTGCACTTAAGTATTTCTCAGGTGCACCAATCCATCCTGCACCTTCCCATGCCTGAATCGACGAATCGAGCAGCCCCGTTTCAAACCATGCATCCTCGTTTACTGCCATCTTCTCTTTTTCATCCCACACAGTAACCTTCAGAAAATACCGGGTGCAGGGAAGAAGCTTCTCACCCTCGTAATAAACTCCCGTCGAATCAGCAGATGTTACGATTCCACTATCCCACGCATCAGCGCTACCTTTTTTCGTACCTGCTTCGATCTGGTATGCGCTTTGTATGAAATTCCGATTATTTGCATTCAGTTTCCAGGAAATTCTCGGTTTTTTCTCGTCCAGTCCCAGTGGATTTTTCTGATATTCAATCTGTACCTCCGTAACCCAAAACATCCTTCTCCTAAATTCCTCTCTATGCATTTTTATTCAAGACTTTTCAGTGCAGTTTCAATGACACGTTTTGCGGTCAATTGTAGCTGACCTTTCGTCAACGGATACAGCGCTTCTGCATTGTCAACAGCAGAAATAATGTCGTCTAAATCTGCCTGACTTCCCGGCATAATCAAATCATTTCCTGCTGCAATACAGCCTGCCGCACTGGATGTTCCATGGTGGAACGTTTTTCCAGGCTCCATCTCAATGCTTCCTGTAGTACCCCAGTCAGTCATCACGACACCTTCAAATCCCCACTCATCTCTGGCAATTGCAGTCAAAAGATCGTAGCTGTTTGCGGTATGTATTCCATTTACAAGATTGTATGAGGTCATGATAGACAATGGCTGCGCATTACGAATTGCAATCTCAAATCCTTTCAGGTAAATCTCACGCGCTGCACGCTCACCGATATTTGCATTGGTGTGCATACGATTATCTTCCTGATTGTTGAATGCGAAATGTTTGATTGTCGTTCCCTTTCCTGCATGCTTCTGCACGCCATTTGTATCAGCTGCTGCACACATACCGGAAACCAGTGGATCTTCTGAATAATATTCAAAGTTTCTTCCACACAGTGGATTTCTGTGAATATTCATACCTGGAGCCAGCCACAATGCTACGCCAAACTCTTCCATTTCCTCTCCAACGATATCACCAGCCTCCTCAATTGCCTCTACATCCCAGGTCTGAGCCAGCAATGTAGCAATCGGAATTGCGGTACAGTACTGATAATAGGTTTCTGCATTCTCCGGAATTTCCGGTTTTTTCATCATTCCCATCACAATATCCATACCTGGAATTGGTGCATCACCAATACCCGGAATCTGATTTCCATCCGGTGTTGCCATAAAGCTTCTGGAAAGTCGAAGTCCTGCCGGTCCATCTGCTAAAATCAGATTCGGTACATGACGACTCTCAATCAATACGGATGAGGTATCTCCTGCTGCTCCCGGGCAAAGCGCTGATGCCGCTCCGATTACAGATGTACCTCCCAGACCTCCTCTTGCTGTTCCTACACATAACTCAGCCATTTCTTCAATGGTAAGCTGGCTTACCAACTCATCCAACGATGCACGCTGGCACTTCACGTCATCCAATGTAATCACCTGCTCTGGTTTTGTGTCCATAAGTGTGTCTGCTTTTTCTTTATATAAAACCTTACAATAAGGAATATCCTCAGCTTTCAATGTAATCACAGTTGCACTTTCTTTTTCCTGCACCTCTCCCTCGTAACTATAAGGAGTAGCTCCTGCTATCGAAAGCTGCTGAAGTGTTTCCGCTGGTTTCAGTCGGTTTGATACGTTCTGTGTCACAAACTCTTCCTCAAGCAACAATGCAGCCACAATATGTGTATCTCTGGAATTTACACCAACCCTCACATAATAGGTTCCGGCTTCTAATTTCCAACAGCCATGCTCCTCATCATAAGATGCCATGTTTTCTACCTTCCATGAAAGAACCAGCTCCTGCTCCTCGCCGGGAAGAATATCTTTTGTTTTTGCGTATGCTCTTAATTCCTGATATGGTTTTTCCAGCTTTCCTTCCGGTGCAGATACATATACCTGTAGCACTTCTCTTCCTGTAAAATTTCCTGTATTTCTCACAGTAACTGTAACCTTAACTTCATTCTTGTCAACACACACCTTCTGTGTGGTTACCTCAAAGGAAGTGTAGGAGCTGCCATATCCAAACGGATAGGCCGGTGTTATTCCGAAGGAATCAAAATAACGATATCCTACAAAGATTCCCTCTTCATAATATTCCTCATCCACATTTCCATTTCTATAGCTAAAGGTATCAGCTCCCGGATAATCCGTATAATTTTCTGCCCATGTTGTTGCCAGATGTCCACTTGGATTTACCTGTCCTGTCAGCACATCAGCCAGCGCGTATCCTCCGATGTTTCCAGCCTGACTCATAAGTAAAATAGCGTTGATTCCCTTTTGTGCACGCAAGAATTTTGTATCAATTACACCACCGACATTTAACACAACAATGACCTTATCGTAATAACTGGTCAATTTCTGGATTGCCTGTTTTTCTTCCTCAAACAGCTCATAATCTCCGGCCTCAGCTTTACGGTCTTTTCCTTCGCCTGAGTTTCTTGCCAGGACATAGATTGCAGTATCAGCATTGGACTGCTCCATATCTTCCCTGGTCACAGGAACAATCGCCGGCTCCTGGAACGGATTGGTAAACAGCTTCATTACTGCCGATGCTCCCTTTGTTTCTGCTTCTTCTTTTATATCAAGAAAGTATGCATTTCTTTCCTGTTCCACTTTGGTATCATATCGATCCATCCAGGCTTTGGTCGTAACCACAAAGCCTGCTTCTTCCAGACCGCTTTCTACGTTTACCACAAATCGACTGTTCACATCTCCGGAACCGGTTCCTCCCTTTACCGTCAATCTGGCACCATTACCAAACAATGCAATATTCCCTTTTTCATTCTGTAACGGCAACGTTCCGTCGTTCTGAAGCAATACCATACCCTGCGCTGCTATTTTTCTTGCACGGTCTGTATTACGTTTTTCTCTTTCACTGATTTCTGGATTTTTTGTTGCATGTAGCTGTGGCATATTCATTTCCTCCTTTTATTTGACTAGAATCCCAGCATTACGATACATGGGATTGTGATAATTGAAAACAATGTTGAAACAAGCACTGTCTCAACAGCATAATTATAATCTTTAGCGTGAAGCTGTGCATATACTGCGATATTAGACCCGACGGGACAAGCAGATGCGATAAGAATTGCCTGTTTCATATCCGCATACCCAGCTGGGACTAACGATAAAATCAAAAGACTGATGAGTGGTATAATGACCAATCGTACCAGACAGACTCCATAGATTTGTTTCTTCAAAAACATCTTGATGATACCGCTATTGATATGAGAAGAATCACAAATGCCAGCAACGCAGAAAGGAGAAGACCCGTGATCCTCTCCTTTGTCCGCTCCACAAGGAATCCATTCATAATCACACAGGGCAACACCATGTAAATCAAAAGATTACCAATACATTTACTTCCTTCCTGGCTTATTTTTCCGCCCCTAAACAGTCCAAAGCCAATTCTTAAATTAATTAAATTACTTTATTGGCAGCAAAAGCAGCCACTTCCTCCTTTGTATATCCTAACATATCTTCCAGGATTTCCTCCGTATGCTGTCCCAGTGTCGGTGCAGGGCAATTCACCTTTGGCATCATATCCATCAGTTTTACCGGATTACCATTCACTTTCATTTTTCCAATCACCGGATGCTCCACCTCAATGAACATTTCTCTTGCTTCCGTGATGTGCTTGTCCTCCGTAATCTGCTTTACGTTATAAATAGGTCCGGCAGGAACACCTTTCTCCAGCGCAAGGTCAACAATTTCCGCAACTGTATGCTGTGTTGTCCACTCTTCGATATATTTTTTCTGAATTTCGTTATTCTCTACACGCAGAGGCACGGTAAGGAATCTCTCGTCGGTAATCATCCACGGCTGTTCAATCACTTCGTTACAGAATTTTTCATATAACTTCTGATTTCCGCAGCCAATCACTACCATTCCATCCTTCGCCTGATAAGTGTCATATGGCGCGATGGAAGCATATGCATTTCCATTTCTCACCGGCAGCTCGTGGGATTTGAAATATCTGATGTAGGCATTTTCAAGACTTGCCACCACGGAATCCAGAAGAGATACATCCACTCTCTGACCAACACCTGTGATATTTCTTGCATTCACTGCTGTCAATACACCTATTACAAGGTTCATTCCACCCAGCATGTCACCCATGGCATTTCCACACCGAGTCGGCATACCACCCTTTTCGCCGGTGATACTCATCAATCCACCCATACCCTGGGAAATGATGTCATATCCCGGTCTCTGGGAATATGGACCATACGAACCAAAACCAGACAGAGCCCCATATATCATTCTTGGATTTACTTTATGCAACACCTCATAGCCAAGTCCTAATTTGTCCATGATTCCTGGTCTGTAATTTTCCAGTAAAATGTCTGCTTTCTCTACCAGTTTTAAGAAAATCTTCTTACCTTCTTCTGTTTTGAGGTTTAATGTAATACCTTTCTTGTTGCGGTTCAGGTTCGCATAATACATACTTTCCCCATTCTCATAAGGTCCATATCCTCTGGAATCATCGCCTCTTTCCGGCACCTCAATTTTGATTACCTTTGCTCCAAAATCACCTAAAATGGATCCTGCATAAGGTCCTGCCACTACTCTGGTCAAATCCAAAACGGTTAAATTTTGTAGTGCCTGTACTCTTTTTTCCATGACTTCTTTCCTCCTGTTAAACGCCGAAAATTTCCAGTTCTTCAAATCCGGTTTCTTCTGAAAAGCGTTCATTCCGAATTGCAATCATTTCCTCTAATACGGTTGTGCTTATTCGGTCTGTTGCCGCGTTTTGCATCATTTTCTGAATACTATTGCGATTGAACATCTTTTTATCTGCCATCAAATGCAGCAGCTTCATCTGCTTTTGTTCCGTATCAACTCCGCAGCATCCCAGTTTGTCGAAATGTCCTGCCAGATAGTCCACATAGAAACTTTCCATCTCTTCCGACAAACGAACCGGATATTCCAATCGCCCAATTGCCATCTGACCCGTAAAGTCGATTCGCTCGCCCTTTTTTGTCAGTAAATCTATTTCCTCCGGTTCTTCTGTAAAGAACAACACAGGGATTTTTTGAATAAAGCCGTACTTATTGTCACAGCTTAATATTTTTTCCTTTTTATCCGGCAGTCCCGCTTTCCAGGTAATTTCACCGTCCACGGTTGTCCGTACCATGTGCTTCAAAGAAGCTGTGTGTAAAAATGCACTGGGATGAACCTTAATATCTCTTGACCAGGATTCATAGCCTTCGTTTTTTGCATATACACACCGAATTCCACTGCTGTTAAACGTTTCTGCTCCAATAACTTTAAGATGCTCCGGAAGAACGATTTTCCTCAGGCTTATGCATCCGTGAAATGCTCCTGTATCCGGCATTGCATTTTGTGTATCCTTCGGATAATATCCGATTTCCTCCAGCCGATTGGGCAAGTGTATTTTTGCAAGTGCCGTGCACCCGCCAAAGGTGCCTGCCTCAATTTCTGTAATACCATCCGGGAGGTAAATCTGGTGCAATCGATTACACTCATAAAATGCATAGGCTCCAATCTTTTCTATGGTAGCCGGGAGTACCACCTCTTCTGGTCCTCTTTTTGCATTTTGATGATAAGGGTCTTGTGTTTCCTGCTCCAGCTGAATTTCTTTTGCATGCATCATCAAAAAAAGGCTTAAGGATATGGAACTCTCCTGGAAAAGTTTTTCCATCACCGCTGTCTCCATATGAAACGGAGCAAACGCACATGCCGCAATCTGTGTCACCTTGTATTCCATGATTGTTTCCGGAATTTTCACACACTGCATAGTCATCGGCCAATGTATTAATTCCGCCTGCTTATTTTCATTCACTGAAAACACGGCCCATTGTCCCTCATGTTCCTCTGTCTCGGAACATCTTCCATTGTTTATTTCATAATAAAGTCGACTCATAGGCTCACATCAATCTGCTTCAACAGCTCTTCTTCCTGGTGATGCAGAGAAACTTCTTTGCTGCTTTTCACATACGCTCCATTCAGGAACATACCTAAGAAACGTACGGCTACCGGTGCCATGGTCATGTCATTCATGAGCATGCTGATTTCATTTCCTTTTCCGTAGGCCGCTTTCGTGTAGTTAATCACATTCTCGATTTCAGACTGTACAACTGACACATTTGTTTTTAGCTGCATCAGATTTTTCTGGTATTCTGCCTTTTCCTGTTCACTGCTCAGCTCCTGTTTTGCTGCTTTCAGTGCATCATATTCTGTCAGACATTGTTCCATGTGATGAAACAACGCTTCCGTCAGCAGTTCCATACATGTGATTCGATCCCGAAGCGGCATGGCCTTTGCCTTAAGGATTCTGTCTTCCTCAATGCTTCCCGCTAAAATCGCATCCGCATCGAAGTCATTCTCATATTTCTTATACAGTTCATAATACACAGCAAAGTCTCTTGCTATATCTACGTTCTGTAAAAACTGTCCAATTAGATTTTCATCTATGGATATTCCAAGTCGTTCCCTGCTTTGAAGGTTCTTTGACAAATCTTCCCAGCTTCTGGGTGTAACAACGGTCAATCCCTCTACTGTATTTTCTACCGCATAAAAATGTTCTGTTTTAATATCAAGATAGCTTTTTATCACTCCTGAAATACCTTTTTCTAATGCATAGGTTCTCCAGGAATCGTATTGTGGTTCTACTTTCAAAAATTGCAGACGATCCTTGATTGCCGGGTCAAATTCCCTTGCACTTTTATTATATTGCTTCGGATTTCCTGCAGTTACCACTACCCAGCCTTCCGGAAGGGTGTGTCCGCCAAATGTCTTGTATTGGAGGAACAGGAGCATGGAGGGCATCAAAGTTTCCGAAATACAATTGATTTCATCCAGAAAAAGTATGCCTTCTTTTTTCCCAGTGCTTTCCATACACTCATAAACGCTCGCAATGATTTCACTCATGGTATATTCACTCACCGAGTAATGTTCTCCTGCAAAAACCTTATCTACAATCATCGGCAACCCAATCGCACTCTGTCTGGTGTGATGCGTCATGGAATACGATACCAGACCAATTCCCATTTCATAACTAATCTGCTGCATTACCGCAGTCTTTCCAAGACCCGGTGCACCTTGCAGATATACCGGTCTTTGATGAACAAGCGGTACACAATATTCCCCTTTTTCATCTCGCTCCAGATATACCCTCACCGTGTCTTTAATCTGCTGTTTTGCCTGCGCAATATCCATAACTGCCCCTCTTTTTCCTATAAATAACGAACTTTTTTATCTGACAGCACCGCTTTTATCGCCCATCCCGGTATTCTTTCTGCCATTCGGTCTTCTCTGTCAAAGATAAATACTGTCCGGTATGGTGGCTCACTTTCCGGAAATGTACCAATGCCATCCGTAAAATAAATAAGCCCTTCCAGTTCCTCCGATTTCTCGTTATTCTGCAATTCATTCAGATAAGTAAACACCGGGGTAAAGTCCGTTCCTCCGAAGCCTTTTATCTCGTAATTCTTCAGAATAGAAGAAACTTCATCCATACTATGTATCACTTTACAATCCTGAATTCTGGAATCACACTGAATCAGATATATGCAAACCTCATCTGCAAAGTTACCGGTATCCAAAAGCATCTGAAACGTCTGCTTCAAAAAATCCTTTACGATTTCACCCTGTACACTTCCTGACGTATCCACTGCAATGGCAAAGGAACGGATTTTCTTCTCTTCCCGATATTCCAGTGGTTCAATTAAGGGAATATTCCCATATTTCATGAGTCCGTATGTGTAATAAATCGGGTCATATGCATCCTCTGACAATCGATCCATTTCCTTTTGTCGTGTAAAGGTTCTGAGAAATTCCTGATAACTAATTTCCTCCAACCGCGCTAACTTCAGCTGCTCCAAAAAGTTACCTGCAAGAAAACTGTGATTTTTGTGAAACATCTCTATATCTGTTTTCACCTTCCGTGAAATCTTCTTCCACTTTTGTTTCTCGTTTTTTCTCTTTTTTTCCGACAGCATCGAAAAATCTGGTGATGTTTCGTTTCCTCTTGTCTGCCTTTGTTCCTGTTCCAAATCTTCCTCGGAATCAGTCGCTGATAAACCAGCTCCATCCATTGGCTCCATGGCTTTAGAATTTCCGCCTTTACTTTGCTTATTTGAATTTTGAAACCAAAACTCATGGCTATCTACATGAAACAATGTAAAAAGCGTGGAAGCCTCCTCATTCGTCAATTTCTTATCCACGAAATAGTTATAAAAAACTTCGGCCGAATTGCCTCCTGCATAGTCAGATATCCTATCGTACTGCTCTCTTTTTTCTGTATCTTTCTCTAAGATACAGCCGGAGAAGATTTCCATTGCCATCCCCTCAACAGCCATATCCGTTGCAAGTTCCCACAATACTGCATTTTCCGTCTTATCCCGAAATGGGTGTCCCAAAAGACAATGCAACAGTATGTGCAGTACATCTCGCGAAACATGTGCAGGCTCCTTTCGGAACTCCTGAACCATACATTCCGGCTCATAATGTACTGTGCTCCCCACCAGAAACCATTCTTCGCCTTTTAAAGCTTTGGAAAGTGGCATGAATTCCAATTCCTCCAATGGTTCGCACAGCACTCTGATATCTGCACATATTCTGTTTTTTGAAAGCTTGAGAATCTCTCCTGCTATTTTCTTATACTTCTCCATCTTCTACGTGGATTTTCATTCTCATGATAGCGGAACCCATTGATTTTCCAAGACTGTCCAGTCTAAGACTCATGGTAGCTCCTCCACCAAGTGCATGTTTCATTACAAAGTTAAATCCGTCTAATGATGGAACGTCATAACGTGTAATCTCACCCTTGACCATATCTCCAAAAAAGGCATGTAATTTCTCAGGTGTTACTTCACGCTCAATAATTTTATAATATTCCGGCTTACGGGCGTATACACAGATGTTACTGGTATCTCCCTTGTCACCGCTTCTTCCGTGCGCAATATCGTTTAAATAAATTTCTGGCATAATTCCTCCAATCCTTCTTCTATACAGTAAGAATATGTGACTGAATGTCTAAGGCATCTCTTGGTACCGTTGTCGGCCACAATGCCATTACTTCCTGCACATGAGCTCTTCCTCCAAAGAAAGATGCTCCTGGCGGTCCATTCAGCTGCATTGGACTGATTTCCGGAATAATCTTTGCACACTCATTTTTATCTTCTGAGAATACCGCAATTCGCATCACACATTCGTTCAGATTCTTCAGTGCTTCTTCACTCATATCTGCTACTCCGAGATGAAGGCTGTTCAAACCAATATAGCTGATATGGATATCGTCCGCTTTCATACCACGTCTCATCATTTTCTTCATGATGATATCTGCACAGTATTTTGCTTTTTCATAAGCATCTGGCCATGCAAAGCTCAGCATGGATACGGTTTTCCATCCTTTATGGTATCCGACACACAGTTTCAGTGTATCCGGGCGTTTCTTACCATGTACGTTTCCGATACGTACTCTGTTTTCACCCATCTGTGTAATCGTTGCTTTACTGATATCAACATTTACATCTGGTGTCATGTAGTTTGCAGGGTCATGTACCTCATACAGGAACTGCTCTTTACAGCTCTGCTCGCAGATAACACCACCACAATCCGGTGCTTTTGTTACCTCAAATGTGTCTTCTGTCAGCTCAGCAATCGGGAATCCCAACTCATCCATTCTTGGAACATTTCTCCAGTCATACATGTAGTTTCCACCAGCACCCTGACCGCCACACTCCAGAAGGTGACCTGCCATAATACCTCTTGCAAGGTTATCCCAGTCATCATCAGCCCATCCGAATTCATGTGCCAAAGGAGCCAGGAACAATGCACTGTCTGCCGCACGCCCGGTTACTACCACGTCTGCTCCCTGATCCAGTGCTTCTTCAATTCCTTCATGTCCAATGTATGCATTGCAGTTGTATATCTTATCTACAATGTCATTGAAGTTACCGTCATAATCAAAATTCGGGAATGTCCATCCATCCTTCAATAATTTCGGGATTTTATCTTTGATAGCATCTCCTGTTACATAGCCGATTTTGTATCCCTTCATGTTCTGTGCTTCTGCCTGTGCTTTAATGGCATCCACACAGCCCTGTATATTCATACCACCAGCATTTGTTGTAATACGAATATTTTTCTGCCATGCCTCTTTTCCTGCTTCTTTTAAAATGCGTGTCACAAAGTCCGGAGCAAATCCCTTGGATGGATCTTTAAGCTGCTGCTTTGCCATAATAGACAATGTCAGCTCTGCCAAATAATCGCAGCCCATATATTGAATGTTTCCATTACGAATCATATGGATTGCAGCATCCGGAGAATCTCCCCAGAATCCCTGACCGCCACCAATTGCAATCTTTTTCATTCTACTTTTTCCTCCCTTTTTATTTTAAACACTTTCATTTTCCCCTTTAATTAAGGGCAATTCTATATAACACTCTGTATTTCCTGTATAAATGTCCTGATGCGCGATTCTTGTTTTCTCCTGATCAGCCCAAATTCCTGCGTAATTACTATGAGCCGCATATTGTGGGAAATCAGAGGAAGAAATATCCAGTCGTAAGCGACTTCCCGGCTGAATTGTCCACACAATATCCCAGAAATCAACACAGACGTTTGCCACATCTCCTGCCTGATAGCATGTTCCCTCCGGCATATCTGCAGCTATCGTTGTGATGCCACTGCGAATATTATAGGTGCTTCCATCCGAAAATACCTCACAGAGCTTCGCCGAAAACGCCGTATCATCCACATCTGTTTGAACATTAAGATGTACTTTAACTTGTCCGGCAACTGTCATCTTCTCATCAACTGGTTCGCTGATGAAACTTACAACATCGGAACGGTAATCAGGTTCCTTCTGCAAAAGTGAGCCAGCTTCCACAATTGTTGTCAAAACACTCTCAGCACCATGAGATGGACACGGATTTGTGGGATCATATACAAATGATACGGTTCCTGTACTGCCACTTTCCAATCCTAATGATTTATCGTTCCTCAGATAATACTTGCCGACACAATAGGATTTCACCGGCCAATTTTCAAGTTCCTGCCAGCGGTCTTCCCGCATCACATATGCACGAACACGTTTCTTCGGCATTTCCTTTTTCTTTAATAAGAGATGGAACCATTCAAGTACTCTCTTCACATCGCCGTTTTCAAGATTCTTCTGATTTCCCCACTCGATACACTCCTGTGACATGTGGTTCCAGCAGCCGATATCCATCCAGCTATGTGCCTTTGTTTCCTCATTTAACGAAACATAGGTATTCATTGCGCTTCCAAAATGGTGGTCGTACCAGGATTCCACGATATAAACCGGAACTTTTGTCTGTGAAGGAATTGCCTCAAGCTGTTTCCACCATCCCTGCTGCCAATAATCATCACTGCGGTTTACCGCATGTATCCATTCCTGATACCAGTCAAGCTGTCCGCCCCACAACGCTTTGTCAACGTCTGCATGTGGTCGATACTTACAGCTTTCCAGATAATCTGCATCAACAGCGTGACCTGCATTTGCCATGCTCCATCCGGTTAAAACATCATGGCGGAATAATCTTTTTTCATATGCTGACTTAAAACGGTCTGTTCCGTAAACCGTCATCATCATTCCTTTTACCTTATCTGGTACCGCATCCGCAATCGCCCATCCGGTCAATGCAAGATAGCTGGCACCGAAATAACCAATGCTTTCCACCCATTCCTGCTCATTTAACCAATTCAGTGTTGCAAGACCATCTTTTCTTTCGTTTACATTTGGTTCCCACTCGCCCTCACTATTACCTGTTCCGCGACAAATTTGTAAAACATATCCATAACCACGCTTTGCAAGTTCCTCACCATACACTCTGTATATTTCCATCTGGGTCGGATAGCAGCTTCTCTGTACCAGTACAGGGAAGGTATCTCTGTCAGAAGGCTTATATAAAACCATATACAGTTTTTTTCCGTCTGGCATTGGCAAATAAAAATCTTCTGTCGTAAATCCGCATACCACTTCATCAATCGTGCAAGAATCAAACTGCGCCCGTACATCCAGCGCTCCTAAATGAATCCGCTCTTCCATTTCGGCTTGCATTTTTGCAACCCGTTCCTGATCCGTCATAGTTTATCTCCTTACGCTTTCAGTCACTCAATTTTTAAAATCTTCTACAGCTTACAAAGTGTCCCGGTTCTACTTCTTTTAACGGTATATCTGCACCGCGACATTCTTCTGTTGCATGCGGGCATCTCGCTGCAAAGCGACATCCCGGAGCCGGATCAATCGGACTGGTCAACTCTCCACGCATTACCTCTGTAGACAGTTTCTGTGCGTGCAGACTTGGAATCGGTACCGCATTCAACAGTCCCTGTGTATATGGATGCAATGGATTGTTAAATAAATCTTCTGTCTTAGCATATTCCACACACTGTCCCAGATACATTACCATGATTTCGTGACTGATATGTTTAACAACACTTAAATCGTGTGTGATAAAAACATAGGTCAACTCTTTTTCATCCTGAAGGTCCATCAACAGATTCAAAATCTGCGCCTGAATGGAAACATCAAGTGCGGAAACCGGTTCATCACAAATAATAAATTCCGGATTCATTGCCAATGCACGACCAATTCCGATACGTTGACGTCTACCACCATCCAGCTCATGACTGAAGCTCTCTGCATAGCGTTCGCTTAAACCAACGGTTTTCATGATATCCGCTATTTTAGCTTCATAATCCTCTTTATCTTTATAGGCTTTGTAAATTTTCAGTGGTTCTCCAATTAATTCTTTTACACTCTTACGAGGGTCAAGACTTCCGGATGGGTCCTGGAAAATCATCTGCATCTTCGCACGAATTGGCTTAAGCTCTTTTGCGCTCATTTTTGTAATATCATTTCCGTCATAGATAATCTGACCATCTGTTACGTCATATAGCCGAAGTAATAATCTTCCGAGTGTGGATTTTCCACATCCACTCTCACCAACAACTCCAAGCGTAGTTCCTTTTTTTATCTTAAAATTAACACCGTCAACTGCGTGTAATTGGCCACTCGCTACCTTAAAATATTTTTTTAAATCTTTGGCTTCAACAAGTATTTTTTCTTCCATGGTTTCACCTCCTGCCCACTCAATCATGCTTCCCGTCCATCAAACAGGCTGCATCTGATAAAGTGACCTTTGCTAACTTCTCGCATGTTCTGCTTCTGTTTACATTTTTCAGAAGCATATTTGCAGCGATCTGCAAAACGGCATCCCTCTATTTTCACAGTCGGGTCCGCCATCATACCCTCAATTGCCTCAAGGCGTTTACTCTCTTCATTCAATTTTGGAATCGCATTAAATAATCCCTGTGTATAAGGATGTCTCTTGTCCGTCTCAAAAATATCTTCCGCACTTCCATACTCAATTGCTTCTCCGGCGTACATTACCATAACTTTCTCGCAGGTCTGTGCGACAACGCCAAGGTCGTGGGTGATTAATATCATTGCCGTATCCAGACGTTTCTGCAAATCCGTAATCAATCCGAGCATCTGTGCCTGAATTGTCACATCCAACGCTGTTGTAGGTTCATCGGCAAGAATCAGTTTGGGTTCACAGGCAAGGGCGATTGCAATCACGATACGCTGTTTCATACCACCACTAAACTGATGTGGGTATTCGGTCTTTCTGTTAGCCGGAATACCTACCAGTTCCATCATTTCGTCCACACGAGCTTCCAGCTGCTTTTTGCTCTGCTCTGGATGATGAATCTTTAACACCTCCATAATCTGTGCGCCAACCGTCATTACCGGATTTAATGCCGACATCGGATCTTGGAAAATCATAGATGCTGTGGCACCACGCATGCTACGCAGTTTTTCTTCTGAAGCAGCCAGTATATCAACACCGTCTAACTCAATGGAACCCTCTGTCACAAATCCGATTCCTTCCGGTAACAAACCGATGACGCTAAGAGCTGTTGATGTTTTTCCCGCACCTGTTTCTCCAACCAGTCCTAAAGTTTCACCATATTTCAATTCAAGATCAAGACCATCGACTGCGTACACAGTAGCAATCTCTGTTTCATACTCGACACTCAAATTCTTAATTTCAAGTAATTTATCACTCATCGCAGTCAAGCTCCCTTCTTGTTCACTTTCTTTCTTTTTTTACCACTTCCAAGTGTTCCACGTAACTTCGGATCAAGTGCATCTCGCAGTGCATCACCAACCATATTGAAGCATAACACTACGATAATAATTGCAATACCTGGTGCAATCGCAATGATTGGCTGTAAAGAGAGGAATTTATATCCTCCACTTACCATAGCTCCCCAGCTCGCTGTTGGTGGTGCAATACCCATACCAAGGAAGCTCAAGTTCGCCTCTGCCAGAATAGCTCCTCCAAGACTGGATGTCATTGTAACAATGTTGGCCGATAAGCAGTTTGGAAATACATGTACGATCGTGTTTCGAATTTTGGAACCACCACACAAAGTACCTGCTGTTACATAATCCGCATTTCGAACACTAAGCACCTGTCCTCTTGTAATACGTGCATAGGCCGGTACCATGGAAATACCAATCGCCAGACACACATTTCCCAGACCTTGTCCAAGAATTGCTCCAAGGAACAATGCCAGAATCAGCATTGGAACTGCCATCATCGCATCCATAATACGCATGATAACGGTATCTACAGCTCCACCGGCTACACCTGAAATTAATCCCAGTGCCATACCGATTACACTTGAAATTACAACCGCAACAACACCAACCGTAAAGGAGACACGACCTCCATAAATGATACGGCTCAATATATCTCGTCCATTTGAATCTGTTCCCAGCAGATGTTCTGCAGAACTTCCTTTCAAAACATTGTATAAATCATCCTGATTCGAATTATACGGCGCTACAAACGGTGCAAATATTGCAAACAAAATCATCAGTGCCAACAAAACCGTACAAACCACAATTATTTTTCGTCCAAACATAACTCGCAGTATACGAGAAGATTTTATTTTGGATAGCATCCCTTTTTTCTTATTCTCCATTTTCTCCTCCTATCGCGTTCTCGGATCAATGATTCCGTACAAAATATCTACAACTAAATTACATATAGCTACAAAAATAGAAATAATTAATACACCATTTGCCACCAGCATGAAATCTCGATTGCTGATACCATTAATCATTACACTGCCAAGCCCCGGGATAACAAATAAACTTTCAATCAAAACGGTACTTCCGACCATCGTTCCCAGACGACTTCCCATAACGGTTACAATCGGAATCAACGCATTGCGAAGCTGATGTTTGAATGTAACCGATCTCTTATCCACACCTTTTGCTTTTGCTGTTGTTACATAATCCTGGCGGATTACCTCAAGCATGGAGGATCGCGCCAGACGCATGAAGGATGCCATAACACCAAGACTCATTACGATAATTGGCATAATCATATGCTGTATCCACTGTCCAAAATCACGTTCCATCGGCACATAACCGGAAGTTGGAAGTAAGTGCAGCTTCAATCCCAGCACCAGCATTCCCATCATACCAAGCCAGAACATTGGAATAGATACACCGATATTAGAGAAGAAGGAAATGATACTGTCAATCCAGCTTCCTCGCCTCTGTGCTGCAATAATACCCAATGACACTCCCACAATTACACCAATCACGAAGGATGGTACTGTCATGGAAAGTGTAACCATCAGACGTGGCAAAAGAATATCTGCGATTTCCGACTGATAACTGATAGACTGACCCATTGTTCCCCGGAACAATCCGGTAATCCAGCTTATATACTGCACAGCAACCGGACGGTCGTATCCATATAAGTGGGTATAATATTCAATCTGCTCCTCCGTCGCCGTTGCCCCAAGATAGTTTGCCACCGGATTTCCCGGAACCATTTGGATTAAGGTGAAAACAAACAGGGTCACAATAAGTATGGTAACGCAGCTTTGTGCGATACGTTTTAAAATCATCTTAAATAAATTTGAACTCATGTTCTCACTCCAATTTGAAAGAATTTATAAACCCCCAAGTCTCACTTACTATTTTGTGAAACTTGGGGATTTAAGTTTATATATTCATTATTTATTCAGCCAGCAAGCAGATAAATCCCAATCTGCTGAGAAAGCAACTTTTGCGTTATCATTGATAACATAATCATATTTGTAAATAGTAGAGGTGCTTACATACAGTGGACGGCCAAACAGACAAGAGCCTTCCTCTGCGTCATAAATAGCTGCCTGTAACTCTTTTTCAAGTTCGATTCTCTTTGTTTCATCGGTACATGTACGGATTTCCTCCAGAAGATTCATTTCTTTATCCGGATGCTGAATTCCCTTTGCATAATATGCACCATCGTAATCCAGATGACGACCCATATACAATCCAAGGTCAGGTGATACGGTTGTCCAGTGAGGCATCAGACCTTCCCAGGAACCATCCATATATAACTGATTCTGTGTTGCACCGTCTACCATTTGAATTTCACAGTGAATTCCAACCGCTTCCAGCATGTTGGCAATTGCGGTAAACATATCAGAAAGTGTACTGATTGTCACAAGTTTCGTCGTAAATCCGTCTGCGTAACCAGCCTCTGCCAGCAATTCTTTCGCTCGTTCCGGATCATATTTATAGTGATTTAAATCATTGTTGTATGTTACGGCACCTGTGGTAGCCCACTGATCTGTCAATTCAGCGGTTCCCATCTGGAATGCTGCATTTAATGCATCAACATCGATTGCATAACACATTGCGCGACGTACCCTTGCATCTGCCCAGGGGCTATCAATTGCACTGTTTGGAATCAGTCCGAGTGTTCCAACACCCATACCATTTGAGTTATTTTCTGTCACATACATTCCAGTTGCATCCAACTCCATTTTGGTTGTTGGTTTAGTCACATCGACCATATCATACTCACCTGCCTGGAATGCTGTACTTCTGGTTGCTTCCTCTGTAACAACTGTAACCTCGACACTGTCAAGATATGGAAGTCCTTCCTGCCAGTAATTCTCGTTCTTTGTATAGATTGCATATGCGTTGTTTTCGAACTCCGAAAGCTGGAAAGGTCCTGTGCCGCAGGTGCCGGCATCCAGACTCTTTCTGTCTTCCTTTAAAGCTGTCGGGCTCATATAGAACACAAAGTAACCTACTGATTCAAGTGTAGATGAATTCATGGATTCCATAATCATCTTGATGTGTGTATCATCAATTATCTCACAACTCTTAATGTTTGCTACCTCTGTTCTGCTATTCGCCTGATACTCTTCAATGTTAACTTTTACGGCCTCTGCATTAAATGGTGTTCCATCTGCGAAAGTTACACCTTCTCTCAATGTCCAGGTAATACTTGGTTCTTCATTGTTTACTTCCCAATCCGTTGCAAGCTTGCCTACAAGATTTCCTTCATTGTCATATGTAATTAAGTTTTCATATGCTAATGTCAAATAATATAAATTTGCATTTCCTGTTGCCATTGGTGTATATCCCGGTGTGGCAATTGGGTTTCCGTACGCAAAACGAAGTGTTCCGCCATACTTCGGCTCTCCAGCAACCTCTTCTGTAGACTCTTCTACAGCGTCTCCTGATGTTTCTGTTCCATTTGCTGTCGATGTGTCTGAGGATGAACCGCATCCTGCTAACACGGATACTGACATGGCTACTGTTAGTAGCATTGTAATAATTCTTTTCTTCATTGCATTTCCTCCCAATTTGTTTTTGTACAACGTTGTACTGTAATTGCATCATATACTCAATTTATATATATGTCAACAGTACAACGTTGTAATTATCGTATTTCGGCATATTGCAAAATTATCTTTTTTGCTTTTTGTGCATAATGCTTAATCTTCTGCTTTCATTCTATTTTCCGCTTGTACAACGTTATACTTTGATTTATACTAAATGTAATTATATTAGACAAATACTCGTAAAGGAGTTTTATTATGGCAACACTGAAAGACATCGCTGCTGATACTGGTTTATCAGCCAGCACTGTTTCCATCGTATTAAAAGGAAATGGTGATACGCGTAAGATAAAACCGGAAACACAACAGAAGGTTTTGGAGGCAGCTCATCGACTTGGCTACAAGCCAAACATCCAGGCAAGAGTATTGCGAGGCGGCATCTCTGACCGTATGGTTATCACACTGTTCTGGGCATCCGACATTCGTGTGCACATGCTTTCCCGATTTATAAACGGAATTCAGGCAAGACTCATAGATCGTCACTATCCATGTGAGCTTCAGATTAAACCTTATACAAACAATCATCTTCAGGACGTGTTAACAGAGCGTACCATACTTTCCTGTAACGGCATTATCATCTGTAATCCTTCTGAAACAGATATGGTCTTTCTTGAGCAGCTGGAAACAATGATTCCGATTGTACTGTATAACCGTTACTCAAAGAAGTATGCAACCATCAATATGGATGATAAAACCATCGGCGCACTGCCTGCCACTATCTTTCAAAAACATAACAAAAAAAGACCGGCACTGTTAAAAGTACCAGCCACCTTCAACGGAATGAATATTCGAAGTAATGTTTTTGAATTTAAAACGCACGAGGCCGGAATGGAGCCGCTTGTAACCGTTGTGGTTCCTGACAGCATGGAAGGCGGCTATCAGGGTGCGAAGAAGCTTTGTCAGATGCAGCCGCTTCCGGACTGTCTGTTTTGTTCCTCTGACAGTACTGCGCTTGGTGCGCTAAAAGCGTTTCACGAAGCAGGCATCCGCATTCCTGAACAAATCGAAATCATCAGTGTCGGAAACGGTAACCGTGACCAGCAGGAATATGCTATCCCCGCTCTGTCCGTTATCAACCTTCCTATGGAAGAGATGGCCGCAGCCTGTTTAAAGACAGTATATGAACAGTTATCTTCTTCGGTACAGATGACAGGTTCCACTGAATTTCCAATTGAATACATTGCCCGGGAGACCTGCCCAGAATAATCATTTTGATTTCCGTCAAATCATGCAAACAGGGACATATCATCTCGATATGTCCCTGTCGTTTTGTCTCTTTCGCAATCCTGGTTACACGCTTTTCACTTACATCGTCTTTAATGCAGCCCGTACCACATTCGCTGCGTTGTACTGTAAATCTCCTTTTGTAATGCGATAGCCATCTTTTTCCTCACCGGATTCTACCGCCTCCACAATGTCATCCACATTTTCCTGACAGCCAGGCATCTGCATATCATTTCCTGCAAAAATACAGCCTGTAGAAGCAGAAATCGGATACTGTGGTTTATACTTTCCGGTCAGCATGCCTGCATTCTTAGATGTATACCAGTCTGTCATAACGACACCTTCAAATCCCCATTCATCTCTTGCTGCTGACTGAATCAAATCATAATTATTTGCTGTATGAATGCCATTCAGCAGGTTATAAGAAGTCATAATGGATAATGGCTGAGACTCTTTTATTGTAATCTCAAAGCCTTTCAGATAAATTTCTCGCAAAGCTCGCTGACATGAGCATTGGTAAAATAACGGTTTTCTTCCTGATTATTCACTGCAAAGTGTTTGATACAGGTTCCTTTTCCAGAAACACTCTGCACACCCTTTGTCATAGCCGCAGCCATCTTTCCTGATACCAGTGGATCCTCTGAGTAATACTCAAAATTTCTGCCACAAAGTGGATTTCTATGAATATTCATCGCCGGTGCGAGCCAGATATCTACGCCAAACAATTGCATTTCTCCACCAATCATGGCACCAACCTTTTCTACCAGCTCTGTGTTCCACGACTGTGCAAGTCCCCAGCCAATCGGAATGGCTGTGCAGTACTGATAATAGTCTACTACGCCTTCGGCATCGCTTCCCTCGCCAAATTCTGCAACAGAATCACCAAACACATCACCGCCAGGAATCAGCTCACCATTGGCGTCCACTTTAAAATGTGGCTGAAGGCGCAAGCCCGCAGGTCCATCTGACAATGTCATATTTTTAACGCCCCTGCTTTCCTTTACAATACTGCTTGTATCTCCTGTAGCACCTGGTACATTGTGGGATGCATTTCCAACAATGTTACCCAAGTTTCTCGCAGTACCGACACACAGGTCTGCCATCTCTTTTATCGTCAACTGGGCTACCAGTTCCTCAACCGTTGCCTTTCCATCCACAACATCCTGCATGGTGAGCACCTTATCTGTATTGCTTGTCAGTTCAGGTCTGCCCTGCTGATAGCTGTTTTTACGAAGTTCAATGACAGATGGATCAACGGTAATTTTCTTAAGCTCTGCTTCATAGAATGAAGCTTCATCCTCTGCCTGAATTTCTTGCAATTCACAATCCAGTGGGAATAAATTCTTACAGGTTTCTGTCACGGTATAGGACGGAACCACCAGTGCTGCTGCCGGCACCGTATCTCTTGACTGATTACCCACACGGATTACATACTCGCCTGCTTCTAATACCCAGGATGCCTCACTCTCATTATAGGATGCCATATCAGAAAGGATAAAGCAAATCTCAAGCTCCTGTGCCTCTTTCGGTGCCAGCTCTTTTGTCTTTGCAAAAGCAACCAGTTCCTGATATGGTTTTGCCAGTTCTAATGACGGTGCCGAATAGTATACCTGAACAACCTCTTTCCCTGAATATTTATTAGGCGTTTGCAAAACGCCACAAGCCGCATAAATACGGCGTTTTTCTGTTACTAAAAACAAATAACTCCTCACTGGATATGGTATAATAGAGTTGCCTAGAAACTATAAACCACTACCCAGAAAGGAGTTATTCTGATATCTATGATACCATACAAACAGCTTTCTTTGGCAGAAATTTTTCAAGATTGCCAAGATAAATTTGATAATGACAAGCCTGCGTTTCTATCTCTACTGGAAAACCATATCGACATGGATGAAATTATTCCGATTTCTTTTAGAAATCATTTTTATGCATCAACGGGCAGAACCCGTAAATACTCTTTACATGACTTGTTGTGGGCTTTAATTATTCAGCGTATTTTTTCAATTCCTACAGATGAACTTCTTTTGACTTTTCTTCATTACTCAAAGCCTCTTCGCGACTTCTGTGGATTTGATAAAATTCCTGATGCTTCCAAAATCACTCGTTTTAAACAGGATTTTCTGCAAGAACTTCAAATCGTATTTGATAACCTTGTCAACCTTACAGAACCTATCTGTCAGGCGATTGATTCTGAAAAAGCTGACATGACTATTTTTGATTCGTCCGGTATTGAAGCTTTTGTGACTGAAAATAATCCCAAATACGCCAACCGAATTATTAAACAGCTTAAGGCTTATGCAAAAGCCAATGGTTTTGATGAATCTTACGACCCATACAAAGCTGCTTATGGCTCCATGCCTTCTCATGCGGCTACTAATTCTGAAATCAAGCAGCTTTTCATCAATGGTCATTTTTTGTTACGCCTATAAGTTTGGCATTGTAACTAATGGTCTTGGCATCATCCGGCATATCGCTTTTTATGATAAGGATTTCTTTGCTTCACACCCTGAAATCAAAGTAGAAAAGAAATCGAATTCACCTGATGACGATAAATCTGTTCATGATGCCAGACTTCTTATCCCTACACTGGTTGACTTCTTCAAAAAACATCCTGTAATCAATCCTAAAACATTCCTTGGTGATGCCGCCTTTGATAGTGTTGCTCTTTATAAAAAGTTACTGTCCGGCAATACTTTTGGTAAGAACCGTCATTTTGCAAAAGCATATATACCGCTTAATTCAAGATCTGGACTCGAAAATCCGGATTACACCATAAATGCAGATGGAATTCCCTGCTGTCCTCATGATGAAAATCTTGCCATGAAACATGAAGGTACATCAAAACTCAAAAGCGGTGTTACTCGTTACAAATTTGTCTGTCCAATGATTAAGCGGGAAAAGAATCCGGACACCGGCAAATATGCCAAAGTCTGCCACTGTGACAATCCATGCACTACATCTTCCTGTGGAAGAATGGTTTATATTTATCCCGAAAAAGATCTTCGTGCTTATCCTGGTACCCTTCGTGGAACTGAGAGTTGGGATAATACCTACAAAATCCGAACTGCCGTTGAACGTGATATTAACCACATCAAAGAAAATCTTTGCCTTGCGGGTCGATGTACACAAAACAAGAAAACACTTCATGCAGATTTAATTCTTGCAGGAATTACACAGTTAGTTACTGTCGTTCTCGCAGACAAAATAAAACATCACGAGTACATCCGTAGTCTGAAACCGCTTATTGCTTAGGACTTACCAACTTAACATGTTATATAGCTTGTTTAAGTGCGCCAAAAGTTAAAGCTATCCTCTTTTCACCGTATAATTCGTGCAATGCACGAATTATACCTTTGTTCTAATCAAGATTGCGAACGAACGCTAGTGAGTTTCGCAATCACCTAATTCTATTCCGATCCGTACTTATTGTGCGTTTACCTTGCCGCCTTCTACGACCAGGCTGTCCTCGTAATCCAGACCATAGGTATCTGCCAGAGTAGCCTCGTAATCTGCATGGAAGAAGTTCTCCTCACCCAAAGCTGTGATCTCATCATTGA
>ERZ1026862.285-NODE-285-length-33354-cov-14.040001_pt1 | contig 33354 bp, 21 predicted proteins | sample MGYA00380161_ERZ1026862 | MGnify/ENA primary metagenome ERZ1026862 (study PRJEB33269, sample SAMEA4719797) | human gut metagenome | biome: human-associated habitat; feature: organic feature; material: feces | place: Cameroon | collected 2013-10 ... | reverse complement strand
AAACAGCTCATTTTAAGCTGTTCAGCAGAATTTAGCGTAATTTTTTCAGAAAAACACTATATAATTTTTAGTCCAACTTCACAAACTCAAAGTCATTCTGGTTGCAGCATGCCTTCATGTAGTCGAAGGCGTAGAGGCGCATGTATGCCTCCTGCAGTTCCTTGGCTCCATTGTAGAAGGGGTTGGTGGTGTGCTGCTGGGTTGTCACTGTCACAACCATTTCCGGTGTGAGGACGGTGCCGTTTGTACGTTTGATGCGTTTAGGCTTTACTTGAAATACCTTACTCATAGTAATTTGTTTATAGGTTCTTATTTTTCTTGTCATGCCGACTGGCGGCATTTCCTGTCAAAGGGCAAAGGTAGAGGAAAGTAGTGAGCCGTACAAGTCCATAATGGTTCATAAGCGAAAAAAGAATGGCGTGAATTCCTTCTCCCAACACTTTCTTGTAAGTAAGGCTCTGGTAAAACCCGTAGAAAAGAAAATATGAAAGAGGAATCCACACCATATACTGGTGCGGACTCGCTCAAACAAATTGTGTTCTTTCTACGTTTCAATTTACCAGATTTCAACTTACAGAACTATTTGCTTGTCCGTGTCCACAAGATTGTCTTGCTTCTGCATCGTAGCCACTTCAAGCGAGGACTTTCACCTGCCCTGTAGCATACGACTTACAAAAGTAGGGAAAAATTCGGTTAATCGCCAAACTTTTCAGAAGAAATCTTGCGGATTCCTCTAACTTTTCCTGTCTATGATGTATCTTCAAGCTTTTCCATATTTCTCATTCGTTCCTTTTTATTATCTGCCGCAAAAGTAAAGAAAAGATATGTCAAAAGTAGACATATCTGGAAAAAATCTGTGAAAATCCGCGGAGAACAATCTCAAGCAGCTAACAGTAGGGCGTAGCCAATTAATAACTAATAACTACTAAATAATAACTAAAAGAATCCATGCTAATAACAGGGTGCGCAGGAGTCTCCCACAGATCGCGCGGATCAACACGGATATGGGTGCGGGCTGCTGAACTGAGCTGCGGGGCTACGGCGAGACGCCATAGCCTCCTAAGTTTGTACTGGCTGATGGACATCAGATTGATCAGATTTCTGAATATCCTAATGACGCAGCTTCAGTAAAATCAGATTTATCCGTAATCTAAATTGAATAATTCAAAATGCGCCAAGGCGCACAATTCCTAATTCAAAATTCAAAACTCCTAATTCGGACGGCATGCCGTCCGCCATTCCGTCCGCCATGCAAATATCGTACAAAGAGTAAAAACATGTTACAAAATAAAAATCAATTCTAGAGAATCAAAAAGCTGTTTTTATGGTGTTTTGCTGTGCAAACAGCACCCAAGCTTAACAATAGCGCCACTTTTACACTACAATAGTGCCACTATTAGAGTGTAAAAGTGGCGCTATTGCATGATAAAAGTGGCACTATTGTAGTGTAAAAGTGGCGCTATTGCAACACAAATAGGCTTTTTGCTGCTTTCATTTTTTGCACATTCTCCTCACAAACCTTCTAATTCACTGTGTATAAACCGTTTATCCTTGCACGCTCAAAACTCAAGAATTTCGCACCAAAGATTTCTTCGTGCGTTCAACTCATAGTATTGAGCATCAGAAATGCAAATATCGTCTTTAGACATGAAGACATGTTTTTTTGGACATGAAGACATGAGGTACATGTTTTTTAGACATGAAGACAGGAAGACATGTTTTTAGGTAATGGACTAACTGTAGAAGAGGCTGTGTCAAAACTCAATCAGCGCGGGTTGAACCAACGGTCACCGGCGTGAAGCGGAAAGGTAAGGCCCAATAATCACATAGGCCTTTCAAGGCGTGCTACTGTACTTTTGACACACCCTCATTAAGAATTTTGACTTTTTGAATTCTTGCTTAGGCAAGCGGCAAAGCCGAGCGAGGAATTGTTCTCGGCTTCGCCTGCGATTATGAATTGTTCAGTTGAATTGTTAGGGTACAAAAACTGTTAATTTTATTCAACATCGCATCGGTTCGTGCGAAAAAATGTAGATATACGGTGATTATTCGTGCAAATAAATGTATCTTTGCCACGGATATTCGTGCAAATAAATGTAACGATACAGCAAATACTCATGCAAATAAATGTAGATATGAAGAGAAATATTTTATCAAAGCTCATTGAATGGAAAAACAAGAAGAATCGCAAGCCGTTGATTGTCAATGGTGCCAGACAAGTGGGCAAAACATATATATTAAGAGAGTTCGGTTCTCATTACTATGAAAAAATGGCGTATGTGAATTGTGACAAGAACAAGATGCTGGAAAAGATATTCTCACAGGATTATAATATCAGCAGAATATTGCTTTCTCTCTCTGCCATCCTCCATGTAAACATTGAGCCGGAGAACACTCTTATCATTTTCGATGAGATACAGGAGAATCCGACGGTTTTAAACTCATTGAAATATTTTTGTGAGGATGCACCCCAATATCATGTGGCAGTAGCTGGGTCACTACTTGGCATTTCGCTTCATCAAGACACATCGTTTCCTGTGGGTAAGGTTGACATGATAAAGATGTATCCTATGACTTTCGACGAGTTTCTTATGGCTATAGGCGAACAGCCTTTAGTGGACGTTCTTGCTACAAAGGATTTCTCCATTATCGATTCCCTGTCTGTCCGTCTGATTGATTGTCTGCGTCAGTATTATTACGTAGGAGGAATGCCTGCTGCTGTGGCAGAATTTGCCGTAACGAAGAATCTGGAGGAGGTGCGTAATATACAGAAGCAAATCCTATTCGATTACCGAAGAGACTTCTCCAAGCATGCTCCCACTCAGGAAGTTCCCCGCATCAATATGGTGTGGGACTCTATTCCTGCGCAGCTTGCCAAGGAGAACAAGAAGTTCATATTCGGTGCTTTAAAGAAAGGGGCAAGAGCTTCTGAGTTCGAGATTGCCATACAATGGCTCTTGGATGCCGGACTCATATATCAGATAAACCGAATTACAACACCTTCCATTCCTTTGAAATTCTATGAAGAAATGTCCGTTTTCAAGCTTTTTGTTCTTGATATCGGACTGATGGGTGCCATGTCTGACGCTCCTGCTGAAAGCGTTATAGTGGCTGACACCTTGTTTAAAGAATATAAAGGCGCATTTACTGAATTGTTTGTCTTGACGCAGTTGATAACTGAGGACTTACCTATTTATTATTTCAGTAGCAATGATTCGCGGGTTGAAATAGATTTGGTTGTGCAGAAAGGCACAACAGTCGTCCCGATTGAGATTAAGGCGGAAGAGAACGTACATGCCAAATCATTGCGTACATTCATAGGCAAACACCCGGGTCTGAAGGGTCTGCGTCTTTCCATGATGCCATACCAAGACCAGGATTGGATGGAGAACAGACCTTTGTATGCTGTTGGCGATTGGGTGTAGATTAAGAATCCTAACGAAAAGTTTGGAGGTTTTCGATTTTAAGCGTATCTTCGCAGATAGAAGGTATAAATAAGACAAAAGGAGAACGAGATATATGGCAGACATCAACACAAGAAGATTACCAGTAGGCATTCAGTCGTTCAAGGTGATCAGGGAAGAAAACTATCTGTACGTTGACAAGAGCGACATTGTGTGGAATCTGGTCAACTTAGGACAGAAGTATAATTATCTGAGTCGTCCCCGACGATTCGGCAAGTCTGTGCTGGTTGATACGTTGGAGGCGTACCTTCAAGGAAGGAAGGATCTGTTCGAGGGGCTGAAGATAATAGAGATGGAGAAAGAATGGAAGCAATATCCCGTCGTCCGTCTTGACATGAGTCTGGCAGGCTCCACAGCAAAAGCCATCCAATCCTATCTTAGCGATGCGTTCTCGGAATATGAGTCGACATACGGCATCACCCCATTACCGACAGCTTCGCTTGCTGTAAGATTCAAAAACATTGTCACTACGGCATTTAAGAAGACAGGCTATAAAGTGGCAATTCTTATAGACGAGTATGATTCTCCACTTCAACACTCATGGATGACAGCCGAACATAATGATTGCACGGACGTTTATCGTAATGTATTCGCTGTACTGAAGGCTTGCGACGAATTCGAAAAATTTGTCTTTATCACGGGCATCACCAAGTTCACCCAAATATCTCTCTTCTCTGTCCTCAACAATCTGTCGAACATCAGCTTCACACCTGAAAACGCAGCCATCTGCGGCATTACGGAGGAGGAGATGAAAGAAAACTTCATGCCTGAAATCAAGAAGATGAGCGAAGCGAACAACTGGTCTGTAGAAGAGACTCACGACCGACTGAAAGCATATTACGACGGATATCATTTCTGCCGTCATAACATGGTGGATGTGTACAACCCGTACAGCCTCGTAAATGCGTTGAATTCAAAAGAAATAATTAATTTCTGGGCATCTTCTGGCGCAACATCGCTTCTCCCAAAGTTTGTTGACAATGCAGAATTGCGTATGAAGAACTTCGAAAATTGCCGAATCATGCGAAATACTCTCGAAATGTCTGACGTGTCTGGTGGCGGAGCCGAACTGTTCCTATACCAGTCGGGCTATCTCACAATAAAGGACAGTGATGAGTTTGGTTACATCTTAGGGTTCCCAAATGAAGAGGTAAAGCAAGCGCTCTACGAAATGGTGCTCCCAGCTCTGACCATGCGAGAAAGAAGTGACATCCAGTCCATACAAGCCAATCTGTATGCACAGTTAGGCACAGGTCAGATAGACGATGCAATGAAGTCGTTGAAAGCCCTTATCGCGGACGTTCCTTACAGCAACAAGAAGCTTGCATCTATGGATATGGAGGAGCGTTACCGCCTCATCATCAGTACCATCCTCAATGCCATCGGCTTGAGTGTAGAGGTTGAAAAGATGATCTCAACAGGCAGAATTGATATGACGGTGAAGACCTCACGCTACATCTATGTCATCGAACTGAAACTGCGAAATAACGGTGGCAAGGAAGCTGCAACCGAGCAAATCCTCAACCGCCAATACATGGAACCTTTCAAGGCAGACAAGCGCAAAGTAATTGGACTGGGCATTGAACTTGACGAAGAAGGAAAAGGTCTCTTGGAATGGAAGCGCACGGAATCTTTTAGTGAGTAGTGGGTAGTGAGTAGTGATTAATTGATTACGGATTCGTCTGATTTTACTGAGGCTGCGCCATTGAGGAAGAAAAAATCAGAATTATCAGATAAATCCGTAATCAAAAGAAAAAATTTAACTCATGCCGGGGAATGTCAACCATCTTCGTTCACGATGACCCTCTTTCCATTCCTCGAACTCCTTCTCCGAAGGCTTTCCTTTGGCGGGATATGTCTTGTTGAGTTTTATCTCCATATCCGTCAGTTTCTCCTTGCGGTAATCCTTCAACGTATCGTTCTGTATCAGACGGTCAGTTTTATCCCAGAATATGAAAGCCTTGCTTTTTAATTCGTCCGCAGAATCCTGCATCCACTCCCTTCCATTGACAAGCGCCATGTGATACCAAAACCTTGTGAGTACCCAAATGGATCTTGTCGGTTGGGCTATCCCATTGACAAACTCGCGATAGACCTTCAGAGGAATATTGCATATCCAACAGACCAAGGCTGTATCGCCGATAGCCAGAAGGGTCATGTCCGTCAGCATCTGCTGCTCCGTCATATTCTCCGACATACGCCAAAGCATCCGCTTTTCCCCGTATTCTATCTTGAAGGCTTCCTGCTTCTGTCGCCGATAACCATTCTCACCGAAGAAGAAATTATAGGCATACATCATAAACAGCAGTCCAAATAATCCCAACATCATTTCCCATACTCTCCACCTGCGAGGCTTCTCCGTGACATTCTTGACATCCTGCGTTTCATTCTCTTCGGCTTGAGGTCGGGTTGGCGAACTTGCCAATATCGTAATCCGCATCTTCGTGGTATTCGGTATTTCATACAGTCCCCAATTCATCGAGTAGTGCTCAGCATTGTTAGTCCATCTATTTATGTACGTGCTAAGTAGCTCAATCTCTTCACTGCTCATTTTTCCGTGACCGACGGGAGCATTTATTATCATACATTGCTTCGTGGAATTGACGATGCTCTCTTTCCGTAATGCTTTACAGAATGCCCTATTCATGAAGTTCACCTCCGATTCTCCTTCTTTGGATTCCTCAGTAAACATGGAATGGTTGTCAACAAAGATTTCCTTTAAACATTCTTCCGGGATTGGAATTACTCCTGTACCTGCCAGTAAAACGGCGATTTTCTTTTCTGTTGCGTTCATATAAGTTTGTTTTATTGTTAATGTTTTGCAAACTTACTGCGCATGTATGTCAAATTGTGACATACCATCAAAAAAAATATCGTAGCGAAGGCATAATACCTGCACTACGATATTTATCGTGTTGTTGAACTTTCGATAGTTCAGTATGTTAGAATTCCAACACCATTGTCTGGCGCGGACGAAGCTTTACGTTATGGCTTATTATGACGTTTCTGCCCGTTGTGACATCCACGGCTTTCTCGGCATTACCGATTATCTCGGCATAACGCTTTACGTCGAGTTCGGCTGTAGCGTTTCTGCCGTTGATGACTGTCATGACGCTCTTGCCGTTATACTGACGCGCCACCACGTAAACGCCGTGTTGCGTGCAGAACTGGGTCTGGCTGCCTTTTGTTATCACGTCGTTGCCCTGACGCCAATGCAGCAGACGGCTTATCCAGCCGAACATATCGTTCTGAGCCTTGGTGCGTCCCTTTGCCGTGAATGCGTTGCGGGCATCGCCAGCCCATCCGCCGGGGAAGTCCTTACGCACGTATCCGTCTGTGACAGACTTCGTGCCGTTCATCAGAATCTCCGTGCCGTAATAGAGCTGCGGGATGCGGTTTACTGTCAGCAGCAGCGCCAATGCCTGCTTCAGAGCCAGCGTGTCCTTGCCCTCGCCTAAGAAGCGGTCGGTGTCATGGTTCTCAATGAACGCCATCACGCTCTTGGGGTTCGGATAAAGATAATCGTAGCAAAGGACATTGTATATGCGGTTCATGCCGTTCCACCAGTCGTCTGTCTCCTCATGCTTAGCCTGATTGATGCGGTCGAAGAAAGCAAAGTCCATGACGGTCTTCAGATAGCTGTTCTTCTCGGAGAGCTTGCTGTCCTTCTGCCAGGCGGCAGTATAGGCAGGCTCCGTAACCCACGTCTCGCCCACGGTGTTGAAGTTGGGGTATTCGCGGTCGAGCGTCTTCATCCAGAGCGCCATGCCGTCGCGGTCAGCATAAGGATAAGTGTCCATGCGGATGCCGTCAATGCCGACAGTCTCAATCCACCACTCGCTGTTCTGAATCAGATACTTCATGACGTGCGGATTGCGCTGGTTGAGGTCGGGCATCGTCGGCACGAACCATCCGTCCACCGTCTCACGCAAGTCCACCTTGCTGGCATAGGGATCGAGCACCGGCGTGAGCTTATAGCTGGTCTGCAGATACTTGTCGTTCACCTTGGCGTTGCCGTCCATCGTGTCCATCTTCTTCTGATGCTCCTCGGTCTGATATTCAGGCAGTAGCCATTCTGAAGTGTTAAACCAGTCCTTCGACGGCATGTCTGCCACCCAAGGATGATCGAAACCGCAATGATTGAAGATCATGTCCATCACCACCTTCAGTCCCTTTGAGTGAGCCTCATCCACGAGACGCTTATACTCGTCGTTGGTGCCGAAGCGCGGGTCCACGCGGTAATAGTCCGTTGTGGCGTAGCCATGGTAAGACGAGTTGGTGCCATTGCTGGGGCTGTCGTTCTCCAGAACGGGCGTAAACCACAGCGCCGTCACGCCAAGGTCTGTGAAATAGTCGAGGTGCTGGCGTATTCCCTCAAGGTCGCCGCCATGACGCAGACTCGGAGCCGTGCGGTCGCAGGTCTTGTCGCGCATTGTCTTGAAGGCGTCATTCTTGGGATTGCCGTTGGCGAAGCGGTCGGGCATGAGCATGTAGAGCACATCCTCATTGGTGAATCCCATGCGCTTGTCGCCCGCCATAGCGCGGTCTTTCAGCTCGTACTTCACCTTCTTAGTCTGCTTGCCCTGCTTGAAGCTGAGCGTCATCTCGCCCGCCTTCGCACCCTCAAGGTTGAGATAGAGGAAGAGATAGTTGGGCGAGTCGAGACGTGCGATAGAGTCGATGCGCACACCGGGATAGTTGACCTCCACGTCCGCGTCACGCACGTCCTTGCCGTAAACCATCAGCTGGAGCGACGCGTCATTCATGCCTACATACCAGTTGGTGGGTTCGATGCGGTCCACCTTTACTGCTGCGTTCAAGCTCATAGCGCCCATAAGCATTATTAATGATACCAGTTTTTTCTTCATTATCTTTTTTTATATTATGGTTCTTACTTTCTGTATAGTATCAGCGCCGACTGCTCGTCTGCCAGCACCTCCTTGCCTTCGAACGGCATTCCGATGCCTTCCTCATTGATGACGCCGTTGCAGCAAGCCACCGTGTATTCGCCTTCGGGTACGTTGACCAGCTTGGCTTCCTTATTGGCGTTGAGAATGACGATGATGTCCTTCCATGAGTCGATGCCCTCAAGATTCTTCAGACGGAACGCCACAAGGCAGTCGTCGGTGGCAATAAACTCCAGATGCTTCCTTACAGCGTCGGCATTGGCGAGGCGGAAAGCGGGATGATTCTTGCGAAGACTTATCAAGCCTCGATAATACTCGAACACCTGGGGATACTGCTTGAGGTTGTCCCAGTGGAACTCGTTGATGCTGTCGGGCGACGAAAAGCTGTTATGCACGCCCTTCTTGTCGCGGAGCATTTCCTCGCCAGCAAGCATAAATGGCACTCCCTGCGACGTGAAGATGGCTGTCTGAGCCAGCAGGTCGAGGCGGATAAGCTCTGCCATACGGTCAGCTTCTGACCTCGACGCATCCTTCAGACCGGGAATGCTCGCCTTGAGACGATCCACAAGGCACATGTCGTCGTGACAGCTAACGTAGCTGATCTGCTGTGTAGGATTGTTGGTCCACGGCTTACGGTCGTAGTTGACGCGTGTCATATCCACCTGGTTGTGGGCGATGCCACCCACGATGCCGAACTTCAGGCTCTCCTCCTCGCCCTTTATTCCGGCAAGGAAAGCGCCCTTCGTGTCGTCGGAGAACGGTCCGCGAAGTGCGTCACGCATGTCATCGCTGAAAGCTCCGATGCCGTTCAGACGGGGTGTGTTGGCTTTTATGGCAAGCTGGTCCTGCGGATAGGCACACGTTCCTGCGCTCCAGCCCTCACCATATATATATATTGAGGGGTCTATCTCGTCCACGGCAGCGCGTATCTGATTCATCGTCTCGATGTCATGGATGCCCATAAGGTCGAAGCGGAATCCGTCAATGTGGAATTCGTTTATCCAGTACTTGACGCTCTCTATCATATATTCGCGCATCAGCGGACGCTCTGAAGCCGTCTCGTTGCCGCAACCCGAACCGTCGGAATAACGTCCGTCTGCTGTCTTGCGATAGTAATAGTCGGGATAAGTGCGCTGGAAGTTGCTTCCGTCAATGTCGAACGTATGGTTATATACGGCGTCGAAGATAACACGGATGCCAGCCTTGTGGAGCGCCTGTACCATTTCCTTGAACTCACGGATGCGCACCTCAGGACGATAAGGGTCGGTGGAATAGCTTCCCTCGGGCACATTATAGTTCTTAGGATCGTAGCCCCAATTGAATTGCGGGCGCTGTAGCTGCGTCTCGTCCACCGAAGCGAAATCGAACAGCGGCTGGAAATGGATGGCATTGACACCGAGACGCTTCAGATAGTCGATGGCGCGAGGTTCGGTCAGAGCCAGATACTTGCCACGATGCTGCATGCCCGAAGTGGGGCTGATGGAGAAGTCGCGCATGTGAAGCTCGTAAATCACGAGGTCGGCAGGCGACGCAATAGCCGGACGGCGGTCGTCAGCCCATCCCACGGGGTCGGTGTCAGCCATGTTGATGATGGCACCACGGTTGCCGTTGACGCCTACAGCCTTGGCAAACGTGCCGGGACACTCGCCCTTGCCGATATCGAAAGTATAGAACATGCCACTAAGGTCGCCCTTTACGGTAGCCTCCCAGCGGTTGTCGCCTATGGCACGCATCTTGACAGTCTTGACGGGTTTGCCACCCTGTCCTTCTTTATAGATGCGCACTTTCGGGAGGGAAGCCGCGTTGAGGCGGAATACGGTCTTTGTCTTACCGTATTCCATCTCGTCGAAGCGCCCCTGAGCATTTACGTTTAACGTAATCATTGCGGCAAGAAATGCCGAGAACATATATTTCTTTTTCATGTCAGTAGCGTACGTATTGTGTTATTTAGCAATAAGCGACACAGCGAAACCACCGCCACGTGCCTCCTTTATCTTCAGCACATCACCCTTCTTGACGGTCTTGTGCAGAATCTGGTAAGCCTTCGGATTGTGCTCATAGTCGGCGTCCTTGGCATCCTGATAGATGGCGCAGTCATACTTGCGACCCTTGTCGAGGAAGTCGAGGCGTACCACAGCCGTGCGAGCCTCTTCGCCTGTCTTGCCACCCACGAACCAGTTGTCTGTTCCCTTAGCCTTGCGTGCCACGGTGATGTATTTGGCTGGCTCTGCCTCCAGATACTTCGAGTCGTCCCAGTCACAAGCCACATCGCGGATGAACTGGAAAGCATCGTCATACTTCTCATAGTGTTCGGGCAGGTCGGCAGCCATCTGAAGCGGGCTGTACATAACAAGATAGAGCGAGAGCTGTCCGCAGAGTGTGGTGTGGACGAAGCTCTTATTCTGGCTCCAGTCAGAGAGACGTGTCTCGAAGATGCCGGGCGTATAGTCCATCGGACCACCCTGCAGACGAGTGAACGGCAGCATCACGGTATGGTAAGCCACGTTACCGCCGAATGCCTCATACTCCGTTCCGCGTGCACTCTCATTGCCAACAAGGTTAGGCCATGTGCGGCAGATGCCGGTCGGACGTGTTGCCTCGTGCGCATTCACCATGATGTGGTGCTTGGCAGCAGTCTCGATGACGTGCTGATAGTGATTGTTCATAATCTGGCTGTAGTGGTATTCGCCTCGCGGAATGATGTCGCCCACGTAGCCGGTCTTCACGGCGTCATAGCCATACTTGTTCATCAGACGGAAAGCATCCTCCAAGTGGCGTTCGTAATTGAGAGCTGCGGAGGAGGTCTCGTGGTGCATCATCAGCTTCACGCCCTTGGAATGGGCATAGTCGTTGAGCATCTTAATGTCGAAGTCGGGATAAGGAGTGACGAAGTCGAAGACGTCAAGCTTCTGATGACCGAACCAGTCTTCCCATCCTTCGTTCCATCCTTCCACCAGCACTTCCTGCAAACCGTTCTTCGCGGCGAAGTCGATGTAGCGCTTCACCTCCTCGTTAGTGGCACCGTGCGTGCCGTTGGGCTTGCACTTAGCGTAGTCGGTAACGCCGAGACGAACCGACGGCAGGTCGTTGGTGTAGCTCCATGTCTTTGTTCCGACAATCATGTTCCACCACACGCCGCAGTACTTTGTGGGATGAATCCATGAGGTGTCCTCTATCTTACATGGCTCGTTAAGGTTGAGAGTGAGCTTGCAAGAGAGCATGTCGCGGGCGTCGTCGCTCACCATTACGGTTCGCCAAGGAGTGTTGAAAGGAGTCTGGATGAATCCCTTTCTGCCCACGGCGTCGGGTGTCAACCATGACTCGAACACGAGGTTCTTGTCGTCCAGATTGAGGTGCATCGTGGGATAATCCAAGCAGGCAGCCTCATGTATATTAATGTAGAGTCCGTCCTTGGTCTTGAGTTGCAGCGAAGTCTGAACGCCGGTGTCGGAGAATACGGTAGTTGACGAGTTGCTCTTATATGTCTCGCGGTTCTTTGCAATGACCTCACGGATGCCGGTAAGCGGAGTGATGTTATATTCATACTCCTGCGTGTCGTAGTCGCCGGGAATCCAGTAAGCAGTATGGTTGCCGGTCATAGCAAACTGTGTGTGCTCTTCCTTTATCACGAAATAGTTGAGCTCATGCTGCTGCGGAAACTCATATCGCAATCCCATACCGTAATCATACACACGGAAACGTATGGTGATGTCGCGGTCTGAGGAGGGCTGGTGAAGGTTGACAGCCATCTCGTTGTAGTTGTTTCGGATGGTTGATGTCTCGCCCCACACGGGTCGCCAAGTCTCGTCGAAGGTGGATGTCTGCGTGTCCTTTATCTTGAAACCGTCCATGAGATTGGTCTCCTCCATGCCCTTCGAGGCGTGTTTGTCCTTGGCAAGCTCCAGTCCGAGGTGAGAGGGGCTTACCACCTGCTTGCCCTTATAGGTCATTTCGTACGTGGGCTGTCCCTTGTCTGTGAGCGAGAAGGTGAGCGACACGTTGCCGTTGGGTGACTTTACGGTCTGGGCTGCCGCCATCATCGGGAGCAACGCAGACAGTATCATGTATGTCTTCTTCATTCTGACGTTTGTCTTATATGTGTTTTATTGCTTTCTGCTATACGGAGTTATCTGCCAGCCTGACTGATGAGCGTGCTAATCTCATCCGTGAACTTGTCGTCAGCCATGAGATCCTCTATGTTGAGGTGCATGCGGTAACGCCAGTAGTGCTTCGGGTTGGCAGGGATGTTGATGCGTTCAGCGTCAGCATCGGGCAGACGCAAGCGCTCGTCCATGGCGAGCCAGTCCTGAACACTCAGCACGCAGAGCATCGATGGAGAGTCGAGATGACGCGCAATGATGTCCTCTGCAAGCCATCCTGGCAGCGGATGCGGAGCCGGTCCCTCACGATGAAGCATCGAGTTATAGTAGTCCTGCGTACGTTCATAGTTCTCGTCCCACCACTGGCGGAGCGTAGGCATGTCGTGGCTGGATATGGTGCAAACCGAGCGATATGGGTTCTGGCTGAGATGTCCGAAGCGCGTTGTGGGCGACTTTGGCATGCTCTGCAACTCAAGGCTGAATATCTTCAGCTCTTCCATCACCCAAGGAACACAGTCGGGCACCATGCCAAGGTCCTCTGCACAAACGAGCATACGTGTGGCCTGTACCAGCTTGGGCAGCTTCTTCATAGCCTCACGATACCAGAACTGATTGTTGCGACGATAATAATAGTCGTTGTAAAGACGATTGAAAGCCTCCTTGTCTACATCGTAGAGCGACTCATAGATGAAGTCGAGCTGGGCAGAGATACGCGGATGGAACATATCGGCACGGTTGCGGTCGCGCACGAAGAGCACGTCGCTCACAAGCGAATAGAGTCCGTCGCGCAGCCAAAGGTCTTCCTGTCGGGTCACGCCGGCAAAGCGTTCCTCTATCTTGCGCTGTGTGTTCACCTCGGGCTTCATGCGATAACGCTCGCCGTCGATGCGCTCCAGATAGTCGCGGCGCACCTCGTCAGCACGCTCATGGAAGACGCGGTCGAGCACCCAATCGGTGATGTAAGGCTCGGTGAAGCGCTCCTCCTGGAAGTTCAGCCCGTACTGCATTATCTCCTCACGACTCATTGCCTGCGACGGAACGAACTGACCTGTCAGACCGTATACGCAGTCGATGGGTATCTCCCAGATGCGGAAGAATCCCAATACGTGGTCAATGCGGTAAGCATCGAAGAACTTCGACATGTTCTGGAAGCGGCGCACCCACCACTTACAGCCGTCCTTCAGCATCTCGTCCCAGTTGTATGTGGGGAATCCCCAGTTCTGTCCGTTGACAGAGAAATCGTCTGGCGGCGCTCCCGCCTGTCCGTTAAGATTGAAGTATTTGGGTTCCATCCACACGTCGCAACTATATCTGTTTACGCCGATGGGGATGTCTCCCTTCAGGATTACGCCCTTCTGCTTGGCATACTCGTGAGCTGCCTTCATCTGTGAAGACAGTACATACTGCACGAAATAATAGAAAGCCACCTCCTGATACTCCTTTGTACGAGAATCCGACAGCATCGCGCGGTCATCCTCGTTCCATGTATTATGGTCTTTCCATTGTGTGAAATCGGCTGTGCCATACTCGTCTCTCAGCCATGAATACTGAGCATAGGGCACCAGCCAGCTTTGTGTTTCCTGGAAGAACGCCTTAAACTCTGCGCTCTTCATAATCTTCTTACCTTCCTGTTGAAAAACTTTCCTTAAATATCCTGATTTGAAAGCGTTTACATTCTCATAGTCAATCTGTGGCAGAGCGTTGAGTTGGCTGCGCTCTGCTTCCGCCTCACGACGTGCTTCCTCGTCCTCCAGCTCCGGCAATGCGCGAAGATCGGCATACTGAGGATGTATGGCGAAGATGCTGATGCAGCTGTACGGATAAGAGTCGGTCCATGTATGGGTGATGGTGGTGTCGTTGATGGGAAGCAGCTGCAGCACGCGCTGTCCTGTCTTCGCCATCAGGTCTATCATCATCTTAAGGTCGCCGAAGTCGCCTATGCCAGCACTCTCCTTGGTACGGAGCGAGAATACGGGAACAAGTGTTCCAGCCAACTTGCGGTTCCATATCTCGAAGAAAGCCTGATCAAGGCTGTACATCACCGTCATACCCTTCTTCATGTCGGGCAGAGTGAGGCAGCGGTTACAGCCACACTCCCACATCATCACGTGTCCGGAAGCGTTGGTCACCACGAACTTCAGCTCTATGCTCTCGCCTTGTAGCTGCGAAGCGTCGATGTCGACAGCCCATTCGCAGTAGTTGTGGAGCGTCATGGGCAGCGCTTTGTCAGGACACCATTCGCCTAAAGTCTTCTGCGCTCCCACCACAGCCAGACGTTCGCCTTCGCGAAGCTGCGGCGCACGTACGATAAGACGCAGCGTACGATCGTAGGATGTGGGCTTAAGGGGCTGCGGCTGCTGATGGTTGATGCAGTCCGTAAAGGCGCTACTGTAGAGATACGAGTCGTCCGGCATGTCGTTCCAGCGGTCGTAGACGTGATATTCAGTAGCAGTGGTGCACGTGAAGTCGAGCACATGCTTCACCGTCTGCCATTCGCTTCGCTCGTAAGAGCCGTCAGCCGTCACCTTATAATAATATGTAAGGCTGTGATTTGACTTGCGCTGCGAAAGGTCGCACCACCACTCCACTCCGTTAACGGTGGTCATGCGAAGTGTCTTCACCTCGTCATTCTCCACTATGCAGAGCGAGATTTCCTCACCGAATGCTGTACGGTATTCTATATGAAAATGTAATGTCATTATGTATTTGGGTTTAGGTTTGTTACCATGAAAACTTTTTTATTCCTTTTACGCCTCTTTTCTGTTACGGATGGCTGCCACAGAGAAGGCTCCGCAGATGAGCAATACGCCAGCCACAATCATCATGTTGCTCTGGTGTGAGCCTACAAGATGAAGCAGTTCGCCGCCGCATAAGGCTGCCACAATCTGAGGTATGCAGATGGTTCCGTTGAAGAGTCCGAGGTAAGCTCCCTTATGGCTGTAGCCCTCAAGGGCGTTGGTGACGAAAGCGAACGGCATGGCGAGCATGGCAGCCCAAGCGCAACCTACGAGCAGGAAGGGAAGTACGAGCAGATTCTTGTCGCCGACGAACGGCACAAGGGCGAAGCCTATACCGCCGATTACAAGGCTAAGGGCATAAGCCATCTTCTCGTTCTTGAATTTCGGAAGAGCCATTGCCCACAGCACAGAGCCGATGGCTTGCCAGAAGAACAGTACGCCAACCCAGTTGCCAGCCTCCTGATAACCTTTGGAAGCTACGTCGGTGGTGTGCCATACGGTTTCGGCAATGGTGCCGTTGGTGTAGGTCCACATATACATAAAGGCTGCCCAGCAGAAGAACTGCACGAGTCCTACCTTCCAGAACATCGAGGGCGCATTCTTGAGAAGCGTTATCCAGCCAGCGCTCTTCTCCTCAGTCTGAGGCTGTGCCTCGTTATACTTAGCGTATTCCTCTGGGTTCCATTCCTTTACCTTCACCGTTGTGAAGATTACGCAGAGGATGAGTATGGCTGCTCCGACGTAGAACGAATAGATAACGGAGTCGGGTATTACGCCCTTCGGGGCTTCATTGGCAATGCCGAGAGCCGTGAAGAAGAACGGGAATACGTAGCCTATAAGCGAACCTGAATTGCAGAGAAACGACTGGATGGAGTAAGCGAGCGACTTCTGCTTCTCGTTCACCATGTCACCGACAAGCATCTTGAACGGCTGCATAGCCATGTTGATGCTCGTGTCGAGGAACATCAGCGAGACGAGTCCGAAGACCATTGCCGTGCTGACTGCCATTCCAAACGATCCTGCGTTCGGCAACAGACACATCACGAGCACAGCCACCGAGGCTCCAACGAAAAGATATGGGATGCGGCGTCCGAAGCGACACCATGTCTTGTCGCTAAGCGTGCCGACTATGGGTTGCACGAGAATGCCCATAAGCGGGGGCAATATCCAGAAATAGCTAAGGTTGTGGGGGTCAGCTCCCAGTGTGGCAAAGATGCGCGATATGTTGGCGCTTTGCAGGGCGTAAGCTATCTGTACGCCAAAGAATCCGAAACTCAAATTCCAGAGTTTCCAGAATGAAAGATTAGGTTTTTGGGTCATTGTTATTTGGTTTTCTGTTTTTTATTCTTTATAGGTTCTGCATGTATCTCTTACCGGCTCAGCGTGTGGTGCCTCTAACCACGAGACGTGTCCTCACCACTCGCATTGCCACCTCATTGCGCGGCAGCGAGCCTTCCACCTGGCTGATCAGGATATTGGCTGCTTCCTCGCCCACTGCCACACCACGCTGTTCCACGGTGGTGAGCATCGGATCGCAAGCCACGGCACGCTCACCATTGGTGAATCCGCAGATGCTAATATCGTCCGGAACGCGAAATCCCATGCGCTTAGCTGTATAGAGAATACCGATGGCGGTGTCGTCGTTGATGGCGAAGAAAGCATCGGGGCGTTCATCGTCAGGCAATGAGAGTATTTCGGGGGTGATGACCTCTGCCTCCGCACGGTTGTCGCATAAGCGGACAAGGGCTTTGTCAACCTTCAGTCCGTTCTTGACCAGAGCGTCATGATAACCGTTATAGCGGTTTTTCGAGAGTTCCAGGTTCATCGGCGATCCGTAGAAAGCGATGCGCTTACATCCTGTATTTATTAGATGTGTGACCGCTGCGTATGCTCCGTTATAGTCGTCCACCACCACTCGCGAACCGTTCACGCCGGTGCAGATACGATCATAAAAGACAAGCGGCACACCATTGTCCATCAGTTTCTGGAAGTGGTCGTACTGTCTGGTGTCCTTGGCTTGCGACACGATTATGCCGCACACCTTGTTCTTATAGAAGTCGTCGCATATCGCTACCTCCTTGTCATAGCGCTCATTGCTCTGAGCCACCATCACACGGTAGCCATGTGCACGTGCTTCTTCCTCTATGCCGGACAATACGGACGCGAAGTAATAATGCACAAACTCCGGAACGATAACACCTATTACCTTCATCGGAAGGCTACGGCTGTGACGCAACGCTCCTCCAATGACATTCGGGTAAAAGTTATGTTCTTTCGCGTATGCCTGAATGCGCTTTTTCTGGGACGCGCTGATGCGTGGGCTGTCGTTGAGCGCACGACTGACAGTCGCTATGGAGACGCCCAAATCACGGGCTATATCTCGCATTGTTATAGGTAAGTTATCTGCCATGGTTTTCAGTTATGCCGCAAAATTAGTCATTATTCCCGAATGCGTAACGCTTTTCTTCGGACAAAATATCAAAACGGAGTGCAAACGATTGCACTTAAAATATGGCGGTTTTGCACAAAAAAAAGAAACAACGTATGTTTATAAATTCTAATTTTGCAAACAGAATGAAATGAGCCCTTGAACTACTGAATTTCACTTATAACATATAATAATAACTAAAAACAGCAAAACATGAAGCAGTTGAAAATCAAATTGCCTCTGAGGACCATGGCACTTGCCGGTGGTCTTCTCCTTGCTACAAGTTCCTTTGCACAGAACAACATCGTCGTTAAGGGACATGTAACAGATGCTTCTGGCGAGCCAGTCATGGGTGCTACCATTACAGTTAAGGGTAAGGCCCTCGGTGTTACCGACATTGATGGTAACTTCTCATTAGACGCAGCCCCCGGAACAGAGCTTACATTCACTTTCTTGGGTATGACTCCGCAGACCGTAAAGGCTTCGAGCAACATGAGCGTTACCTTAAAGGACGACTCTCAGAATCTTAATGAAGTGGTGGTCATCGGTTATGGTGTGGCTAGGAAGAACGACCTTACAGGTTCAGTAACAGCCCTCAAGCCGGATGAGAAGAATCATGGTATCATCACTTCTGCCCAGGACATGATTCAGGGTAAGATTGCCGGTGTGAACGTCAACTCTGCATCTGGTGCTCCTGGTGACGGCGCACAAATCCGTATTCGTGGCGGTGCTTCTCTTACCGCCAGCAACAACCCGCTTATTGTTATCGACGGCATGCCTATGGATAACAATGACACTAAGGGTGTGAACAACCCTCTCTCTCTTGTCAATCCTAACGATATCGAGAGCTTCACGGTGCTGAAGGACGCATCGGCCACTGCCATCTACGGTTCGCGTGGTTCCAACGGTGTCATCATCATCACCACAAAGAAGGGCCGCAGCGGTCAGAAGCCGCAGGTTTCTTACAATGGTACGGTTTCTGTAAGCACCATTGCCAAGAAGCTGGACGTGATGAACGCTTCTGAATACGTTGACTTCATCAAGAACTATTACGGCGAAGACTCTTCTGCATACCAAGGCTTGGGATGGAAGAAATTCAAGGAAGACGGCACACCTGACTATGCTGCAGGCACATTCGATACTGACTGGCAGGACGAAATCTATCGTGCCGGCATCAGCCATGAGCATAACGTCAGCCTTACTGGTGGCATCAACAAGCAGTCATGGTCAATGCCTTACCGCGTCAGCGTGGGCTACACCGGTCAGGAAGGTATCTTGAAGGGTTCAGACTATAAGCGTGTTACCGCAGGCTTCAACATCAATCCTTCTCTGTTCGACAAGCACCTCAACCTCAACATCAACGGTAAGTATTCTTACTCAAAGACTGTTTCTGGTGGAACGGATGCTGTAGGCGCAGCTATCAACATGGATCCTACTCGCCCTGTAAAGAGCAACGACGAGCAGTTCAAGAACTGGGGAGGTTTTTGGCAGTGGGCACTACCTACTACATCATACGACCCAACATTCCCATACAATCGCAATGATGAAGCTCCTACAAACCCAGTAGAAAAGGTAGAGAACTACGACAACTACAAGAGTGCACATGTTCTCTTGGGCAACGTAGAGGCTGACTATAAGATTCATGGCTTCGAAGACCTTCATTTGCATGCTAACTTAGCTGGTGAATATACAACCGGTGGTGAGTACAACACCAATAATCCTCAATCTACATACGGATTCTACTATGGTGGCAATAGCGAAGACAAGGAGAAGAAGTACAACCTCACGGCTACAGCATACGCTCAGTATACCAAGGACTTCAACAAGGCCAACCACTTCGACATCATGGCTGGTTACGAGTATAGCCACATGAAGTATTGGGGCAACAAGTGGAGCAAGTCAATGTATCCTTCTACCAACGAAGGTAAGAACGACAAGGGCGAACCTCTTGCAGGAACTGTAAAGTCATTCGATACAAGCAGATGGAGAGGCCAGACTTATCTCGTGAGCTGGTATGGTCGTGCCAACTATTCTTTGCTTGACCGTTATCTCCTTACTTTCACAGCACGTTATGATGGTTCAAGCCGCTTTGCCGACGGACACCGTTGGGGCTTCTTCCCATCAGCAGCCTTCGCATGGCGCGTTAAGGAAGAAAGCTTCCTTAAGGATGTAAATGCTATCAGCGACTTGAAGCTCCGCCTTGGTTGGGGTAAGACAGGTCAGCAGGATACTGGTAAAATGTATTACACCGCTACCTATTTAAAGAGTACAAGCAATCACTTCCTCTATCCTATCGGTGGCGGTAACAATACTGGTCTGCTCTATCGCCCATTGGCATACAATGACGAACTGACATGGGAGACAACCACAACATGGAACGTAGGTATCGACTATGGTATGTTCAACCAGAGATTGACCTTAAACCTTGATGCTTACTACCGCAAGACAACTGACTTGCTCAGTACAACTACCATTGCTGCAGGTCAGAACTTCGACAATGCCCTCCTTATGAATGCAGGAACATTGGAGAACAAGGGTTTTGAGGTTGCTATCACAGGTCGTCCTATCCAGACAAAGGATTGGTTCGTAGAACTTAGCGTTAACGCTGCCTACAACAAGAACGAGATTACAGAGCTTGCAGGCGGCCGCGATATGATTGAGGCAGGTATGCAGGTAGGTCAGAATCAGGCTGTAACCTATCATAAGGTAGGCAAGCCAGCCAACTCATTCCTGGTATACCAGCAGGTATACGACCAGAACGGTCGTCCTATCATGGGCTGCTATGTAGACCGCAATGGCGATGGAACAATCGATGAGAACGATAGATACTTCTATAAGAATATCGTAGCTCCTTGGACAGGTGGTTTCAGCTTCAAGGTTTCGTACAAGAACTGGGATCTCGGTAGCAACTTCCGTGTAAGCTTAGGCAATTATCTCTACAATGGATACGAAGAAGGCGCGATAAACACTAAAGAGATTTGCAGCGCAAAGGGATATTACAAGAACACGACAAAGGAGATAGCAGCTTTAGGCTGGACTTCTTACAACTATCCTCTTACCGACTACTTTGTACAGAACGGTAGCTTCTTGAAGTGCGACAACATCACATTGGGCTATAACTTCAACAACCTGTTGAAGGGTGGCAACTATAAGGGTATATCAGGCCGTATCTACGCCTCATGCTCTAACGTATTCACTATCACAAAGTACAGCGGTATCGACCCTGAAGTAAACTCTGGCAAGGACGACAGCATGTATCCACGTTGCCGCACATTCTTGCTCGGTCTGAACCTCAACTTCTAACAATTTAAAAAAACAGATTTCGATATGAAACTCAATAAATTCAAAACAATTGCCCCTGCAGTAGCTCTTCTGCTTACAGCAAGTTTGAGCTCTTGTATGGATGATTTGGACAAGGGAAACATTGATCCTAATGTTGACGCTACTCCAAACATTACAGGCTTGTACAGCAAGTGCTATGCTGGTCTTATCATGGAAGGTAATGACGGTACTGCCGATTTCACTATCGATGATAACGGTAAGTCAACTCTTCTCCGTAACCTGTTCAACTTCAACGAGGTACCTACTGACGAAGCAGTCTGCTGGTGGTCGGATGGCGGTATCGCAGATGTTGCCTACAATAAGTTCGATCCGGGTAATGCTACATTGAAAAACCTCTACTATCGTCTGATGTCGAACATCTCTTACGAGAACCACTTCTTAAGTCTTGACGCTGCCAAGGCTGAGAAGACCAAGTATGCTGAGGTACGCGTGCTTCGCGCTTACAGCTATTTCCTTATGCTCGACTTCTTCGGCGATCCGACATTCATTGACAAGATTTCGGCTGAGACTCCGCGTCAGGCACACTCTTACAACTCTAAGTTTGAGGAAGGCAAGAGCTACACTCGCGCAGAGCTTCTTCAGATGGGCCGTGAATTCCTGTTCAACTGGGTAAAGGACGAATTGCTTGCAGCAGAGCCAGACTTGCTGGCAGCAAAGCCTGAGACTGACAGCGACCCAGACTATGGTCGCATTGACAAAGGCACATGCTGGTTGCTCTTAAGCCGTCTGTACCTCAATGCAGGTACATACCTCAATAACGATGGTCAGAACAATCAATATTGGGATAAGGCTCTCGAATATGCCGAGAAGGTTATCAATTCAGACTATAAGCTCTTCGATGACAGCAAGATGTCTAATGAGGCTAAGGCTAATGGCTACAAGCCATACGACCTGCTCTTCATGGGCGATAATGGTTCAAATGGTGCAAGCTGCGAGGCTCTTCTTCCTTTGATGCAAGATGGTGACAAGACTCAGGGATGGGGTGGCTCGATGTTCTTTGTTGCAGCTCTTTGGGATGCTACGATGCAGACTGTTACAGATAAGGATGCTGCCACTACTGCCAACACATGGTCAGGTATGCGTGTTCGTCCACAATTCGTAGAGAAGTTCTTTACCGATCCAAAAGTTGTTGTAAACAAGTCAGCTTCCGAAATCCGTGCTATGAACGTTGATGACCGTGCTATCCTTTGGGGTAAAGGCAACAGTGACGGCGATCGTACTTTGGAGATTGGTGCTAACGATAAGTTCGTCAAGGGTATTGCAACACCAAAATGGAATAACAACTATTCTAATGGTGGTACTCCTCACGACAGCTATAACGTAGATATAGACTTCTTCCTCTTCCGTGTAGCTGAGGCTTACCTCAATGCAGCTGAAGCTGAGATGCACCTCAATGGTGAAAGCTCGGCTAAGGCAAAGAAGTATATCGATGCTCTTCGCAACCGTGCCCACGCAGCCGTACGTGCCTCTTACACTCTCAACGACGTGCTCGATGAGCGTGCCCGTGAGTTGTATTGCGAAGGTCTCCGCCGTACCGATTTGATCCGTTTCAACCAGTTTGGTGGCAGTCAGGCTACATACAATTGGGAACTTAAGGGTGGTAGTACTAATGGTACAACCTTCGCCAAGACCTATAATGTATATCCTCTCCCATCTTCAGAGGTTCTTTCTAACAAGAACTTGACACAGATTGATGGATACAACGAGGTTCAAAACTAAAGTATAAAAGAATTATTAAAGAAAACGCAATATGAAGAATAAATATATAATTGGTGCTCTGCTTGTCGGCATCATCAGCTTATTCGCATCATGTTCGGATGACAACGACTCTAACCCTACGCTGATTCAGCCTACGGAGTTTGCGTTGAACACTCCTGCATATGCCAATGCGACTATTGATTTGGAGCATTCCACAGGACTTGGCCTTACATGGTCACAGCCTAAGTACACAGCAGACAATGCCCCTATCAACGCAACTTACGAGGTGCAAGTATCTCCAACCAACAGCTTCACAGTTTCTACTGATGAAGCTGCTGCAGACGAGAGTGGCGAAAAGGTGCCAGACTACGCTGTTCTTAGCAACACCACACAGAAATGTAATATTTCTGCCTCTGCAGAAGAAATGGACAAGGCATTGGTAAAGATACTTAAATGGACTGAAGGTAATGTTCCTGCCGAGCAGGAGATGTACGTTCGTGTTAACGCTTACATCCTTGAGGGCACAAGCCGTCTGAACCCTATCGCTTCAAACTCAGTAAAGCTTAACGTAAAGCCTTACTATATTGAACTGAAGGATGCTGTTCCAACAATGTGGTATCTTGTAGGTAACATGTTCGGCGCTAAGTGGGCTGGCAACAAGAGCATTGGAGAAGACGCACTTCCTATGTTCCTTAAGCCAAACTTCTCTTACGACAAGAAGACTGGTGCTGGTGAGATTGAATACACCAACTACTTCCTTACCGGCGATTACAACGAGAAGGCCGAGTGCGACGGAGCTGGCTTCAAGATTCTGCCTTCAGACTTCAACTGGGATTACAGTATGAACGCCATACTCAATAACGAAATCAGCGCTAAAAAAGGCACAATAGAAAATCGTAATGGCGGTGGTGACGGTGGTCATATCGTTGCTTCTGAAGCCGGTTACTACACCATTACAATCAACACTGCTGACAATACAGCCAAGATGGAGAAGTACGAGGGTAATGTAACCAACTATGGTACTATCCAGATTAGTGGTTCTTTCAACGAATGGGCCGACACACCAATGCTTCCTTACAACACTGAGGGCGTTGAGAACCACGCTTGGTACTACGTAATGGATGTTGCTGCCGGCACGACTGCACAGTTCAAGTTCAAGATTGCAGGTTCTTGGGACACCAGCTGGGGCTATGGTGCAGCAGATGGCGCTATCAACATGTACGGAAAGTGTGATGCAGGTGGCAAGAACATCGGCTTGGCAGAAGGCAAGTATGTCATCTCATTCAACGACATCACAGGTTCGTTCAGCATCGTTAAATTGTAAAACATTTAAAGTATAGACAATTATGATTAAGAAAATATTATTGGGAATGACCCTGCTGATGTCTATGGTATCTTGTACCGAGGACTACACAGATTGGGGTAACCCACAGTCAAATCCTCAGGAGGAAGCTGTATCATTCGGCGACGGTAGCGTTACTCCAGTTGATGTCATCGACTTGGCTAAAGTAGAAACAGAGAAGGTAAAAGTAGCGAGCATTGTTGCTCCTACTTCTTCCAACGCTGCTTATACACCTAATTATAAGATTAACTTCGACGGTCAGTCATTCGACATTGATGCTGATGGTAACATGGCAACAGCTGAATTGACAAGCTATATCGTAGACAAGTATGGCAAGCGTCCTACAGAGCGCGACATCGATGCTACTCTTGATGCATGGGTAAGCAATGGAGCAACAGCCGTGAAGATGGCTACTTCAGAGAAGTTCCAGATTAAGGCCATTCCTGAGGCTCCAGTTATAGAAGAAGGTTACTACCTCGTTGGCGACATGTTTACTACAGATGACGTAAATGGTTGGACTAAGGAAGTAGCAAAAGCATTCAACCACAGCGACAAGGATGTATATGAAGATCCGGTCTTCACCGTATCTTTCGAAACAACCAAGGCTGACCAGTACTGGAAAATTATTCCTAAGAAGAACATCGACTCTGGCGACATCTGGGCTGCCGGCGTAGTAGGTCCTAAGGTTGACGGCGACGACAGCATGACTGGTACGCTGACCAACGGTGACGCTAAGGCTGGTAAGATTGCCAAGGCTGGTAAGTATAAGCTCACCATCAACATGATGGACTATACTTACACCATCGAGGAAGTAAACTACGATCCGTTCATCTACTTCATCGGCGCAACTGACGGTTGGCAGAGTTCTGACCAGAAGCTCGCTCTCGTAGACGATGCAAAGGGCGTATACACTGGCTACGTTTATCTGGCTGATCCTAACGGCTCTGGCTTCCAGTTCAAGTTCCAGCGTAAACCTGGAGACTGGAGCAACGCCATCGGCGCTGGCGCCTTAAGCACATTCTCAGGTGCAGCAACCAACGAGGGTGACAACATCGGTGTGAATGCAGGAGAAGGCGTTTACTACATGGACGTAAATCTCTCAGAAGGCAAAATCACAGCCACTAAGGTAGAGAAAATGGGCATCATCGGTGGTTTCAATAATTGGGAAGGCGACGCAGTCATGACATGGAACGCTAAGGAGTATTGCTTCGAGGCAACCAATGTTGGCGTTACAGCCGACGGCTGGAAGTTCCGCGTAAATGGTGATTGGCCCATCAACCTCGGTGGAAGCATCAATGACCTGACAGCAGGTGGCGACAACATCTCAGTAGCTGGCAACACCGTTAAGCTCTACCCGACCAGAAAGACCTCTGACAAGATCTTCTGCACAGTGAAGTAAACACTTTTCATTCATAATAGACTTTTATATATTATGGGCGGTTCTCAGAGAATGAGACCCGCCCATTTTTTTGTTGCTGCATAGTTAGGCAGGGCTTTAACAAAAACATGCAACAGTGCTAATCTTACAATAACTAATGAATTGTACCTGATATGGTGCTACGGAGGCCGGAGACCTCCGCTACTAATAGCTTTTTCCTCAATTTATTTAATGTCTTCTTGTCTAAAAAAACATGTCTTCATGTCTTTCATGCAAACGTTTGCACAATCGAATTGTGTGTTTACGCCTCGTTTTGCACTAACATATAAGTATTTGGCGTAAATTTGCAATGTATTCAATTCAAACGTAATATTTGCGTGAGCAAATAGTGAGTAGCTTAACAAGTAATTATGTATACAGTAGTTAGTAACAAAGCGAGTCATGAGTAAAGTTGAAAATCATTATTTAAACAAAAAGTAACTAAAACCCGAATATGAAGAAGTTTTTTTTGACAGCAGCAGCCCTCATGGGAGCCGCAAGCATGTTTGCACAAGGATGGCCCGCCAATTACGAAGGCGTGATGCTCCAAGGGTTCTATTGGGACTCGTATCGCGCGTCGAAGTGGCAGAACCTTGAGGCTCAGGCAGACGACCTCGCCCCTTACTTCAGCTTGGTATGGGTTCCGCAGAGCGCAAACTGCGGCAGCGGACGTTCCATGGGATATGACGACCTCTATTGGTTCAGCAATTACAACAGCTCTTTCGGCAACGAAGCCGAACTGCGCTCCATGATAAAGACCTTCAAGAGCAAAGGAATAGGCACCATTGCCGACGTAGTTATCAACCATCGCAATACACTGACAAGTTGGACCGACTTCCCCGTAGAGACATATAGGGGCTTAACCTACAAGATGAATTCTACCGACATCTGCAGTGATGATGACAAGGGAGGAACTTTGACATGGGCTAACAAACAGACACCAAAGGTTAGCCTCAGCAGCAATAAAGATACGGGCGACGACTGGGACGGCATGCGCGACCTTGACCACAACAGCTCTAACGTGCAGACCGTAGTGAAGGCTTACCTCGACATGCTCCTTAACGACTTCGGTTACGCCGGATTCCGTTACGACATGGTGAAGGGTTACGCCGGCAAGTTCACCGGCATTTACAACACTGCCCTCAAGCCCCGCTTCTCCGTAGGCGAGTATTGGGACGGCAAAACCACCACCGTCAAAACATGGATAAACGCCACGAAGGTGAACGGCGAACCCACATCGGCTGCCTTCGACTTCCCCGTGCGTTACGCCGTGCGCGACCTTATCTCATCCAACTGGAGCAACAAGGCAAAGGACGGTCTCGTCAGCGATGCCGCATACCGCCAGTACGCCGTCAGCTTCGTGGAAAACCACGACACGGAATATCGCTCAAGCTCAGAACAGCAAGACCCCATCCGCAAGGACACGCTTGCCGCCAACGCCTACATCCTGGCTTCATGCGGCACACCATGCGTCTTCTATAAGCATTGGCAGGCTTACCCCACCGACATCAAGATGATGATCAACGCCCGCCACATCGCTGGCATCACCAACACCAGCAACACCACCTTCAACGAGTACGTCGGCTCGAAATGCAACGTCCTCAAGACCGAAGGATCACACGGCACGCTCTACGCCGTGATGGGAGCTAACGCCGACACTTACCAGACGCCGTCGGGTTACACCGAGATACTGCGCGGCAACAAATATCACTATCTCCTCAGCAACAACAGCAACGTGGCTTGGGTGGACCTGCCCTCAGGCAGCTACGACAACGCACAGAAGGCTCGCCTCACAGCCGTGAGCGACAAGCAGGGCGCACAGTTAGTATACACCACAGACGGCTCCACTCCCACCGCACAGAGCCACAAGGCAGCAAGCGGCACGCTCATAGACATCCCTGCCGGCACCACCACACTGAAAGTAGGTCTGCTTGTCGGCTCAGCAGTCTCAGCAGTCACAACGCGCACATACAAGGTAGGCCTCTCTGACACGTTCAAGCCGTACGACATCACCGTAAACGTAAACGTGGACAACGTAGGATGGAGCAGGGTGAACTTCTGGACATGGGACGACATGTACGGCGACAACTTCACGTCCACCGGCAAGTGGCCCGGCGATGCCGTCACCACAACGAAGACCGTGGAAGGCCGCAAATGGTATAGCCGCACATACCGCATAGACAAGCGCGACCGCATGCTCTCCTTCGTCTTCAGCACAGCTAACGGCTCTCCCCAGACCGTCAACGTATACGACCTCAACAAGGACGCATACCTCGAAATCTCCACCAACAAGGACGGCCAAAGCTACTATTACGTGAACGACGTGACGTCCCAAATGCCCACCGCAATAACCACCGTCACCGCTGACACCCCACGTTCAAAATACTGGTACGATCTGCAGGGCCGCCAATACACCACTCGCCCCACTCAACCGGGCGTCTACATCCACAGCGGAAAGAAGATTGTTATAAAATAATAAAGATCCGCAAAGCCCTCTGTATGCTTTTCGCATTTTAGGCAGGGCTTTGACAAAAACCTTCCTCCACAATCCGTTTATGGGCGCAAAACCTATCGGGTTTAAACAAAAGGCTTTACATTAGGTCTTACGAGAACCATGTTCTCGACAACCTAACGTAAAGCCTTTTATTTGTGCTAAGCACGCGCCCATAACCGGAAAAGACAAAGAAAAACACAAGGCAACACAGTAGCGGAGGTCTCCGGCCTCCGCAGCAAGCAACAAGGTTAGTACAACAATAACATGCAACATGTGCTAATCTTACAATAACTAATGAATTGTACCAGATATGGTGCTACGGAGGCCGGAGACCTCCGCTACTAATGGCTTTTTCTTCAATTTGTTTAGTTAGCACAGCCTCTTATACCCTTGTGTTTTTCTTTGTTTTTTCCGACTGTGAATGAATGTTTTTGTCAAAGCCCTGCCAATCCTAATTCCTAACTCGGACGGCGGGTGCCGTCCGACACAATATTTGCATTCCTAACGCTCAATACTCCTCGCTCAGCGCACAACAAAATCTTTGGTGCGAAATTCTTGAGTTTTGAGCGTTTACAGACAACATACTCATATACAGTGGGTTATGCGATTTTCGGACGAGACGCAATGAAATCGGACTCGCAAAAGAGCTGTTTTTTCCTGCTATAGCGCCACTTTTACACTCTAATAGTGGCACTTTTATCATGCAATAGTGCCACTTTTACTGTCTAATAGTGGCACTATTGGAGTGTAAAAGTGGCGCTATCGTTAAGCATGGGTGCTGTTTGCACAACAAAACACCGTAAAAACGGCAAACTGGAACTCTATAATCAATTTTTATTTTGTAACAAGTTTTTACCATTTGTACGATATTTGCATTGTCAGACATAAAGTCTTTATTCAGATAAGAATAAAAACAACAAAGGCTTTACATTGGGTATGCAGAGAAAAAATTCTCGACAGACCTAATGTAAAGCCTTCTTTTTATTTAATGGTATTGCAGCTTACTTCTCCTCGTACTCAGGACGGAGCTTGCGTACAGTTTCGGCGGCACGCCACATTTCCTTGTCGTGCATGGCCTTGAGCTCGGCGTTGAGCTTCTCGCGGTAGTCGGGCTGCGAGTTAGAGTCGATGGAAATCTGTGCTTCCTGACCTGTCTTTACAGAGAGATAGAGCCATTCCATGACGGGCTTGATGGCCTCACGGAAACGTGGAGCCCAGTCGAGAGCACCGCGCTGTGCTGTGGTGGAGCAGTTGGCATACATCCAGTCCATACCCTTCTCTGCGAAGAGCGGCATAAGGCTCTGTGTCATCTCCTCAACAGTCTCGTTGAAAGCCTCAGAAGGAGAGTGACCGTGCTCGCGGAGCACCTCGTACTGTGCCTCGAAGAGACCCTCCATAGCACCCATCAGCGAACCACGCTCACCGGTAAGGTCGGATGTAGCCTCGCGCTGGAAAGTGGTCTTGAAGAGGTAGCCGGCACCGATGCCGATACCTAAGGCAAGTGTCTTGTCCTCTGCCTTGCCCGATGCGTCCTGATAAACAGCGTATGAGCAGTTGACTCCGCGTCCCTCAAGGAACATTGTGCGGAGCGATGTGCCCGAACCCTTCGGTGCCACCATGATGACATCCACGTCAGCAGGAGGAACCACGCCGGTGCGGTCGTTCCAGTTAATGGCGAAACCGTGTGAGTAATAGAGTGTCTTGCCTGCAGTAAGATACTGTTTGATTTTTGGCCATACGGCTATCTGACCTGCGTCAGAAAGGAGCATGCAGACGATGGTGCCCTTCTGTGCAGCCTCCTCGATGGAGAAGAGAGTCTCGCCCGGAACCCATCCGTCAGCCACAGCCTTGTCGTATGTCTTGCCCGGACGCTGTCCGACGATGACATTGAAGCCGTTGTCGCGAAGATTGCCGGCCTGACCAGGACCCTGGATGCCATAACCGAGAATGGCTATTGTCTCGTTCTTAAGAACCTCACGTGCTTTCTCCAAAGAGAACTCTTTGCTGGTGACTACTGTCTCTACTACGCCACCGAAATTCATTTCTGCCATATTAGTTAACTGTTGTGCAGCCGGGGTCGTGCCGCTGTTTATTATTTATTGTTTAATTGAAGATTCTCTGCGGTTTGTTTACATTATGTACCCTGAACCAAATGCAAAGGTAATAAAATATCAGATAACACCAAACAAAAGTGTCATTCTTTCACAAATTTAACTTTGCATCTGCATACTTCCTTTAGGTCTGAGGCGTCCTCTGTGGTCTGCTTCATCACCTGAACGCAGAACTCGCCCTCTCCGGCTTCGTCCACAAAGAGATGAAGCTTGTCGCCGCAATGCGACTCTGCCACGTAGGCGATGTCGAAGCGCTGCAGACGGTTGTGACGATAGAAGGCGAGATTCCATAGGTCGAGGATATGCTCAATATACTTGACGCTGTTGATGTGTCCGTTGACGTCCACGTCGCTGTAGTGAGTGTCGACGACGCGCAGGCAGCGTGCTTCCTTCGAGAGCTTCACACGCTGGAAAGGCTGTATGGGGCACGGCTTGTCGGTCTCGATATACTTGGTGATGAGTCCGTCACGCTCTGCAAGGATGTCCACCGGCTGGCGCGTGTCCGTATCGATCATCGCCCAGATGCTTCGTCCGTAGCCGAGACATTCGCCCTGGGTGTCGCGGATGGCATAGTTGCGGCTGGTGAAGAAGCGCATTACGCCTTCCACCCATGTGTCGACGGTAATACGGTCGTAAGCCTTCGGCATCTTCTCCATCTCCATCACGAAGCGTGAGAGCACCCATGTCTTGTGTACGGTGTTGAGATAGTCCATGCCATATCCACGCTCGTTGCTATGGAAGTCGGCTGCATTGAGAAGATGATTGCCGAGGTGACCGAGGAATATGCGGTTAGAGAAATCGCAATGGAACGGCTCGACGAGGAAATCATAACTTCCAACTTTGCTTAATAGATTCATAGTGTTACTTGAGTTTTGGGGTTTGCTTATGTTTTTTTCAATTAGATGTCCTTGTTCTTATTGAGAAATTCTGCAAGCGGCTCTTCCGTGCTTCGCGTCACAGCCACTCTGCCCGAGCGAGAGTACTGGAGCAGACAGCCGAAGGCATTGAGCTTGTTGTAAAGATCCTGCACGTCGTCAGTCAGTCCTGCCACCTGCACGGTGGTGTACGTGGGATTGACCTCGAGCATACGCGCTCCGCTACGTCTTATCACGCGCGACACCTCCGGATTAGCCATAAGAGCCGGCGTGGCAATCTTATAGATGGCTATCTCATGGATGAAGAGTTCGGAGTCAAGATAATAGTCGGCCTTCACCACGTCTATCTTGCGCTCGATGAGCTTTGTGATTTTCTTTATCTCCTCCTCGTAGCTCCATGCGGTGATGGTGTACTTGTGGATGCCGGATACGCTGAACGCGGAGGCATTGATGCTTTCTATGTTGACCTGCTGTCTGGTGAAGACCGCTGACACCTGACTGAGGATGCCCGGCACGTTCTCGGAATAGACAAGCAGGGTGTAAAGTTTCTTTTCCACTTTCTTTAATGTGTTAAGTTTGACATTTCCCTATAGATTCACTTCGAGCAGCATCTCGTCCACGCTCTTTCCCGGAGGTGTCATCGGCAGCACGTTGTCTTCCTCCTTCACAGCACACTCAAGGATGAACGGGCCGGGAGTGGTGAGCATTCGCTCCACCTCACGCTTCAGATCGTCGCGCGTTATGGCGACGCCGTAATTGATGGCGTAGCCGTCGGCTATGGTGCGATAGTCAGGATTGAGCATTCGTGTGAACGACTTGCGCTTGTTGAAGAACATGTCCTGCCATTGTCTTACGTTGCCGAGATAGTTGTTGTTGAGGAGGATTACCTTCACGGGAGCTTGCTGCTCCATGATGGTACCAAGCTCCTGTATGCTCATTTGGAACGATCCGTCGCCGGTGAAGAGGCAGATGGTGCGGTCGGGTGCTCCGAAGGTGGCTCCAACGGCAGCCGGCAGTCCGAAGCCCATGGTGCCGAGTCCGCCACTCGTCACGACGCTGAGCTTGCGACGATAATGGAAATAGCGGCATGAGAACAGCTGATTCTGACCCACGTCGTTGACGAGAACCGCCTCGCCGTGCGAAGCCTCAGCCACTACGTTGACCACCTCGCCCATAAGCAGTGGGCCTTCGGTGGGATGGATGGCAGGCTCGATGACGCGGCGGCGCTCCTCATCCCAGTAAGGACGGAAACTCTCTATCCATTCACGATGGCTGTTCTTATTGAGGAGGCGCGTGATGGCTGGCAGCGAAACCTTGCAGTCGCCCACTACGGACACGTCGGTCTTCACCACCTTGTCTATCTCGACGTTGTCTATGTCGAGGTGTATGATTTTAGCCTGCTTGGCGTACGTGTCGAGTCGGCCAGTATCGCGGTCGCTGAAACGCATACCAATGGCTATTATCACGTCAGCTTTCTGCGTCAATACGTTCGGAGCCAGATTGCCGTGCATGCCGAGCATACCCATATTGAGGGGATGGTCGGTGGGCAGGGCTGAGAGTCCGAGCATAGTGCGTGCCGCAGGGATGTCTGCCTTCTCAAGGAACTGACACAGCTCTTCCTGTGCTCCGCCAAGCTCTACGCCGTGTCCGACAAGTGCCAAGGGGCGCTCTGCACGGTTGATCAGACTGGCAGCAGCTGCTACATGGTCGTCCTGAATGTGCGGATAAGGCTCGTAACTGCGTACGGACGTCACCTTCACTGGGCGCCATTCGCACTTCTGCACCTGAGCACTCTTCGGGAAGTCGAGCACCACGGGACCCGGACGACCGGAGCGGGCAATATAGAAAGCTCGGCTTACTGCCCAAGAGATGTCCTCCGGGCGACGTATCTGATAGCTCCACTTGGTTATGGGCTGCGTCATTCCGACGAAGTCGACCTCCTGAAAGGCGTCGGTGCCAAGGGCTTCAGTGCCCACCTGTCCGGCAATGACCACGATAGGAGTGGAATCAATCATCGCGTCAGCAATACCCGTAAGCGTGTTTGTGGCGCCCGGACCGCTGGTCACGATGCACACTCCCACCTCACCACTAACTCTCGAAAAGCCCTCCGCTGCATGAGCGGCGGCTTGCTCGTGGCGCACAAGGATATGATTGAACACCTTGTTGTCGCCACGTGTATAATCGTAAAGAGCATCGAAGGTGGGCATTATGGCTCCACCCGGATAGCCGAAGATGGTCTTGACGCCCTCGTTCTGGAGGGCACGCATCAGGGCTTCAGCTCCTGTTATCTGTTCCATAAGAAAATAGGCAATTTAAAAGATTAAATGATTCGAACTCCTCCCTTGTCTGCCGAGCTGACGCTCTGCGCATAAGCTCTCAGAGCCTTGCTGACCTTACGGTCGCGCGTCAGCGGCTGCTGAGGACGTGCTGCGAGCTCG
>ERZ1026862.282-NODE-282-length-33400-cov-4.470955_pt1 | contig 33400 bp, 31 predicted proteins | sample MGYA00380161_ERZ1026862 | MGnify/ENA primary metagenome ERZ1026862 (study PRJEB33269, sample SAMEA4719797) | human gut metagenome | biome: human-associated habitat; feature: organic feature; material: feces | place: Cameroon | collected 2013-10 ... | reverse complement strand
ATGTTCATACAATCTAAATGTAACTACATTTGTATCACCCTTAACGCATCTTATGTATATTTTTTCGCTACTTACATCCAAATGCAAGACATTATGTATGAAATATTGTATGATTAGCTCACCAAAAAGAAAGGAGGATTTCACATGAAAGTAAGTATTGAACTTTCCCCTGAATATAGCGAACCATATGCCATCATATATGCAGATAAAATCACTGTCAGCATCCAGCATGCCCTTGATATATTCGGTTCAAATGAAAGCCCAATTACCGCTTTACAAAACGAAAATGATATTGTCATTTTACAACCAAAAGAAATATACATGGTAAGGGTAGAAAACAAAGATACTATTATTTATGGCAAAGAACACAGCTACCGTTCCCGAAAAAGACTATATGAAATGCAACAGCAGCTTGGTGCCGGATTTATGCAAATTTCAAAATCAACTTTAGTCAATCTGTCTTATATGAGCAATGTCGAAGCTGGTTTTAGCGGCACTCTTCTTTTGAAACTAAAAAACGGATGTAAGGATTACGTATCAAGAAAATATTTACCTAAGTTTAAAAAATATCTAGGATTATAGGAGGACAAAAATGAGAGAAACTATGAAAAATTTGATTAAAAACACGATAACCAGCATTGGTATCGCATTAACGATTTTCTGCATCACAGGAATGGTATTTGACATCGCCTATGGCGGTAATTTCAGTTTAGATCATTACCAATTTTCCAAAATGGTTATCGGCTGCCTAATTGTAGGTCTGGGTTTTGGACTTCCGGCCATGATTTATCACAAAGACAATCTTCCAATGCCTTTTAAAGTGATTATTCACATGGGAATAGGCTGTGTTATTTATACAATCGTCGCATATACTGTCGGATGGATAGGAGGAACAAGTTCTATCCTTCACGGGATTATTGTAGCCATGTTTCAAATAGCTTTAGCATTTATAATCTGGGTAGGATTCATGCTTCACTATCGCAATGATGCCAGAAAAATGAATAAAAAAATCAAGGAATTATAGAAATTGTTCGTATTGTGGTTGTACATTAGGTATAGTTATTAATTAAATTAAGTACTTGATTCTCCATCAAAATCGTATTAGTATTTTGAATATCTATGGAACACCTATCACATACGATTTATCTTTTATAGAGCAGAAGACCTCATCCGGCAAGTCGGCTTGGGTAGTTCAAGAAAGGAAACAATTATGATGGATATCCGAATTAGAACAGCAACAACTGAAGATGCAGAAGAACTACTTGAGATTTACGCTTATTATATAAAGAATACAGCCGTTACTTTTGAATATGAAGTTCCATCTCTAGAAGAATTTCAAGAGCGGATCCGACATATTTTAGAGCACTATCCATACCTCGTCGCAGAATCCGATGGTGAGATTATTGGATATTCTTACGCCGGAAGATTTCATCCAAGAGCTGCCTTTGCATGGGATGTAGAAATGACTGTATATTTAAAACATGAAATTCGAAGAACCGGCGTAGGGCGAAAACTGTATACTTTGATGGAAAAAATTTTGCAGAAACAAGGGATTGTAAATACGATTTCGTTAATAGTAAAGCCTATCGATGTGTATTCTGATTACAATAGTGTTCAGTTCCATGAGAAAATGGGATATACATATGCCGGGGAACTGAGAAACTGTGGATATAAATTTAACAAATGGTATACATTGATTTATATGGATAAACAGATTGGAACAAGACAGGAAATCATGTTACCGATTCATGATTTTGACGAAGTCAGAAAATCATTCGGATTATAATTATATCCTAAAACACTCGGAAAAGTATCTAAAAACCTTCCTTGAAGATGGAGAAGTACCGATGGATAATAATTCCGCGGAACAGGCAATCCGACCATTCTGTGTGGGCAAGAAAAACTGGGTTATGATTGCCGCTCTTCGGAGCGGCTAATCAAAAAGTCACACCCACTATGGTGCGTTTACTCACTTCCGCTTTCCTTTGCGTCAGATATCATATGATTGACAAGTATCTTTTCCAGCCCCTGACCACGATAAGCATAACCGACTGCCAATGCGTGAATAATACATACATTTTGTCCGGTGTCTTTTATCCTCCACGAAACATTTGCATATTCCTCATTTGAAAGGTGATTGCATATGGCACACGCCTTGATCACATCATTTGCTTTTAAAATATACATTTGCTTTTGTTTCACACTCTCCATGACCATATCCGGCGATGGATGCACGCCCTTCTTCCATCCCGGAAAAGACGGTTCATCCTTGCTCTGCTCGATAAGATCCCAATACAATTTTTGAATTTCATCAAAATCTTCGATATCGGCGAATTTGCAACTTATACCATTCTTATTTACTTCACCTGTAAAATTTCTCCATCCCATCACATACACCTAATTGACATATTTTTTAAAATTTTCTGCCTGCTCAAGAACTTCTTGGTAAACATCATCAATGGTTACTGGCGGATAGACAAACTCATCAAGCAACAATATGAAACCCACTTGCAGATTTAATTCATTATAACCATATAAATTCAACACTTCTTCATTCACATCCAACTCTCTTTATCTGTTTTCAAATAGTAAAAAAATATCGCTGATTCAATCGGTTGAATAATCGGTTTAAACACAGTGAACTAAACCAATCCTAAACCGATTAATCTTTTAATATCCAGTTAGCTTTACGCTGGTTTTCTCCATCCTTTTCAATAGTATTCTTATTTTTTTAAGGCAGTTAATAATTATTCAACTCCCAGTGCCTTATATACAGCTTCTTCCGGAGATGAATAAAATATCAGACTAAACGCTCCAACTAAGTCAGATGGTACAGTTCCAAGATCTGCTGCCGATGTAATTGGAAGCAGAACTTTCTTAGCTCCACTATCGAGGCACACCTGCAATGTACTTGCTAAATCTTCTACCTTAATAAGTGTTCCACCAATACTAATCCAATTTGTGCAGACAGTCTGCACAAATTACTTTTCGTTCTAATTTGAGTGCTTGTCAGTATCCGATAGATGGTCATTAATCGGGCACTTATCGGATACTGCCGGTCACTTACTGGTCACTTACCGGTCACTACTGGTCACTTATCAGATACTAGTGACCATCTACTGGTCATTTTTCAATAAAAATAACCAGCACCGACCACTATTTCTATTCCAAAATTGTATAAATGGTATTTGTATTCTCTCCAATCTTTTCAATCTTGCCGGATTTCATTAATTTCTCTAATAAATTTCTTGCACCTGTTCTGGACTTATAATTGCACAACTCCATAACCTTCTGCGTTGAAATACTTCCATTCTGTCTGATATAATCCAATATCTTTTCTTCTTTCGACATCGGCATCTGTACCGCTTGGTCTGTATTTTCATTTCTGATATCAGCAGCACCCGGAATGTATACAACCTGTCCAACTTCAAGCTTTAATGTCACTCTATCTGAACGCTCTGAAAAATCAAACTCCGGCTCCTTCCAGTTCTGCTCTTTCCATGCAGTCAGAATCTTGTCAACACCGCTTCCGGCACGCTCACCGACATTGACAAACCCAAACATCTTGAGAATATTCGGGTTTCTTGGATCACTGTTACCTCCGGCATAAAACTCTTCTTTGGTTACTCGGATTGTTCCCGGATTGGATATGGTAAGTTTCTTGCCTTTTTTAACCACAAGAATTCCTCGCCTGCCATAATAATTAGCATGTGCAAGGGCATTCGCCAAGGCTTCCTCCAAGGCATCATGAACATCTACTCTATCAACTCGATACCCTTCCCTGCGGTTAGCAAATGGTACTGCTACCTCATCATCCATTCGTGTGCGCACCTTGCAGAAGAAATCATATATATTTCCACTCCAGTCTCCTTCATTAGAGTGTGTGCGGAATAACCAGCGTACTGCTTTATCATCACATTCTTCTCTATAATCCAAGAAGTAATTTGGGAAAACTTCCGTAATGTGATACGCCTCTCCAAAGAACAAAAGTCCGGCTATCGTAGGAGATAAAGAGCCTTTTTTATTCTTTGCTACAGCTCTCAATTTCATCAGAAATTCATCATTCTCCAATGCATTCCAAGGATGTCCGCTGTGAAGCTGTTCAAATATAATACGATAGCCTTTAATCGTATCCTGATTCAGTACATCAAGTCCCATCTCATCAAGCACTTCAATGTCTCCAGACACATCTCTTTGATCTGCAAACATTGCTCTTACTGCTTCTTCTGTGCAAAGAAAATCACCTTCATAATCTCTTTTATATGTGCCTTTCATCGGATCTGTTCCAATATAAATCGGCTTATCATGTCTGTCTGCCGCAGGAACATCAATTCTAAGAATCTGCTTATCTCCAACAGGAACAGGGTTAACATGATGATTCAACAGAATATTCTTTGACACCTTGTTTCTATCATTCAATGTGCTCCAGAAATCCTTCTGATACTTGATAATCTGCTTTTCCGTCAAACCTTCCACAGTAAATGAATCTCTATGCTCTTTTATACCCAAGAGAATCGTTCCACCATTGGTATTCGCAAAGGAAGAATATGTCTCCCATATACTCTCCGGGAGTCCACCGGTTGCCAGCTTGCACTCTCGCTCGTGATCTTCTTTAAGGTTTAATTCTTCTAATAAATCTTCTTTCAATCGTCAAACCTCCTGACAAAGTAATAATACTATTAGCAGACTATATAATCATCCTAATTTATCCTTGATATATTTCATCATAACAGCAGTCATACTAACAATCATTTCAATATCTTCTACATCTGCCGTATCATGGTGCTTAACATTATCATTTTGATATTTTGCATAATGTGTCAACATTGTTGTAATAAATGTAATCGCCTGTGGTAACGCTCCCTTGGCTTTTAATGCTGCTCCTACTGACGGTATTTGATTCTCCAGAGTCTTAGTTGTTCCCATAATCTCTCTAACAAGTGACTCTATAGAGAGCCGCATATCATCTAAAGCATTTCTCGCATACTGTTTCTCTGATATCTTTTTCAATGCTGCACGATATGCTTTTGCCGCATCAGGATATGCATCAATCCATTCAAGAATCTCTTGCACATTGGGTTCCTGCACGATTTCGGTAATCTTTATAAATGTTCCTGCCGAAAAAAGATATCCTACACTAAATCTTTTCAAATATTCATTTATTTTTGCTTCATACTTATCTTTTTTGCCATCCAATATGACATGATGATAAGTTAACTCTATAAACGCAATTATGTCTTCCCAATCAGCATCATGATACATTGCTATACTATAAGGAATATCATCGCCATAATATTCCCCATATAAATATTTCCAGTCAGCGACTAATCCATACTTTTCGTCTATATTGTCGCCAGATACTAGATCAGAATCAAATTTATCACCCTGTATCCATCCTGAATATGCCGTCCAAAACTTAGAAACATTTTCTCTAAAGTTATTGTTCGGATTGCCAAACATTTTAACACTAACCATATGCAAAACCTTTCTGTTATATTTTTGCCAACAAATCGACTTTTAATGCTTTTTTACCTTCCTGAGCAACTTCCACGCCCTGAAACTTCGCATAATTTACTTTCACACCATCATCCAAATCAATCTCTATTGCGCCATGTGTTCTGACCGCAGTAAGTACCTGTCCTAACAGATTGAATTGATATGGAATGAACGGATAGCAGGCTGCAAAGTCGGATTTATCCGCATACAACTTCTTGTCTGCTGTATCCGCTGTGAATGTAATCAGATTCTTGATGATAGATTCCTTCTGTTCATAGAGAAGTCTGAGTGTCTGTGTCGCTGCTTCGTTTTTCTTAAGCACACGCTCTCTGATAACTTCATCTACATTAGATGCAGACAGAGAAACTCTGCCATTTTGCACTCTCCAACAAGGTTTATTCTTCATCTTTCACAAACTCACAGATATCGCTAATATCGCAATCCAGATATGTAGCAATCTTGAGTAATACACTCATGGACACTTCTCCATCCTTACGCATCTTTGTAAGGGTATTCGGAGCAATATCTACAGCCTTTCTCAAATCGGCTTTACTCATCTTTTTGTCTACCAATAACTTCCATAATTTATTGTAACTTACTCTCATTCTCACACCTCGTGGTTTCTTCTATAGACATGTTATATTTGTCACAATTGAGTAAAAACTCGCTTTTTAAATTATAGTACAAAATGCTTATTCTTGCAATCAAAATAATCGCATTTTCTTGCGAGCTTTAATCATTTTCATTTAAAAGTCATTAGTTTTTGTGAGAAAGGAATTCATAACCTTGCTTTTGAGGGGTAAAATCTGCGATTACCAAAAAGGTTAAAATAAAGTGTGCGCTCGTCGCACACTTTCGCGCGCGAGCGGTATGCTCAGCATAAACTTCATCTCCGCGAGCTGCGCATCCCCGCGGAGCGTTTTGATTCATAGGAAGGAATTTCCTATGAATCAAAAAAATAGCATCCACCGTCCCCGGTGAATGCTATCTCCTAACTCATATGCAATTGTTCGGCTCATTGGATTCAATCGTATATCTTCCGCTGTCAAAGTCCACACGCAGTCTTGCGAACGCCTCACCGAGTTCCCAACCGATGGTAAGTAAAGCGCCTTCACAATAAACCTCAACTTTGGCATCCTCCGAAAAAACACTCCATGTGTTCCGCATCCGGATCAGTTCCAGCTGCTTTTGCACAACTGTTTTTTTCAGGCCTTCCGCGATGTCTTCTTTCGACAGATTGGTCCGGTTGATCTCTTTATGCCCGGACTCTCCTGCGCGTCGAACGGCCTCATGATCATTCTTTCCGGCAAACAGATCCAGATACCAGATCTGCGGCTTTCCCGGCATAAACATCTGGATTGCGCGCGCAAGAAGCATCTTGTCATCCGATTCTCCAAGCGCACTGTAATAGGTGGCATTCACCTGATAATACAGATTTTTCTGTCCATGCAGATTCTTTACCATTCCGCCGCGGGATACAATCAGATCGATCAATACCTGTATATCCTCTTCCGGAAGCAGTCCTTTTAAATCCAGAAGCGGAATTCCATCGTGGCAGCCTAACATATTGACGGTAGAAATCTTTTTTCCCACAATTTCCTTCGCCCATGCCGCAAGATAAGTTCCACGCTTGTGCTCGATCGCGTCAATGATCAGACCCGGCAAAAAGAAATCATACGTCGGATAACCTTTTTGCGACAATGTCTCATAGATTTTTTCTTCATATGCCGCATGGATCTCCGGCAAAAGCGTAAGTCCTAGTGGATCCGCCAGTTCCTTAATTTGCTGCAGGAATTCCCAGGTCTCCGGATCGTTTAAGAAATTTTTCTTTCCCGGAGCCTTCGGTGCGTATGCAAATGCATCCAGCCGCACAATGGACGCTCCGTAAGAAGCAATCTTCTCCAGCGTATTCCGATAAAAATCCCACACCTTCGGCGACTTGATGTTTAAATCCATCTGTCCGAGATACTGCCTGCCATGTACTTCCTGATAGAACGTGTTCCAATACGGAACCTTCTTCCCATCCGGAAATTCCACCATCAGAATCGGCAATCCCGGTTTGCGGAAGAACATCTGCTTCAGGCAGCTTTCATCCGGCTGGATATAACCTTCTTCGGTCATCGTTCCGTGCCCCTCCCAGAACTGATTCCAGTCAATGAAAAAGTCACGGTAATCGGAAGCTTCGCCTTTTTCTACAAGATCCTGGAATTGCGGGGATTGCGCAGAAGCGTGATTTAGGATGAAATCCAGCTTCAGGTCGATCCCCAATTCTTTTAATCGCTCCAGATCCTCCCGATCGGCAAGCTCCTCATTGAGTTCATAATCCACAACCGAGAATCCGCGGTCCAAATCCGAATGGTACAGACTTGGCAGGACATAAAAGGAGGAGAATACATCCTGCATCTCATCTGTTTTCAGCAAATTTACAATCTCTTCAAGCTTTCCTCCCAGACTGTCCGGGTATGCATTGAGCATCGGTTTATTGTTCATAGACCTCTTTGTCCTTTCCTACAACCAGTCTTGCATGTCCTTTTTGAATATCCAGTTTCTCCTGTTCCAACTCTACCACTCTGCAGATAAACGGGCTTGCTGCATTCTCATCTCTGTTTCTGCGAATCCGGCGTTCCTTTGTCTCCTCAGGCGAACTCTCTAAAAAGACCGGAATATCTACTCCTTTTAAGTATTCGCTTCCACCGTGTGTCCATTCTACCAGCATAACCGGGATTCCTGCAAAATCCGTCTTTTCCGATGATATGTCACCGTCTTCGCGCCCCATGTGCCGCAAAGTAATCGTATCTTTTCCTGCATGAAATTCAGCAAGTACCTGATTGATGCAATCAAAGTCGATTTCTTTCGGTGTCCCGAGGTATTCGCGCAGTCCTTCTTCTCCGGCTTCCTCATACACACGCAGACGCTCTTCATCGTTGCGCTTCGGAATGCGGTGCGGATAATTATCGCCGCCAAGCAGATAGCAGCCGATTCCTTCACTGAGAAAATACTGCTGCAACGCCGTCGCAATCGTTGTCTTGCCGGAACCGGATCCTCCATAAATACTGATCACAACGCGCTCATCACCTGATGCATGCAACTGCTGCACCTTGTCAAACAGCTTCTTTGCTTCCTTCAATTCCACAAACGAGAACTGGTATGCCTCATATTCATGTGTAAACGCAGGAAGCGGAATTCCCGCAGCCATAAGTGCCGCTCCAAAATACTGCTTTCCGCTATTTTCTTCTAAATATACTGCATCCGGCTTTAAGCCACGTAATCGGATATAAACCGTTGCAGGATTCGCCTCCGACACAAGTCGTACGACACTGACCAGCGCACGATCCTGTTCCCTTGATACAGACATCCATGCCGAGACTTCATCCTCAAACGGATTCGAAAGTCGCCAGTAAGTTCCCTCGTTGATCAGTCTCTCGTATTTCTTATAAGTCTGAATCTGTTCCCGGATCGTCTGCTTTTCCTCTTCCGACAAAAGCGCCGGATTTAATTCGTATCCAAAGGTTCCCGCCATCGCCGTCACACCACGTGTGTTAAGGTTTGTCACTCTTCCGGTCTGATGATTCGGCACCGCTGAAACATGTGCGCCAACTGCAGATACCGGATAGAAAAAGCTTGTTCCGTATTGAATTCTCGTGCGGTTGATGGCATCCGTATTATCACTGCACCAGATCTGTGGCGAATAGTAAAGCATTCCTGCATCAAATCTTCCGCCGCCGCCGCTGCAGCCCTCCAGAAGCAGATCCGGATAACGGCTCGTCAGGCGTTCCATAAAATCGTACACGCCAAGAACATAATCATAGGTGAGATTTCCCGCGTAGACATCTGCCATACTCCGGTTCATGTCCCACTTCACATAATCGATCTGTCCCTGGTCCAGCACTGCACAGATCTGCTCAAACACCTGATCCCGCACTTCTTTTCTTGAAAAATCAAGAAGCAGCTGATTTCTTGAACGGATTGGCTTTCTTCCCGGAATCTGAATTGCCCAGTCCGGATGCGCACGGTAGAGATCACTGTCCTCATTGACCATCTCCGGCTCAATCCAGATTCCAAATTTAACACCCTGCTCATGCACTCTGTCGATCAACTGCGCCAGACTTCCGCCGAGCTTCTGCTCATTCACCTGCCAGTCACCGAGTGACGAATTATCATCATTTCGCTTTCCGAACCAGCCATCATCCATAACGACCATGCCAATGCCAAGCGATGCTGCCTCTTTTGCCAGATCTACGATCGTATCTCCAGTGAAATCAAAGTATGCAGCCTCCCAGCTGTTGATCAATACCGGTCTGCTCTCATGCACATATTTACTGCGGCATACATGATCGCGGATGCACTTGTGATACTGCTGCGATAATTCCGATAAGCCATTTGCAGAATACGATAAGATAACTTCCGGTACCGTAAAAGTCTCTCCTGCTGCGAGCGGATACGAAAACAACTCGTCATTCAATCCCATAAGCAGGCGAGTCTGCTCAAACTGATCCTTTTCTGCTTCGCATAGGAAATTGCCACTGTATACCATGAGCATTCCGTAACATGCGCCGCTATCCTCTGTTGCCCCGTGTTCCGCCAGAATAACTGCTGGATTATACTGATGACTTGATGTTCCTCTGCGGCTTCCGAAACAAATCGTTCCATGTCCGAGTGGCGTACGCTCCAGATTCCGTTCCATCGCATGTCTGCCATAGAAACGAAGTACGTCATAGTCTCCGCTCACAAAATCCAGGCAGGCTGCAGAAGCTTTCTCAATTGTTACGCTTCCTGTTCCTACATTTTTGATCACAACACTTCGTGTAATGACATCCGCCTCTTCAAGTACCCCGTATAACAGATGTACTTCCACTTGAGCAGCCTCATCCGCCAGAACAATCTCAAGCGTCTGTGCTTCCTCTTCCTTCGCCCAGACTGCCGGAAGACCATTTAATGCATATTTGCCTTTTCGTATTTCATGACGCTTGTAAAGAAGATTTACGCCTTCCACCCCGTTATCGCCTTTGATATCCAAAGCAATATTGCGGTAATCGCCGGTTCCAAGCGTTGGAAATTCCTGCGGAAGTGCATCCAGCGAATAGGTGCGGTCTGCACCAGCCGCATACGGATTTCCGGAAAATCCTCGATCTGCATAGGTAAGCAGATAATCCATGGATCCGCTGCTTCTGTCCCCATAGTACAGATGCAGCAGATATCCCAAAGTATCCACCTTCATCTGGTAGGTACTGTGTGCCGTATGCAGCGTAAAAATTTTACTATTTGGATTGTATATAATTGCCATAGAAATCTCCTTTTGTTTTTATCCTTTGATTGCTCCGTTTGCAACTCCGTTTAAAATCTGCTTCTGACAAACAACATAGAAGATCAGAATCGGAATCAATGCAAGAATATAGGATGCAAACGCCAGATTGTAATTCGTTCCAAACTGTGTCTGGAAATTCAGCTGCGCCAGTGGCAGCGTATTCTGTCCTGTTCCGGACATAATGACAAGTGGTGTCATAACATCATTCCATGTTCCGAGTGCAGTAAGAATCGCAACCGTTGCATGCATCGGCTTCATCATCGGGAACACAACTTTCCAGTATGTGGTCCATGTGCTTGCACCATCAATATCCGCAGCTTCCTCCAAAGCCATCGGAATATTTTTCAGATAGCCGCTGTAAAGAAGTACATTCATTGGCATATAGAACACAAGATAAAGAAGAATGACACCGGCACGGTTTCCAAGTCCCATATGTGCAGTCTGCTTTACGAGAGGCATCATCAGGATGGAAAACGGAACGAACATACCGCTTACAATGTACAGATAAATGAAACGGAAGCTTTTTCTTCTCGCCATACCTCTTCCGATCACATATCCAGCGATCGAATGGATCAGGATTGCCAACGCGATCGTAACTAATGTGATCAGAAGGCTGTTGCCAAGTGAATGCCAGAAATCCGTTACTTCCATCGCCTGACGAAAATTATCAAAGCTCCACTGTTTCGGGAAAGAAAGTGCTCCTGCCACATCATTGGTCATATCAGTCGGCTGCTTAAATGCAATGATTACAGCCATATATAATGGAAAAAACACGGTAAGGGTTCCCAGGATCAAAACAATCGTCAGTACCCAGTTTGTTTTCTTCGTCTGATTCATCATAACTGTTCCTCCTTCTTATTCATGATCGTCATCTGGAAAAGCGAGATTGCTACAATCACAATAAAGAAAATGACTGCATTTGCACTCTGGAATCCAAACTGTCCGCCATCCATACCGTTTCGATAGATCAGGTATGAAATTGATTCGGTACTCTGTGCAGGACCGCCCTTGGTCAAGGACATGATCTGATCAAATACCATCAGGAAGTTTTTGGTACTTAAGACAAGGTTGATCGTTACAAAAGGCATTACCAGTGGAAATGTCACTTTCCAGAACTGCTTCCACCTGCTTGCGCCATCCAGCATACTTGCCTCGTACACGTCCTCTGGAACCGTCTGCAATCCAGAGATATAGATGATCGTATTCATCGCAACAGCCTGCCATACTCCGACGATCAGCACCCCGATCCATGCATATTTCTCATTTGCGAGGATACTGTTCTGCAGAAATCCGATATGAAAAACATTGCCCACAGTCGGAAGAATATAGGTAAAAATAAAACTGAAGATATAACCGATAACCAGTCCACCCAGAATATTCGGCACAAAATAGATACCGCGCAAAGCACTCTTAAAACGAATCTTCGCATTCAATCCAAGCGCCATGATCAGGCTTAATACGTTAACCAATATGGTTCCAGCCAATGCATATTTAAAGGTGAACAGGTAGCTTTTTCCTACACGTGCATCGGTAAACAGTTCAGCGTAATTTCGGAAGCCGACATAATCATAAGTTCCGTATCCTTTGTAATTGGTAAAACTGTAGATCACGCCTTTGATCATCGGCAGTGTATTAAAGGTAAAAAACAAGATCACAACCGGTATTACTACCGCCCAGAATGTTTTGTCTCTGTTTGACATTTTCTTTTTCATTGTGCATCCCCCTGTTCTTTCTGATAATCCTGTACTTTGCGGATCAGATCTCTGTTATAACGCTTCCAGTCGTTGTCAAATTTCTTTAAAAACTTCTCCTGCGCATTGTCATTTGTGTCAAGCAAAAATGTCTGGATCATGGCATCCACACTCATCTCGCTCGGATAATGATGATCCTGATAATCCGACATCCGGTTATTCTCAATGTAGTCCTTCATATCTTCAAGTGTTTCCGGAATCGCAAAGTTTCCTTCCTTACAGGCAATTCCTCCCTGATCATCCAGATAAATCTGAATCGTCCCATCGTCATACAGATATTTTAATACCTCATATGCCGCTTCTTTGTTTTTACAAGCCTTCATTACCGAGAACTGCAGATCAATTCCGGAATTGAGAACATTGTCCGCCTCATTCTCATTTGCTGGGAATGTAAAGGAACCGATATTCATATCCGGATTCACTGATTTAATCTGCGGGATCGCATAGCTTCCGATCGGGTACATCGCCGATTCCCCGCGGGCAAATGCCGTACATGCATCATTGTAGCTGTATGCGTATGGATTACTCTCCGCATAGTCAAGTAAAGCACGCATTTTCTCAGCAACCGTTCCGTAAGTCTGTTCAAATGTTGTATTGCCCATATTGACCTGATTGCAGGTATCGGAATCGGTAAGTCCTACCGCAAGCGCATTCCAAGGAGCCAGACAGGTCCAGGTATCTTTAAAACCAAGATACAACGGAAGCGTTCCGCTGTCTTTGATCTTGTCACATAAAGAAGTGAACTCCTCCCATGTTGTCGGAACCTCCCATCCGTTCTCTGCAAACAGATCCTTGTTGTAAAGAATTCCGGCCGCATTAGCCACATAAGGAAGTGCATAAGTTCCGTCCTTTGGAATAAACTCCAATTCCTTATCCATCTCCAGATATGCCGGCTTCACCGTGGAAACTTCTTCCAGATCCGAGATATCCTCGAACAGATCCGCATCCAGAAAATTGGAATAATTGATATCTCCACCGATTGCGATAATATCCGGATAGTCTTCACGGATGAAACGCGTTTTCAAAATTGTCATAGCTTCATTTGGAGATGATATCGTCAAATGAATGTCTTCATGTGTTTCATTGAATCTCTTCTCAATTTCTTCAAACGCTGCAACCGCTTCCGGCTTATAGGAAACAACTTCGATTTCTGTTTTCCCACTTGCACTTTTTTCGCTGCCGCATCCGCCAAGTGCTGTCACGCACATCCCAAATGCAAGTACAACTGCCAGACTGCGGCAAATCTTTCTTTTTGCCATATTTTTCACTCCTTTTCTCCAATACATCCGTTTTTCTTTTTGATAAATCGATTATAACATACCATTATGCGTCCATAAATATCCGCATTTTTTCAATTTTATACCAAAATGTGAGATTTTGTGTTATAATTGATATAGATGTCGCATTATGGTATATAAGGAGGATCTATGGGCAACACATTTTTTAATATTTTTCCAAATGAAAATTTTATTGATCTGTGTATGTATCAATTCGGATATGAGCAGTGCGATCCCGGTCATTCTTTCGGTCCTGCAACACGCAACCACTATCTGTTCCACTATATTCTCTCCGGAACCGGAACTCTGATGGCAGATGATTTCCAAGGTAATACACAGACGTATTCTGTCAAAAGCGGCCAGGGATTTATGATTTTTCCCGGACAGATCAACACCTATATTGCAGATTCCAAGTTACCATGGGAATATATGTGGATTGAATTTGACGGACTCCGCGTCAAAGAGGCGCTCAGTACGACCGATCTGTGCAAAAACGCGCCTGTATATCATTCGCACTCCAAGGAACTGCGCGAACGGCTGGTAGAAGAAATGCTTTATATCGTGCATCATCCGAAAGAACCTCCATATCATCTGATCGGTCATCTCTATCTGTTTTTGGATGATCTGTTACAGTCTGCCAAATCGACACGTATTACGCCTAGTGGCAGAATGAGTGATTATTATATCAAAGAAGCGATGAATTATATTGAACAGAATTTTCAAAATAATATTTCCATTGAGGACATTGCGGCAGTCTGCGGTATCAACCGAAGCTATTTCGGTAAGATTTTCCGCAACATCGTCGGTCAGTCCCCACAGGAATTCCTGATGAATTACCGTATGATCAAAGCCACAGAATTATTAAAGCTGACTTCCCTATCCATCGCAGATATCGGGTCTGCGGTCGGATATGAAAATCAGCTTCATTTTTCACGTGCCTTTAAAAATGTCTACGGAATTTCTCCGCGTGAATGGCGCAACCAGCACAAATAAGCATCTGTGCGCTGCCTCATTTTAGTGATGGAACAGACGAATTCCGGTAAAGCTCATCACCATTCCATACTTATTACAGGTATCGATGACATTGTCATCACGAACGGATCCGCCCGGCTCAGCGATGTATTTTACACCGCTCTTGTGTGCGCGTTCGATATTGTCCCCGAATGGGAAGAACGCATCGGAACCGAGTGCAACATCGGTATTCTTGTCCAGCCATGCGCGTTTCTCCTCTGCGGTAAAGACATCTGGCTTTACCTTGAAGATCTTCTCCCATGCGCCGTCCGCAAGAACATCCATGTAGTCATCTCCCATGTACAGATCGATCGCATTATCACGATCCGCACGCTTGATTCCGTCAACAAACTGTAAACCAAGTACCTGTGGGGACTGACGCAGCCACCAATTATCTGCCTTTGATCCTGCAAGACGTGTACAGTGAATTCTTGATTGCTGTCCTGCACCGATACCGATTGCCTGTCCGCCTTTTACGTAGCATACAGAGTTCGACTGTGTATACTTTAAGGTGATCATAGAGATTGCAAGATCAATCTTTGCCTGCTCGGTCAATTCCTTATTCTCAGTTACAATATTGTCAAAGAAATGCTCATCAATGTTTAACTCATTTCTTCCCTGCTCGAATGTGATTCCGAATACATCCTTGCGCTCGATCGGAGCAGGCTCATAATTCGGATCAATCTCGATCACGCAGTAATTTCCTTTTTTCTTCTGCTTTAAGATCTCAAGTGCCTCATCCGTGTATCCCGGAGCGATCACACCGTCCGATACTTCTCTCTTGATCACAAGTGCGGTAGCTGCATCACAGACATCGGAAAGTGAAATGAAATCACCGAATGAAGACATACGATCCGCACCTCTTGCACGGATGTAAGCGTTTGCAAGCGGAGTAAACTCCACATCCATATCGTCAACCCAGTAAATCTTCTTCTCAACCTCAGACAGAGGAAATCCCACTGCTGCACCTGCCGGTGATACATGCTTAAAAGAAGTAGCTGCCGGAAGTCCGGTTGCTTTCTTTAACTCACGAACAAGCTGCCATCCATTGAAAGCATCAAGAAAGTTGATGTATCCGGCTCTGCCGCTCAATACTTTGATTGGAAGCTCTCCATCCTGCATAAAAATTCTGGAAGGCTTCTGATTTGGGTTACATCCATATTTTAATTCATATTCCTGCATGATTTTCTCCTTTATCTATACTAATTTGATATTTCTCTGTAACTTTTTAGTATCTTCGATGCGGTACCATGTGTGCATACACGTAAAAAACACATTGATGCCGCATAGCATACATCGATTTTACTGATTCTTGTTCACGATTCTGGACTCGTATTTTCCAGTCTCAATATCGATGAATCGTACAAAAAGCGATACCTTATTGTCTTCGTTTAAATTCTCCCATACCATCTGTGTGAAGCTGTCAATGTCTCCATCAATATCCACCCATGTCGGTTCACCCTCAAAGCTTGGAAGTGGATTTCCATCTCCCATATAAGTGTGAATGAAGTGTCCCTCACCTGCTACCGGATTTGAATATGCGAATGTATAGCGGTTGCAGGCATCCGGATTGCCATTGTTGCTTTTTAAGATCGACATTGCATAATTGAACTCTCCATTATCAATATGCATGATTCCGGAAATGCGAGGTGTATAGTTTGGAGCATCCGGCTCAAACTCTCTGGTGCGGAGCGCCTGCTCGAATGTCTGCTGCTTGTCCATCAGCTCATAGATCGTATCCGTCTGATCTCCATTTGTCACGATTGTCTTGTTGCCAAGTACACGAACCGGTGCATAAATGATCAGACTTGGATCCTCAAGCTTGCTCGGATCAAATGCCTGTGTACGGATTCCCTCTCCGTCCTCTACAAACACACGATTACGGCTGTTCGCGCTGCGTCCCATGATAAAATACGCAGTCACTGCCTTCTTGCCATCCTTTGTGCGTCCGATCACGATTCCTCTTCCCGGGTAAGTTGTTGCGCCAAGTTCCTTACTAAGAGCTACTTTCTGCATTTGAATTCTCCTTCCACTATACACTCTCTAATATAAAAAAGCCGACACATCCGGACACACCATAACACGAAAATGCATAAAGCATTATCCATATTGTCGGTGCCCAGACGGTCGGCGACTGTGGTACATCTTTGATGTATCACCTGCGGTGCCTGCAGTGTTTCTCTGAAACATCACTCAGCATCGCCTGCGAGGTCTCGAAGAGGCCTTGCTTTTTCGACAGCCTTAAACTATCGATGTTATACTCCACGTGGTTCATCCACTTTATCCGTCAGTCATATAACTAAATTCATTTAATCATGGAAATGCTGCCTTGTCAAGGCATCTTCCCCTCGTTACTTATACACTTTTTCTTATATATTTTATAAGTAGCTGTATCACCTGATTAGTTCTTAAACGAATGGATCGGTGCCGGAATTCTTCCCTTGCGGTTGATAAAGTCATCGCAGGAATACGGGTTGACCGGCATAACCGGTGCATATCCGAACAGTCCGCCAAATTCTACCTTATCACCAACGCCTTTGCCGATTGCCGGGATCAGACGCGCAGCGGTTGTCTTCTGGTTTACCATACCAAGCGCCATCTCATCGGCGATCATACCAGAGATGGTTGTTGCCTTCGTATCTCCAGGAATCGCGATCATATCAAGACCTACGGAACATACGCAGGTCATTGCTTCCAGCTTCTCAAGCGTGATGGCGTTTGCCTCTACCGCGTTGATCATTCCCTGATCCTCGCTGACCGGAATGAAAGCACCGCTGAGTCCACCGACATAAGAAGAAGCCATAACGCCGCCCTTCTTTACCTGATCGTTTAACATAGCAAGCGCAGCCGTTGTTCCCGGTGCACCCGCATACTCAAGTCCACACTCGCAGAGGATATCCGCAACACTGTCTCCGATTGCAGGAGTCGGAGCAAGCGAGAGATCGATGATTCCAAACGGAATGCCAAGCTTTCTGGATGCTTCCTGCGCTACCAGCTGACCAACACGAGTTACCTTGAAAGCGGTCTTCTTGATAGTCTCACAGAGAACTTCAAAACTCTCACCACGTACCTTTTCCAAAGCAGTCTTTACAACACCCGGTCCGCTGACACCAACGTTAATGACTGCATCCGCTTCTGTCACACCATGGAAGGCGCCCGCCATAAATGGATTATCATCCGGTGCGTTACAGAATACGACAAGCTTCATGCAGTCTGCGGAATCATTATCCTTCGAAATCTCTGCCGTCTCTAAAATAATCTCTCCCATGAGACGAACCGCGTCCATATTGATTCCAGTCTTGGTAGAAGCAAGATTGACCGAACTGCAAACTCTCTCTGTTGCATGAAGTGCCTGCGGAATGGAACGGATCAAAAGCTCATCCGCCTTCGTCATTCCCTTGGAAACAAGTGCCGAATAACCACCGATCAGATTCACGCCAACCGCCTTTGCCGCACGGTCAAGTGTATCCGCGATCGTCACAAAATCCTCAGAGGTCTTGCAGGCAGCGCCTCCGACCAAAGCGATCGGTGTCACGGAAATACGCTTGTTGACGATTGGAATACAATAGTTATTCTCAATACTCTGACCAACCGACACCAGATCCCTTGCAACGGTTGTAATCTTGTTGTAAATATTCTCATTTAAGCGATTCAGATCAGAATCAATACAATCCAAAAGACTGATTCCAAGCGTGATCGTACGGACATCGAGATTCTCCTTCTCGATCATCTCATTGGTTTCAATAACTTCTCCAATATTTATCATGATTTACTCCTTTTTCTTCGTGAACAAGTGACACATATTAGATTCTGTGCATTTTCTCAAAGATTTCCTCGCGCTGGCATTTGATGGTTACACCAATCTCTTCGCCCAGCTTGTCCATCTCATTTGACACATCTGCGAATGACTTCTTAGCGCCACTCATATCAGTAATCATCATCATATTGAAGTACCCGGATACGATTGTCTGCGAGATGTCAAGAATGTTTACGCCATTCTCAGCCAGATATGTGCAGACTTTTGCGATAATACCTACGGTGTCTTTACCTACAACGGTAATAATTGTCTTGTCAGTCATCTTTTCCATTGTACTCATTCTCCTTTTTACTGTGCACGAAGAATCGGCGATACACTGTCACGCTTGGCTACAAGCATCGGGAAATCATCCGCTTTATACGGGTTCTCTCCCATCGTCACCTCAAGCCTTACCGCCTCGTAAGCCAGTTCCTCGTAATTATTTTCCTTGCTCAGGTGGCCCAGAATCACTGTGCCGAATTTATCATGAAGAAGTTCGCCGAGCAGTTGCCCGCTCCGCTCGTTCGACAGATGTCCCTTATCTCCCATGATCCTTCGTTTTAAAGGATATGGATACACCCCCGTTTCCAACATATGGATATCATGGTTTGCTTCCAGCAGCAGAATATCCAATTCCTGCAATTGGGAAACAATTTCATCATCATATGTTCCAAGATCCGTAACGACCGCCACTTTCCGATCGCCTTTTACAATACAATATGCGACCGGATCTGCCGCATCATGTGAGATCGATATCGGGGTAATATGTAAATCACCGATCTCAAAGTCTTCCGTCGGCCGGATCACATGAAAAAGCGATTCATCGATTTTGCCGACCGAGGAAGTGTGCCTGATCGCATCGATCGTTCCTTCCGTTGCATACATCGGAAGTCCGTATCTTCTTGCCATCACACCAAGTCCGGCAATGTGATCAATATGTTCATGTGTGATCAGGATCCCCTGCATATCTTTGCTGGTCAGATCAATCGCATTCAGCCCATTCTCGATACGCTTACCGCTGATACCAGCGTCGATCAGCACATGGCTGTCATCGGAACCCACACAGATACAATTGCCGCTGCTTCCGCTGGCAATACTACATAACTCTAACATCTTAATTCTCTTTCCAGTATAAATCGATACGGTCTCCATCGTGGAGTGGCTGCGAGAACTCTGCCTCCTCACCATTGATCAACGTAGCGATCGCGCGTCCCTTTCCGGCCGTCAGATCAAACGTAATGCGGTCAAAGATATCAACGAAGATGTATGATTCTTTTCCCATCATCTCGACGGCTTCCCCATTGACGGTAACCACAATATTATTCTGCGTATCCGTTACACTCTCCGGTGCAGCCTCTTCCTGCTTCTCAGCCGTATCGTCAGACACTTCTTCTGCAGTGCCTTCTGTTGCATTATACCGATTCTCACTCTCCGGCGCAACCCCAAAGGAGAGAACCGTCCAGTCAATCGTAAAATTATCATAGACCAGCGTATCGAAATCACCCACACGGTTGTTCACTAAGATATCATGGTCGTGATCGACTTCCACATCCATGAATTCCGCAACCTGTCCCACGGTATAATAGTTGCGTGTCTCGATTTCATCGCCTTCCTTGATCTCATAAGAAGCCGGCTCAAGACTTCCGTTAACCTGTACAAACTTCGGACAGACAATCATCTTTCCGTTCACGTACACCGTAATATTTGCCTCATGATACTCTTCCAGCTGTCCGACCGTATAGACCGCATCCTCACCGGCAGTGGACGGCTCGATCGTAATCTCGCAGTTTGGCACGAGCGGTGTATTGATGTTCGCCGGATCTCCGTTTAACGTCACGATTGCAGGCTCTCCTGCTTCTCCACGGGCAATCCTTGCCGCGCCATTCACCGTGAAGTTGATCGGCGTACCGCGCTTCGGGAATAACTGATCATTCGGAAATCCCGCCTGCAAAGCCGCATCAACGATCGTCAGACGATTGTTATCATACAGTTTCAGGCGTTCGCCGTTAAAACGAACCATAATGAAATTATTCTTCTGCTCATAGTAATTCAGGCAGATACCGATCGGCGTAACAAGAAGCGGATCCTTCTTGATATCCTCCTGCTCAAAGTTAACTTCCTTTAAGACTTCCTCTCCACGCAAAGCGACACGCTCCGCCGGAAGCTCAAGCTTCTCGGCAAGTGCCTCGGTAAATCCATGAATTTTACCGCCGCCTCCGACAACGAAGCAGGCGCTGACCGTCTTGTCTCCGTTGAGTTCCTTGATCTTGGCAGCGACCTCCGTCGTAATCTTATCGACCGTTGGCTGTACCAGATCCCAGATTTCGTCTGCAGGAATCGTATGAGAAATACTCATAATATCCTCATACGTTACCTCACGATCCGTCGTCGAAGCCAGCTTCATCGCCTCCGCTGTCTTGAAATCAACAAGGAAATGCTGCACGATCAGCTCTGTTAATTCATCACCGGCATAAGGAATCATACCATAGGCAATAATGCTTCCCTCTCTGGTGATCGAGATATCCGAAGTTCCTGCTCCTACATCAACCAAGGCGATATTGAGCATTCTGAAATTCTCCGGGATGGCAACATTGATCGCAGCAATTGGTTCGAGTGTCATATTGGCAACCGTCAGTCCCGCCTGGCCGACTGCCGAATACAATCCGTCAACAACATCCTCCGGCAGGAATGTCACAATCACGTCCTCACCGATCTTGTTAGCCTTATGCCCTTCGATACTGATAAACAGATCATCGTTTAAATAATATTTCATAACCGAATATCCGACACAATAGAATTTGTAGCGGGTATCGTTCTGTTCCTTTAATTTGTCCTGCGCACTCTCGATTCCGAGGAGATTGAGTGTATGGATATCCTCCGCGGAAACCACTGTCTCCTCCGCATACTCATACTCCACATGCGTTGTGACCGTCTTTAAAACACGACCGGCAGCCGCAATACATACTTCGCTAAGCGGTTCTCCGATCTGATCCTCCAATTCTTTTTTGACCACAGAAATCGTGCGCGCCACACGGCCGATATCATGGATCTGTCCGTCTAACATTGCACGCGTCTCATGCTGTCTGACACATTGTGCCACTACATTAAATTCATCATCCCCGGTAAGATATCCCACGGTTCCTACAATATTACGTGTTCCGATATCCAGACCAAATACTTTATTCATATGCTTCTCTCCTCAAGGCTTCGTCAATCTGTGCAAAAGTCTGCTCCGGCAGACCATTGTTATCGATCACCACTTTGCAGTGTCTTTCATATTCTTCCTCACTCAGCTGACTGGCGAAGATCTGATCCACCTTTGCGTCGGAATATCCTCTGGATTCCTTCAGACGTGCCCTTCTGTTTTCTCTGCTGGTATTAATATACCAAAGTTCATCACAAATTTCATCATAATGTTCTTCAATTAATAATGCAGCTTCCAAAACAAGCAATTGCAGCTGTCCCTGTCTGCGTTCCTCGAGAAGCTGCTGCTTTACATATTCCTTGACTGCCGGATGCACAATTGCGTTTAATTGTTCCCTTTTATCCTCATCAGAAAAGATGACCGAAGCCAGTTTCAGCCGGTCGAAATGCCCGTCCTCACAATAAATATCTTCGTTTCCAAAGCGTTCCCGCAAACGCTCATAACAATCCGTTCCCGGCTCCATCAGATCATGCGCGATCTCATCTGCAAGCATCACACGAACATTTGGCTTACCTGCAAGATAATCCAGTATTTTTGATTTTCCGGCTCCGACTCCGCCGGTAATTCCTATGAATTTCATCAATCTCTTCTCCATCACATTCCCTGTGCGCAAAGCCGACACTGGAAACACCTTGCATCCGCTGCCAAGTCACATCCCACTTATCGTGCGATCAATGCGCATCGTACCAGTTATATCCACATTCAGTTCCTACCGCAAGTTCCACCTGCAGATCCGCAGCCTGCCGCATCTCCTCCTCGAGCAAAGCGATCACTGCATCCTTCTCCGACTCCGCCGTCTCGATCAACAATTCATCGTGCACTTGCAGAATCAGTCTTGACTTATATCCTTCCCGGATCAGCCGGTCATGCACGCGAATCATCGCGATCTTGATAATATCCGCAGCCGTACCCTGGATCGGCGCATTCATCGCCACACGCTCCCCGAACTGACGCTGCATAAAGTTGCTCGATGACAGTTCCGGGATCGGACGGATTCTTCCGAAAAGCGTTCTTGTAAATCCGCACTCCTTCGCTTGTGCAACCGTCTGATCCAGGAATTCCTTGATCTTCGGATACGTTGCAAAGTAACTGTCGATAAATCCCTGTGCTTCCTTCTGCGGAATATTGAGATCCTGACTTAATCCAAACGCACTGATTCCATACACAATTCCGAAATTGACCGCCTTGGCATTCCTTCTCTGCAGATCCGTAACATCATCAAAAGCGACATCAAACACCTTGGACGCCGTACTTCTGTGAATATCCTGATTCTCCCGGAACGCCTCGATCAGCCCCTCATCACCCGAGATATGGGCAAGCAGACGAAGTTCAATCTGGGAATAATCGGAATCCACGAACAGGTCTCCCTCCATCGGATGAAAGACCTTACGGATCATCTTGCCAAGTTCCATACGGATCGGAATATTCTGCAGATTCGGATCTGTGCTGCTTAGTCTTCCGGTTGCCGTAATCGTCTGATTAAAACTTGTATGGATCTTGCCCGTCTCATCGATAAAATTGGCAAGTCCGTCCGCATACGTGGACTTTAATTTAGAAAGTTTCCGGTATTCTAAGATGTCCGCCACGATCGGGTAATCCGGTGCAAGCTTATCAAGTACATCTGCAGCTGTGGAATATCCGGTCTTGGTCTTCTTCCCATTCGGCAGCTGCAGCTTTTCAAACAGGATCACGCCAAGCTGCTTCGGCGAATTGATGTTGAACTCTTCGCCTGCTTCCTCATAGATCTTCTGTTCGTATTCTTCGATCGATCCGGCAAGTTTTGTGCCGTATTCCTTTAACGCATCCGCATCGATACAGATGCCCTCCCGCTCCATATCGGAAAGTACAAATACGAGCGGCATCTCAATTTCATTAAAAAGTGTCTCCATCTCGTGCTGCTGCAACGCTTCTTTTAATACAGGATACGACTTCCACGCAATATACGCCTCGTAACATGCGTAGTTCATCGCCGCCTGCTCATCCTCTGCCAATACAACCGCAGCTTCATTCTTTCCAAGATAATCGGTTTTGGTCGGAACCATCAGTCCCAAATAATCCTTTGCAATATCATCGTACGGATACTCTCCCTTGAGCGGATTGAGCAGATATGCAGCCACCGTCCGGTCAAAGCAACGCGCACGAAACGCAAGACAGGTATCCCACGAATCCGCCTTCGCCACATCCGGGAAAAATCTAAGATCCGGCTTCAGATCCGCCGCGATCAGTTTTCCCTCTCTCTTGTTGATCAGCTGGTCGATCAGTTCTTCTGATGTCAGCTCATCTCCGGTCACAAACAGGCAGATATCTTCCTCCGAGAACGCCACCGCCATACCGGCAAACGCATTCTTCGGTGTCTCCGCAAAAAGACACATCTGTCCGTCCTGTTCCTGCTTTCCATCTTTTCCGGCGGCATACGGTATGATAAAATAACCGATCGGATTGTTGCCTGCTTTCTTCCAGATTTTCTCCGCTTCGGATTTCTTTCTTACGATTTTAAAATGCTCCTGTGCCTGATTCTTCGGTGCATCCACCTCAAATCTGCCAAGAAGATTCTTGAACTCCAACCTCTTACATAATAAATAAGCTTCTTCGGTATAGAGCTCCTGCACACCATCAAGCTTTGCCTCCGCAAAGTCGTATGCAATCGGCACATCAGTAATGATTGTTGCAAGTTCCTTGCTAAGGACTGCCTGATCCCAGAATTCCACGATATTCTTCGATGCACGTGGCGGCTTGACATTGGCGGCATCCTCATGTACAGCCTCAATATTGCCGTACTTTTCAATCAGTGCAGTCGCCGTCTTCTCGCCAATTCCCGGAACACCCGGAATGTTATCCGCGGTATCTCCCATGAGTGCCTTCACATCGATAAACTCCTTCGGAGTCACCATATAGCGGGCCTTCACATCTGTTGCGAGATAATCTTCGATTTCCGTGCCAGTCTTCTTCGTCTTTGGAATTCGGATCTTGACATGCTCCGTTGCAAGCTGCAACAGATCGCGGTCTCCGGATACGACCGAGACATCCATGCCTTCCCGTTCGCCCATTCCCGCGATTGTGCCTAAGATATCATCCGCCTCGTAGCCTTCCATCTCAACGATACGCACGCCCATCGCTGTCAGCATCTCCTTCATAAGCGGAACCTGCTGGCGCAAAGCGTCATCCATCGGCGAGCGGGTGCCTTTGTAGGCATCAAACATTTTATGACGAAAAGTTGGTGCATGGACGTCAAATGCCACAGTCAGATAATCCGGCTTCTCCTCCTCAAGAATCTTAAACAGAATATTAAGGAAACCATACACCGCATTCGTGTGCAGTCCTTCCGAATTCGTCAGATCCGGCAATCCGAAGAAAGCGCGGTTTAATATACTGTGTCCGTCAATCAACACCAACTTTTTATTCATCGATAACTCCTTTATGTCTCTGCGCTAGATTGCGCGTGTTGCCTGCTTTAACCAGGCTAATTCCTCTCCCTCAAGGAAAGGCGATACTGTGCGATATACACCTTCGTGATATTCGTTTAACCGTCTCTTCTCTGTCTCTGTCATCTGATCCGGATCAATTGCATCCAGATCGATCGGGACATAAGTAATATTCTCAAAATACATAAACTGACCGAACTCATTCTTCTCACCTTCGTGGCAGACGAGTTCGTTCTCCAGACGGATACCGTATTTTCCTTCAATATAGATTCCAGGCTCATCCGTTGTGATCATGCCTTCCTCAAAGACACATTCCTTTGCAGTCGCAGAGTTCTGCCAACGGAAGCTGTTCGGTCCCTCATGTACATTTAACACATAACCGACTCCGTGTCCGGTTCCGTGCTTATAATCCTTACCAGTTTCCCAAAGTGGTTCTCTCGCCACAATATCGATATTTCTTCCGGTGCATCCATGTAAAAAGCGCACATTGGCAAGATTCATATTCGAGCGGCACACACGAGTGAAATCCGCCTTCATCTCATCCGTCACCGGACCTAAGGCAAACGTTCTTGTAATATCCGTTGTTCCCTCCAGATAATGTCCGCCGGAATCCACCAGAAGAAGTCCTTCCGGTTTCAATTCGATATCCGATTCCGGTGTTGCCGCATAATGCACGATCGCACCGTGATCCGCATAACCACAGATCGTATCAAAACTTAAATCCAGGAATCCCTCCTGCTCGGCACGAAGACCTGCCAGATAGTCCGACGCAGAAATCTCTGTCATCGGTATCTTGCCCACATTCTTCTTCAGCCAGTACATAAATTTGCACATGGCAACAGCATCCTTGACGTGAGCATTTCTTGTATTGTCCACTTCTGTCTTATTCTTAACAGATTTCATCGCAACCGTCGGATCCGCATCATCGATCACTTTATTGGATTCCGCAATGTTGTTGCAGATACGATAATTGACAACAGATCGATCCATCAGGATTGTCTCCTGATCCAGTGTCTTCACGTAATCATAGAACGCATTGTATGGCTGTGTCTTGATTCCATTCTCGTTGAGATACTTACGAAGATTCTCATCAATGATCTCTTCCTGCAGGAACCATGTGCAGGTATCCTTCGTCATCGACAGATACGATAAAACGACCGGCACATAGCTGATATCATTGCCCCTGATATTAAGAAGCCACGAGATATCATAGAGTGAGGACAAAAGATGCACGGTTGCGCCTTTCTCCTCCATCTCTTTTCTTACCGCCGCACTCTTGTCTGCGGTACTTCTTCCACTATACTTCGTATCAAGAACCCATGCCTTCTCGCAGGACATTGGTGGACGGTCCTCCCAGATAAGGTCGATCAGATCCTCATCCACATACAGAGATCCTTTCTTCTCATCTGCGATCTTCTTCAGTTCATCGCCCCAGTGACCGTTTACCACGCGTCCGTCAAAACCGATGCACTCGCCTTCTTTTAACGTCTTCTCAATATATTCGTTGACGGTCGGAACACCTTCCTCACCCATGCGATACAGGGTCACAGTCGTTCCTTCCAGCTGACTGGCTGCCTGAACAAAGTATCTTCCATCTGTCCAAAGACCTGCTTCTGTCAACGTAATGACCGCCGTACCGGCAGATCCTGTAAATCCTGTAATAAATTTTCTTGCCTTAAAATGCGTTCCGACATATTCCGACTCGTGAAAATCCGATGTCGGCACCACATAGATTGCAATATTTCTCTTCTTCATCTGCTCGCGAAGTGCAGCGAGTCTCTCCTGAATCATTCCTGATCCTCCTTCATTTCAAAAAACTTTGTATCCAGTTCCGGATAAGAACGCTTCAATGAAATCGGCTTACCCGAACGGTTCAAAAAGCAGTGGCTGCTGCGTCCTGTTGTGCGCAGCTCCCCTGTCTCTTTGTCTGTCATAACATATTCCACTTCCATCTTGATTCCGTTGTACTTGACCAGCTTCGTCTGGATCACAACCGTATCATCAAAATGAACCATACTGTGATATTCCACGGAAATGGAAAGCACCGGACTGATGATCTCCATATTCTCCATCTCTTTATAATTTAACCCGATCTGCTCCATCAGATCCATGCGGGCTTCCTCCATCCACTTCACATAATTACTGTGATGGATAATTCCCATCTGATCCGTCTCATAATACTTCGCATGATGCTCATAAGGGCGAATTTTCAATTCTGTAAATGATCTTGCGACTTCAATTTCCTGTTTCATCATCAAATACCTCCTGAGCCTTCCTGCTCTCTTTTCAGGCAGATGGCTTGCCCTATTATTATGCCACAAACCACTGTAAAATTCAATCAGCCCTGCATCTCTTTGTACACTTCCATATAATCGCTTTCATCTGCAAAAAGCTCATATCTTCCATCCACATATCCCATATATCCGCTATCTACTACATATCCTTTCATACTGCCTGCTTCCTTTCTTTTCTTCAAGCATCCATTCAACATCTGCTTTACCTCTCTTTGTTGTATGAATTTTCTCACAGAAGCAGTCCCATAAAACGGACAAAGGCTCCGGATTTTCATCCGAAGCCTTAACTTTTCAACTTTTCAATTTTTTAATCTTCTTTTTCCCGCTCTTCGTTCTCTGCAAGAAGCATCTTACGCACTTTCTTGCTTGCAACGACATTATACTTCTTGGCATATGCCTCAAAGTTGGCAAGATACTCATCATTCTTCATATGGCGCACACTCTTGATATACTGGTGTGTATCGAAATCCGAAGTCTCCGTCTCGATCATCGCAACCGCAACATTGGAACAATGCGCCGCGATACGCTCAAGGTTCGTCAGCAGATCATTGAATGCAAATCCCTGCTTCAACTCACACTTTCCTTCACGAAGTCTTGTTACATGACGATTCTTGAGATCATTGCAGAGGATTCCGATCAGCTCACGCAAAGGCTCTACCTTCGCAGCCATCGCAAGATCATCCTCACAGAATGCATTTACCGTCAGATCCACGAGTTCATGTACCGCAGATTCTAAGACATCCAGCTCATTCTGTGCAGATTCCGAAAACGAAATTTTCTTCTCCGCCAGTTCATTGGCAACATTGGCTATATTGACCGCATGATCGCCCAATCGTTCAAAATCACTGATCGTATGCAGGAATTTGGATACCTGCTGTGTCTGCGACATAGACATCTCCTGTCCGGTCAGCTGCATCAGATATGTACCGAGCTTATCCTCATACTTATCAATCAGATTCTCTTTTTCCTGTACTTTATTAAACTTATCCTGCGAATAATTCGTAAGCAGGTTGAGCGCACGATAGATATTCTTACGTGCCTTCTTTGCCATACCGTTCATCGCCGTATGGCTCTGTCCGATCGCAAGTGCCGGATACGCGAGGAAACGCTCCTCAAGCAAATCAAAATCCGCCTGCTCCTCAAGGTCTTCCGGACTGTCTTTGACAAGCTTAAACACAAGCTTCTCAATCTGTGAAATAAACGGGATCAGAAGCAAAATGGTCGCCATACGGAATACCGTATTCATTAAGGCGATCGTCACCGGCCGCATCGTCATATCCATAAACGGGAAATGTACGAATGCATTCACACTGTAGAATGCGATCGACCAGAATATCATACCAAACAGGTCATTCAACAGATAGATCAGCGCGGTACGCTTACCATTCTTATTCGTTCCGATGGAAGAAAGAAGTACCGGACACGCTGCGCCGACACCAATTCCCATCGTGATCGGAAGTGCTGCTGCAAAACTGATGCTGCCGGTCACAGACAGCGCCTGCAGGATTCCGACAGATGCCGATGCACTCTGCAATACTGCAGTGAAAGCGATACCTACAAGAATTCCCAGAAACGGATTCGTAAACATCGTCAGCATGTTTACAAAATGCTCGTTCTCTTTCAGAGGCGATACCGCACCACTCATCGTCTGCATTCCCACCATCAGGATCGCAAATCCAAGCATGATGTCTCCGACATTCTTGTACGTTGATTTCTTAAAAAACATCTTAAACACGATACCAACGATCGCTACCACAGCCGAAATCGTTGCCGTGGACAAAAGCTGGGCGATTCCGCTTGAGCCCTCAATATACGACAGACACAGGATCCATCCGGTAATACTGGTACCAATATTGGCACCCATGATGATTCCGATTGCCTGCGCAACTTTCATCATACCGGAATTTACAAATCCGACTACCATAACGGTCGTCGCAGATGACGACTGGATGATTGCCGTAACGACAGTTCCCAAAAGAAGTCCCTTGATTGGGGTGTTGGTCAGCTTATACAATACAAGCTCGAGTTTATTTCCCGCCACTCTCTTGAGTCCGTCTCCCATCAGAGACATACCAAAGAGGAATAAAGCGACACCGCTTAACAGTGACAGGATAATTGTTATGCCACTCATATTCTAATGTTTCCTTTTCTCCTAGTGCTTTACAAGTTCCGATTCATTATAAAACACTTTACTGTCGTTTTACAATCACTTTACTCAAATTTTATAAATTACTTTAACCAAAAAGTGATTTGATTGCGTCGATAATCTTTGCAAAAAAGTTCGAAATTGCCTCTCCGATTCCCGATAATCCGCCATTTTGCGAAATACTGTCCTGCAGCTTATCTGCCCATGCAGATGCCTGGTTTGCGATGCTGTCCCAGTTGAGATCAAGGTCTTTTAACTTATCAAGAAGATTTGCGATCTTCTCCTTATCCGCATCCGACAATGTAATATTGTGTTCCTTTGCCGCTTCCTCGATCGCAGCCTGGATCTTCTCCGGCGTATCCAGATCTCCGCTTGCAATCTGACTCTTTAGATCCGCGATCATGGACTCGATTTCTTCCGGCTCTCCATCGATACTCTGTTCCAGTTCTCCGGTTGTAACAAGCTCATCCATCGCCGCATCCACAACCGACTCATCCAATGTCTCTCCGGTCATCTCCTCATAGGCCTCAAAAGTTCCGACAAGAGCTGCCGTACCGGACAAAGCGAACGGTCCGGCAACGATCACATTGGCATCCTCGATTCCTGCGGTTGCAAGTGCATTCTTATACATACCAGCTGTACAATAGTTAATATTATAGGTCGATACCTTGACACCGCTTCCCTTGTCTGTCAGTGAGATCAGCACAGAAGAAAGTGACTTCGTTCCGATCTGTTTGCTCGGGATATAAGCGTCCAGATACTTGTGCTCCTCCTCATTATTGACATAGACAACCTCATATTGATCAAAATCTGCGGCGTCGATTCCCATGTAGGACAATACCGTATGCTGCTGATCCGCAGTCAGATCCGCACCCAAAGCGAGATACGGCTTATCCTTCTCCGTGATCACAACATCATCCCCCTGCTCCGTCACTTCTGTCGCATACACATTCTGTGGTACTGCCGTACCGGCTACCGTTACTGCTGCAAGCGTTAATGCAAGCATCGTCTTCCCAAACTTATTCATGATTTTCTCCTTTCATACTTCCTATATTCCAGGCAATTACAGAACTCCTGTGGAGTCTTACTCCGCAATTACCGCTTCATTTATTCGAAGATATAGCGGATCTCAATGGAGTTTCCAACCGAATGCACCTTTGCAAGTGCCCCACTGATCATCGGCATCATCGGCGCCAGATGTCCGATATCCAGATCCATGATCACAGGAACCTCATATTCCGCAAGCAGTCCCATGACTGCTTCATACTGGTCAATGCCAAACATCTCACTTCCGTGACAGTACGGCCGCCCGATCAGAAATCCTTTCACATGCTCGAACCAGCCTGCATTCTTCATCTGCCAGATGGCGCGGCGGATCGACATAATATTCAGATCACAGGATTCTAAGAACCAGATAATTCCATCCTCCTCATAGAGATTCTGAAACGCACGCACCTCATCAAACGAAGTACCGAGCAGATTCACCAGACAGTCCATGCAGCCTCCGATCAGTCTTCCCTTGATCGTCACTTCCTCGTCCGGGAATCGTCTAAGCCTAAACGGTTCCGTCACATTGTAAGGGACAAGCGGATGCCCCGCATCCTTGAGACTCTCACGCTCCCAGCGGTCATAATTGCCGACCTCACGCTTCTCACCTCTTAGGACTTCATAAGCATCCTTCAGTGACGCATGCCACGGCTGCATGCCGAATGCCGGTGCACACGGTCCATAGATTGCCGCAGTGTCACAAAGTGTTGTCAGAAGAAAGGTAAAATTCGTATTATCCGAATACCCCATAAACCACTTGGGCTTCGCCATCTGGATCCGTTCAAAATCAATGTATGGTACGATTTCACACATCAGCTCTCCGCCGCCACAAGACATCAGTATCTGCGACTCATCGCTGCAATATGCCTCGTTCAATTCCTCTGCACATTTCTCCGGTGTGTTGCTGATGCCGATTCCAAGATCCGCATAACAGTTCTCGCCTGCCACCGTCTTATGTCCCATCTCTTCAAAAATGCGCCGCGCATTGGCAAAAGCACTCCTGTATGGTTCCGTCGCGCAGCCAAAAGCCGGTGCAACAAATCCGATCGTTCCGTTTTTCTCTAAAAAATCAGGGTATCTCATATGCGCCCTCCTTTTTCCCCATACTACCCCAAATCCGGTCGGTATGCAACTAAACTATTTCTTAATTTTTTGCAGAAAAAACCGCCAGAATGAACTGACGGTCTGATTGCAATCTCTTATACGGTTCCGAAACGAACCATGTATTTCATTTTCTGACTGGAATAGTGCATATAGGCACGCAGATTTCTCCATACGGAACTGTCCCTGCGATACCGGAAAGCCGTATCATAGAGTATCTTCTGCCGGTTGCACCACTGATAGATATCGATGAGATCCAGCCTCTCCACCTTGCGCAGATTCCGCATAAAGATCTCAAGCTTGGACATCTCATTTTCCGTCCGGATATACAGATGAAAAATCGTATTCGGACATTCAATTGTGATCTGCTGCGCCTGTAATGTTTCCCTCAAACACGCTGCCTCCCCTCATTTCATAAATCCATCGTACAATACCTTTCGACAAAATTCTATACAATATCTTGCTCTATATTTTATATTTCCCATGCTTTGCAGGCTACGCTTTCCTATCGGAAAAAGCCTTATGCAGTACGCCCTCCCCGCTCAGGAAATCCGGTATAAAACTCTCCTCTGCGACATCTCCCTCCTGAATGAAAGCCTGTTCGACTCCAATCCGGATTGCTTCATCGATATAATCGTTATACTCACGCTTCGACACACGGCGTGCAAGCTCCGGGAAACGGTCTGCATGCGGCAGCGGCGTATACTGGCTCATCATACTTAAGTATATCTGATTTCCGTAATGTTCATGCAGGTATGTAACAATTTTCTGTGCTTCTTTCACCTTTCCCGGAAGAAGCAGCTGACGTACAATGACACCTCGGCGCATGATCGCGCCTTCCTCATCCTCCGTCGGTGCACTGCGCCGAGCTTTCGTATCGGTCGCAATTTTGCCTGTGTTCTCTTTTTCACCCTCTTCTATTGACTTTGCTGCTCCCTGCTCCAATGTCTCCCACATAAATTCCGGGTGTGGCTGCTGGCGCACCATCTCTGCGATTGCGTCCTTCGCAACCGAAGGATAGTCCGGTGCATGGGAATATTTTCCTGCGGTCTGCATATCCATATATTTGAAATCAGGAAGATAGATGTCCACAATGCCTTCGAGCATTTTTAATGTATCTACCTTCTCGTATGCACTCGTGTTGTAGACAATTGGAATGTGAAGTCCCTGACGCCGTGCCTCCTCCACAGCCACGATAATGTCTGGAACATACTGTCCCGGTGTGACCAGATTGATGTTGTTCGCCTTCTGCTCCTGCAGCTCTAAGAAGATCTCCGCGAGCCGTTCCCTGCTGATTGCAATGCCCGACTCACCCTGTGCGATCGGCTCATTCTGACAGAAAACGCAGTGCATCGCGCAGCCGCTGAAGAACACGGCTCCGCTCCCGTTTGTTCCGCTGATGCACGGTTCCTCCCAGTAATGCAGCGCCGCCCGCGCGACGCGGATAGTTGCATCCATCGCGCACACGCCTTTGGCCCCCTGCAGACGGTTAACGTGACACTCTCTCGGGCAGAGCACACAATCCTTGTATGATTCGTTTTCCTTATAT
>ERZ1026862.280-NODE-280-length-33515-cov-67.411148_pt1 | contig 33515 bp, 16 predicted proteins | sample MGYA00380161_ERZ1026862 | MGnify/ENA primary metagenome ERZ1026862 (study PRJEB33269, sample SAMEA4719797) | human gut metagenome | biome: human-associated habitat; feature: organic feature; material: feces | place: Cameroon | collected 2013-10 ... | reverse complement strand
TTGAGAAAAATGGATATAAGGTCAAGGTTTTGCCTATATATAAGTTTTAATGAGCTGCAACACGGCTTTACGGTCATACCAATATTGATTGATCATATAACTTGGTTACATACGGAGATTGCATAACGTGCAAAAATCCCCCAATGAGGGATAAAAATGCTTAAATTCATCCCTCATTGAGGGAACTTTTCGGAATAATTCATCCCTCATTGAGGGATTATTTGTATCTTTGCCGCAGTTTTAAACGATATTCATCTAAAAAAGCAAGATATGATAGAAAATAAACTATATGAATATATGGCGGAGCTGCTGAAACGTACTCCGCTTGATTTCATCAGATATAAATATGATGAAATCAACTGGAATGGACGGTTAATAGGTATCGTGGGACCGAGAGGCGTAGGAAAATCCACCATGATACTTCAGCGCATTAAGCTATCCAAGGAAGGCCATCACCTGTATGTGTCGGCCGACAACATCTATTTTTCAAATCATTCCCTGGTTGACTTCGCCGACGAGTTTATCAAGGAGGGTGGTACACATCTTTATATAGATGAAATTCACAAGTATGCCGGCTGGAGCAGAGAACTGAAGCAAATTTACGACATGCACCCATCCCTGAACCTTATCTTTACCGGTTCATCGGTATTGGACATCAAGAAGGGCGAAGCTGATCTGAGCCGCCGTGCACTGATGTATATGATGCAAGGCTTGTCGTTCAGGGAATACCTGCAACTTTTTGAAGGAATCAAGACCAGAGTTTTCAGTCTCGACGAAATACTCAATCACCAGGTAGAGATTCCGGGAGTGGAACACCCATTGCCATTTTTCAGAGCGTACCTCGATCATGGCTATTATCCATTTGCCATAGAGGGAGATTTTACGCAAAGAATGCTGCAGGTGATAGACCAGACGGTAGAAGTTGACATTCCGCAATATGCCGATATGAAAGCCTCAACAGCACGCAAGCTAAAGCGTATGCTCGTTATTCTTTCCGGGTTGGCTCCCTACAAGCCAAGCGTAGAGAACCTTGCCACGGAAATCGGGGTGAGCAAGAACAACGTGCCTGATTATCTGGTCTATCTGGAACGTGCAGGAATGATAGGTCTGCTCAGAGCTGATACTTCGGGGATGCGCAATCTTGGAAAGGTAGAAAAAGTATATGTCGATAACCCAAGCCTGATGTCTGTACTCACCCCTAATCCCAATATTGGAAACATAAGGGAAACTTTCTTCTACAATCAGATGAGAGAAAAGCAGGATGTTATTTCCTCCAGGGTTTCCGACTTTACCATTGGTGACTATACCTTTGAGATTGGCGGAAGGAAGAAAGGTAAGAAGCAGATAGAGGATGTAAAAAACGGACGTATCGTAAAAGACGATATCGAGACGGGGCATGGAATCATCATCCCTCTCTGGTACTTCGGAATGAATTATTAACTGAGTACACTTCAAAAAAGCAGGTTTTAAATTTTGAAAAGAGAGCAATATTACCATACCTACTCAGCACCCACTCGGGTGCTGAGTAGGTACCACCACACAGAGTTTTTCTTTTACAGATCTTCAGTCTTTAAAAGAGTCTTCTTTTCGTTTCTTTATCTTTATCGTTATAGGAGTAAGCAATACACTAAAGATTACTCATTGCATAGAGTGGAATTACATCTACATGACGAATGGCATCCTGGGATTCTTTATCAACATACTCAAACTCTCCGAAATTCTCTAGGGATGTGCGAACAGCATGATGAAGAGCTTTCTTTCTCATGAATAGCCATAAACTCTGCATGCTGCCTCGGGTAGTGGCTTTCACTTCTATCGGTAAAACCATACCATCCTTGGCTTCCAGATAATCAATCTCAGCATTGGTCCCTCTTGACAAATTCTGCCAATAATACATTTCTGCCTTCTGGAAACAGTCGTGGTTCTTGACGAGTTCCAAACCGGCAAACATTTCTGATGCAGCACCTTTATTGACAAAATCAACATCCGAAGCTAAAAGTACATTGGCAGCAGGAGTGCCCAACATGGTTTGCATCAGTCCCAAATCCAAGAAAAGATATTTCCTGTAGCTGTCATTCTCTTCAGCTCCAAGCGGAACACCATTTCCATCACTATGGGTCACAGGCTTGATGAGTCCTGCCAGTGTCAATAAATGAAGTGCATCTTTGATGACTGAAGAATGAACATCATCGGCCACCTGCCTATAGACAAACTTACTGCCAGCCTGTAAAGCTACGGAACGCAATACCTTTCTCAATAAAGCTGGAGACACACGCGACTTGTACTTGGCAAAATCATCCTGATAGGTATCTTATTGATTTTCAGTGCAAAGATACAACTTTTATCCAAAAGTCAAGGCAAACAATAGTTAATTTTATCCAAAAGTCAAGGCTAAAATAATGGCTTTTTATCCAAAAGTCAAGGCAAACGCCGCTGCAATGTGAAAGATTTTATAAAATGGGGACGCCTAGTGGTGATATAAAAAAGGGTGTGCCATGCATTGATGACACACCCTTTTTTTCTTATTTTATCCGGAAATGTTTTGTCTCTGCATTTCCTTATCACTACATATTATTCTGAAACCACATATTTCTTTCCATTAATAATATATACACCCTTTACCAGCTTCTTCAGCGTCTTCACAGTGGCGTGAGCGTCAATCAGATAACCGTCGATGCTGTAGATTCGCAACTCCTTTCCATCTGCTAGAATATTCTCTATTCCAGTCATGGTATCGATGTTGAAATCGTATGGAGCAGAGCGGCTGCCCAATACATCCTCCTTGAATGTCAAGGCATCCTGTACCAGAATGGACTCCTGGGTCTGCTGATTCTCAATCACCATGCTCAACTTCTCGTCCTTCTCGCCGTAAATGGTGAGGTAGTACTTGCCGTCTATCAGCTGGCTGATGCCGCGGCATTCGTTTCCTACCATCACGTAAAGACGATAGTCACTGCCTGTCATGTCGGCATCCTTCCGGGTCAGCTTGGCGATGATGTTCATCGTACTTGGATATTGACGGATATCTACTTCCATATCCTGCTGCTCCTCGTCAGAGAGCTGAGATGGAGTGGTAGCTTCGGCAAACTCCAGGTTGTTCTGCTTCACTGACTTGTACAGATAACCCTGGTTGGTGATGAGCTGCTTGAGCGTTCCTTCCCAGGTGCCGGCATAGAATTGTGCAAATCCTGTCTGACCTACGATGTAGTCGCCCTCGCTGGCATTGCTGATGGCAGATGCCAACTCCTGGTTCTCACGCAGCGGATAGCCCAGCCAGTTCCAGCCGGCATTGATGCCCACTGGGGTGGTGCTTGCCTCAAACAGGCGACCCTTGCTCTTGCTGATGAAGCTGGTTGATGCCTTCACCTTATAGGTCTGGGCTGGCAACAGATTCTCTATCTCCTCAGAACTGCTGATAATCTGACTGCTCTTGGATGCAATGTCGCTTGCCGAAATAGAATCGGCCAGATAACTTGCTATCCAGTTCCAACCTCTCATCAGCGTGATGTTCTGCTCGTAGCGCTCCTGCTTGAAGCTGGCGCTTACCGTGAGATCCTTATCTACTACAAGATTCAGCATCTCGGTACCCTCAGTCTGCTTTCCGTTCACTGTCCAGTGAGCGAAGTTGTGGTCTTTATCGGCCTCTGCCTTCAAAACCAGCTGGTCGCCGTAATGATAAACACCGGTGTATGTCTGGGTGATGCTGCCACCCTTGCAGTTTTCATCGATGTTCACCTGATAGGTCTTCTTCTCGAAGTTGGCCACCATGGTCAAGTCGCCTGATGCCACCTGACTGATGGTGTCGTTCGTAGAGATGTTTTCACCGTTCAGGCTCCAGGAAGCAAACTGATATCCTTCCTTTGCCTTGGCTACCAACTGGATAGTGGTGCCGTAGGCTACTTCGTTTCCGGCTACTCTGCCGATTACTTCTCCTGCATTTTCAGGATATACGGAAGTAATGAGCTTCACCTGGCTGTTCATGAACATCGTCCAGCTAGCCGTCTTTCCGGTCTTTCCTGCAAAGCCCTCACTGTCGGTGATGCCCGAGGTTTGAACGGTAAGCGTGTAGTAACCGTTGCCGGCACTGGCATTCAGCTGGGTCAGGTCGAGAACGAAGGTCTTGTTGTCCTCGGTAGAAATCTTCACGAGCTGGCTGTCCTGCTCCTTACCCTGCACATTAATCTGGATATCCTCACTGGTGAAGGTAGCCGGGTTGATGTACTTGTTGAACATCACCTTCAGCGTATTCACTGGCTGGGTAGCCACTTCATCTTCGGCAGGAGCACCTTCGATGGATGCTACTTCGAGCATCAGTGAAGGGGTAGCCTCGAAGGTGAGGATGTAGCTTTCGGCATTCTTGCCTTCAAACTGGTCGGCGAAATGGATTCTGTTCTCATAGAGCGGATCCTTTCCGTCGCGCAGCGTGCGGTCGGTCTGCCAGAAGTTGCGGAGACTAATCTGCTTTCCATCGCTGGCGCGGGTTACGCTCTTGAGCGCAGATACGCCATAGGTAGGATCGCTCAGATTGCCATAGTTCCAACCTTCCTCAGATGGGGTGATGGTCAGGGTGTATTCCGTATCGGATGTCTTCGTGATGCTTGAAGAAGCAGCCACGTTCACCTTTTCTATTTCTCCGTCTGAGAGGTAGAGCATATCAGGCGTATCGTCGGCATCCACGATGTCGTTGGTCATGAATCCCTTCAGGGTCTTGTCGCCCTTCGTTACGTCGATGCTTCGTATCAGCTCGTGGATGGTTACATCGTTGAGCAGCGAGAGGTCCTTGTTGTCATAACTGGTCAGATGGGTGGCAGTTACGTCGTAATCGGTGAAGTGTCCGAGCAATGAGCTCTTGATCCACCACTGTGCATAGCTGGTGCTATGTGCCGGAATGGTTCCGAAGTCGGTGGATACGCTTCCGCCCAGAGCCAGGGTCTTCTCCTGTCCGTTGAGCTGGCTGCTCATGAGTTCGAATTTCACCTTGAGTCCCTTTTCGTTATCTACGATTTCCGGCTGGTTGGTGGTCATCCTTACATTGGTAGCATCGCCATAGCCCAGGTTGTTGATGAGCAGTGAGAACTCAGCTTCCTCAGATGGTTCCACCTCCTTGGTCAGAGGGTCGTCGCCCTTGATATCACGCTGCATGAAGTAGGTGAGGTCGAGGTTTGGCGATGGCTTCACGGTGAGGGTGATAGGCGTGAGGTCGCGAGTCACTTCCAGTCCCGTGAACGGATCTATGTAAGAGAGGGTTCCTCCGAAGGCATAGTGGGTCTCCACGGTAGGAGCTGCTTTCTTGGTAGGAATGAAGAGTACGGTGGCAACACCTTCCTGCTTTGCATCGAGGGTCCAGCCATCTGTGAAGTTCTTGTTTCCTGCGAATCCTTTGAGATTCTCCAGGTTCACCTGGAACTTATCGCTCATGGCGATATTGCCCTTCTCGTCGGTTACGGTGAGGGTGAGTTTCGCATCCTTCATCGCCTCCTGCTCACTTCCGTTGAATACGGTAAGGGTTCCACGGAAAGCCTGTCGGGTCATCACCATCTTCTGGGTGAACTGCAGGGTAATGCTGGAGCATACGCTGCTTTGTTGTTCTTTAGCCTGTGCCAGACATTTCTCATAAGCCTTCTCATAACACTCATCGATACCTGTATAGCCTAATGAAGATACAACAGAATCTACTCTCTGTGAAAGCTCGCCATACGAAAAGACATTTTTGATGTTAACCTTATTGTCTGTATCTTTATTATCTAATGTATCATTCCATCTCTGTACAAACGCCTTAACCTGTTCCTTTGTAATATTCTCTGGTTTGCTGGCAATCAGCTCATCTATATCTTTCTGCTGGAATGCATCATTTTCATCTCTAAGACTTTCAAATTTGGTCATAAACAGACCTAATTCTCTGCTATCAGAATTGAGCCATTCCACATCTCCATATAGTTCTTTTTGCAATCCCATCACAACCATCTGCTTGAGAATTCCATAAGTGAGATTCTGTCTAAATTCCTGAATGTATGATGGTTCGGAACTGTTTTTCAAACTCCTTGCCAAAGCTGCAGGCTTGTTCTCTGCTGGAACAGAGTCTAAGTCGCATGGTTCCATCAACTTCAACGGACAGAATAATTCCTTGAGATCGTCATAATCATATCCATAATACTTAGCAAGTTCAAAGGCGAGGTCAGAAATAGATTTCATCCACCCTAAGTTACCTTTTTCTACGCTATTTGAAATGTCTGTCAATGCTTTTGCAATCTCATCTACAAGTTTAGCACGCTTTTTCTCGCGAGTTTTATTTTTATCTCCAGCCCCTTCTGATTTAATGCCCATACAGGTTGCAGTTGTACTCATGGTAGAAAGTGTCAGGCTAATAATATCACGAGACGTAACCCATTCTTTATTTGTAAGAGCCTTGCCCTCTTCTACTACATCATAAATACCTTTGACACAATTAAATACGGTTCTTAACTTCTTATAGGCAGGAATTAACTGTAGACCACAATCTATGAGTTGCAACATAAATTTATTCTGGCATGGTATACATCCTTTATCCTCTTTCCGAGAAAGAGGTTTACAGTCATAAGAAGGGAGATAAATTCCTCCACCTCCTCCACCTGGTCCAAAACTAGGTCTAATAGAACCAGTTTCTGGATCCTTTGGAAGCACTTTAATAGACCCTTTTATGCATATAGAAATCGGCAGTTGGAGATAATATTTATGCCATTTCCTATCAAGACCACAATCCCAATATCCGATAGTTCCAATATTGACGAGACATGGCTCTTTTGAAGCACGTCCAACTTGCTCTTTACTTTTAGCGAAAGAGCTTGCTGCCACCTTTGTTACCTTGACAGGTATCAATACGCTCTCCTGTGGAGCGAGATTGAACGCTTCATTATGGTCTAGTGCTTCAAATGTCAGAGTTTGTAAATCAGTTGGCAACAATAGTTGTACATCTTGTGCTGTGATCAAGCCCTTGTTTGTTAAAACAGCATTGAATATCAGAGATTCTCCCTCTCTCAATTCCTCTGTATGGATTCTGTCAGGGATTGACAATTCAACCACAGGTACTGGCACCTGTGTCTCAAACTTCACATTGGTCTTGATTTCATACTCGTCCTGAATCTCTGTCTCCTCAACCTTCCAGTCGATATTGATAGCCTCATAGCTCAGGTTCACCACCTTCTTGGTCTCCGTACCCGGGTCAACCAGCAGGTTATTGCTGTAGGAATCGTGCTTTTCTGCCGATACACTTACTGCATAGTAACCCTCTGCCAGATTTGCAGAGAAGAGACCCTTCTCGTCGGTGATTCCCTCGGCTACAACTGCGCCAGTGGTAGGGTGGGTAATCTTTACCTTGGCACCAGCCAGATGAGGAGCCTCCTTGGTATAGTAGGTATTCTCATCGCATACATCGATGGTGAGCTTACCTTCCTTGGTAGAAACAGGCTCGATGCAGAATGGCAATGGCATGCCTTCGCCGTTGGCGCAGTTGATGGCAATATTGCCCGTCACAGGCACGTTGAGCTGCATCTTGTCCGTAGGCGTCATGCGCAGGATAATCTCCGTGCTTTCATCCTTGGCCAGAGATGGCATCTCCATCGGTGTTACCGACGAAATCCATGACGGCAAGGCGAGGGAAATCTTTCCGGTTTCACCCTTGCCCACGTTGGTGATGGTAAACGGATAGTCTCTTGACTCGCCCTTCACCATGGTGGTCTTGATGCTGGCCACGGAAGCCTCAATCTTACCCGTCTTCACCCTACAGTAATAATATAAGGTGGCAGGCAGGATGGCTCCCTCGGCACTCTCGATGCTGAGTTCTATCTTCTCCCAGTCGCTGCCCTCGCTGGCTCCGCTAGGAGTAATGCTGAATGCAATGTCGGTACTCTCGCCACCCTTCAGCGTGGTGTTGCCAGGAGTAGCGTTCACCGTACAGTTATCCGGCTTGGAATTTACCTTTACCTTCAGGTCGGTCAGGGTCAGATTACCCGGATTGCTGATGTTCAGCTTGCCCTGATAGATATCGCCCAGCGATGCCTCGCAGGTGATGGCATCATTGCTGGTACGCTTGATGCCATAGATATCGAAGGAAGCCTGTTCCTCCGAGAGGTTGGCGCTAGGATAGCAGGCACCCACGGCAAAGTGGCCCGTCTGTCCGCTATATGGCTCGTAGCTTACCTCGAAGCTGCCGTCGTCCTGGGTCTGGGTGGTGATGGTATGGCGGTAACCATTGTTCACTACATATACCTCCACGCTCTTCCGGGCGATGTCCTTACCCTTCGCCTTTCCGCTGATAACCACCTTTTCGCCAGGGGCATAGATAGCCTTGGCCACCTTGGTTTCCATGGAGATAGGTGCCACGGTAGCGATGTTGAGCACATCGGATGTGTTGTTGGTATAGAGAAGCTCCTTCACGCCCTGACCGTCGTTTACCACGGCATAGAGCTTATGCTCGCCCACGGTGGTAGGGAGGGTGATTTCGCGCATCATCGTGGTACTCTCGCCTGCGGCAAGGTTGTCCTGCAGATAGGCTACATCGGCAGGAGTTGCGGCACTGTCGAAATAGAAACCTATCTTGGTCTGCTCAGGGAGCACATAACTTCCCTGGTTGGCAATGCTGAGGCTCAGTGTGGTCTTTCCGCCTGCCTCAACCTTACTTTCCTGACTGCTGATGGCCATGATGCGGGCATCAGGCAGGGTCTGGTCGCTGATGGTAAACCATACGCTGCTCTTGGCAAATCCCTCGCTTTCGGCTATGAGGGTAGCGGTGAGGTCATCGCCAGTGGTATCGTTGCCCTTCGACTTTACGGTGAAGGTGGCTGAAGTTTCGCCTTCGGCTATCGTCACAGTCTTAGGGTATTCGATGGCTGCATCGTGGTTGCTGCTCAGGCTAACATCCAGACGGCTCTTGCTATCGGTGTTTCTGCTGATGGTAAGAGTCATCTCTCCGCCTTCCTTCAACAGGGAGGAAGATGCACTGAGATTGAGCGCCGGACCGTCGTTATCGTAGATGGTGAGCGGCACGGTTACCACTCCGCCCGATGTTCCCACGCTGGCATTGCAGCTGCATGAGGCGATGAACACGGCAGCAGTTACCTGGTAGGTGCGTTCGCCATCCACCAGACTGTTGTCTATCGGACCCATGTTGAGGGTTACCTCCTTTACGCCCGGAGCCATCTCGATGGTCTGACGGGCATAGTAAAGGTTGCCTTCAGAATTGTCGCTCAGCTTAACGGTCACCTTCTTGTCGATATTGTCTGTGCGGCTCAACTTGGCGCTTACCGAGAGCGGACCGTCGGCCTCTGATATGGCAGTAGGGGTGAGTTCCAGCTGCAGGGTAGGAATGTCGTCATCTACCAGGGTAGTGAGCAGGGTGCCATTCTCATATCCATCGGCAGAAGCGGCAAAGGTCACAACCTTCTCTACATCAGGAATATCATCTTCCAGGGCTTCCACTTCCACATCCACAGAGGTTTTCCGGGCTGGAAGGATGATGTTTGCCGGAATCCTGAATCTTGATGGCAGGTCGCAGCTCAGACTGATAGTCTTATCGGTGGCCGACTGGCGTTCGGCGGTAATGGTGAGGGTCAGCTTTCCGCCTTCCGTCACATCCTGCTGCTTGGCACTCAGGGTGAGCTGCGGCTTGGTATCATCCGTCAGTTTGATGGCTGTGGTACCGGTAATGTAGTTGTTGCCATCGATGTTGACGGTGATGACGGAATCGTTGTCGAGTTTCTGGTTGGCGATGACCTTGGCATAGAAATAGGTAGCCGACTGCTCCTGAGGGATGGTTATTTCGGCTGGCAATTCTATGCGGGCATCTGCCGTCTGCGCAAGCCTGAAGGTTTCCGCCTGTGCCGTGCTTCCGCTTCGGATGAGCATCAACCTTACGTTTTGTGCGCTGGCTTCTTCGATGTGCGCAGCTACAGGGTTGATGAAAAGCATGTTGGCAGTCTGCAGGGTTCCGCTGGTGGTAGCTTCGTTGTTGGCGAGCATCCAGCTAGGTTCGCCCGTGTTGCTGTATGGGCGCACCTTTACCCTGATGCGGGCGTTATCGCTGATGCCGAGTTCCATAGGGGTATCGAATTCGGCAGTTCTGCTGATGGTTCCGCCTGCGGCAAGCTTCTGGTCGTAGTCGATGGTTCCCAGCAGTTTGCTGAATTTACCATCGGCAGATTCTGCGAACACCTGTTCGCTCCATCCGGCTTCTGTAGAGAGGCCGCCGATGTTGCTAACCTGCCAGTTTACGCTTATCTTATTGTATGGTAGCAGGTTGGTGGCCTTGGTTTCTACCTGGCTCACTTCCAGATCAGGCGACTTGGCGATGTTTACCGAACCAGAAGTAAAACCTGTGGCGAGGTTCTTGCCGGTCTTATCACAGATAACCACATCAGATAGGGTGAGTGGAATCTTTGCGCCCTCTTTTAGATTGAATGTATTGGAGGTGTTTAATTGTACGGTCATTATGCTGCCCTTTCGCCCTATAATCGGACGATTTTGAGAAGAGGAGATCATGACCATATATTTATCTCCTCCAATAGGTTTCATGACCAACGAATGGCCATCGGCACGTTCTGTAGTTCGAGCGGTCTCGTAAGAAAAATAGACACCCATATCCGTGGATATGGTGAACTGCACCGCCACAATATCAGCGGAGTTCTCCATGTTCACGGGCAGCGAAATCGACTTTTCCTGTGCCATGATTACGTCTGGAATTTCCAGCGTATTCTTCTGTGCCCATGCCGATGCCACGAAGAGCATCAGCAGGCACAGGGTGGTGATGAAATGTCTTTGTTTCATATTACCAGAGTTTTTTATTTCTTGACAACTTTTCTAGTTCCCTTCTGGGTCTTCACGATGTTGATGCCCTTCTGCATCTTCTGCGTTCTGACGCCCTGGGTATTGAAGATAACCATCTCGGCAGCATCATTGCTTTCGCTGATGCCATTGATACGGGTTACCGTACCATTGTGTGTGCCGGAAGAGATGGACTTGGCTTCCTCGTCTGCAAGGCTGATGCCGGTGATGGTAGCATCGCCCTCGTATGTTCCTATCAGGGTTTCGCCGACTGGCAAGGTGTTACCCGACAGAGAGTAAGCAACCAGCGAACTTCCTTCTGTGGCCTGCTCCATGCCCAACTGCTTCAGGTTCCAGGTAATGTTGCCGGAAGCTGCAATGCTGAGGGCTGCCACTGGTACTTCTGTATTGAGGAAGATCTTGCCATTGCGCAGGTAGATGCCAGCCTGTGCGGCGAGTTCAGTATCCTGTAGATTCTCGGCGCCAGCATCATAGCTACGAGAAGCATAATAGTTTCTTGCAGCAGAAGCGGCTTTACCTAAGATGATGTTGACAGTGCAAACCACATCTTGCACATTGATGATTCCATCCTTATAGGTATCGGCAGCCGTAAAGTTAAATGGTAGATTTCCGCCGAAGACATAAAGGATGGTAGCTTGTACATCGGAGGCATCAATGCCTGGTACGAAGTTGACATCGCCTTGTTCGAAGATATATTTCAATTTCAGGTAGCTGCCCTCAATTTCCCAACCATTTATGAGTTTTACGGCATTAAGCGTATCGCCACTCTCACCACGATATTCCCATGGTGTCGTAACGAATGGCACGGATAACTTTCCGTCCTTGTAAATCACTTTCATGCCCCACTTTCTGTACCAGTCGTCTGCATCCGACTGCGTAATCTGGAAGCCAATCTCCGAGGTGTTGTATCCTTGCTTCTCATGGTCGTAGGCAAGAATGGTAGGCAACTGCGGAATGATGGCATTGATATTGAGATGAGAACCATCTACGGTGATTGTCTTGTCGATGGTCTGGTTGCTGATGTTGAGCTGCTTGATGGCAGCTGGCAACGTAGGCAACACATCGGTAAATCCATTGTAGCTGGCATCGAGTGATGTCAATGCCGGAAGCGTTCTTCCCAAGACACCCAGATTTCCCTTGAATTGATTATGAGAAATGTTGAGGCTCTCCAGTTTTGGGAGAACAAAAGCGGTGGCAGGAAGATCGCCCTTCAGTTGCTGGTTGCTCAGGTCGAGTGCCATCACATGTCCTTTTTCCAGGGTCACACCCTTTAGTTTTGAAGCACTCTTTTCGCCCTGGCTCATATCCCAAGGTTCCTTCCATCCCATCTTGATGAGGGTGGCATTGAGCACGGTGAGGAGTTTCCACTCCTGTGCATCCATCTGGTAGATGGTGAAGGAGCCGATTCTTTCCTTTGGCTTACCATAATAATATGCACCATCCTTAATTTCCATAAAGATATCGTAGGTACCTTCTGCTTGTGGTACAACCAGGCTGCTGTCGGCTGCGCCTTGCAGGGCATAGGTGAAGAGGATATCGCCCATTCCCTCGCTCTTGGTGGCCTGTGCCAGATGCTGCTGGCCATCGTAGGTAATATCGGAATCCGGGAGTTCTACATGATAGAGATCTTCAGGAAGCTTTGCCTTATCGATGGTAAACTGCTTGGTGAAGGTTCCCGTATAATCGCCCATTCCGCTCACGGTGAGTGTGGCAATACCGGGATAGATATTGTTGGCATATTCAGCGTAGTAATCTACGCGGTCTCTCAACTGGCTGTATGCCTGGTTCGTGAACTTCCAAGCCGGCGTGATAGCCTGCGCATGATAGAAGTAGTAAACGGTGTCTGTATCCATATCGATATCACCCTCCAGCTGTGCCGGATTGATGGTGAAGTCATGGTATTTAGAACCGATGGTATATGGGAAAACGCCTTCTACCTGGAAGCTCGCCTTTCCAACATGAACGTTGTTATGATAGTTTACAGCCACATACTGCTCCTTAGGCAGGGTAGAGGTGATTTCCTGCTGGTAGATGGAATCGCCGGTAAAGGTATAGTCCTTGATGCCAGTGAATTCATAGGCAGAAATATCGGCGTACTCGATAGGGGCGAGTAGGGTGGTGTTGCCCACATTATCTACGGATCTGAACCGGATGGTATGCTTGGCTTTGCCTGGAATGAAATTGACGGTGAGTGTGGCAGAGAACTTGCTTCCCGAAGCCAGGTTATCCGTCAGGGCAGTCCATTCCTCACTATCTTCTACGGCATATTCTATCTTTCCGTCGAGCCCAGCAGGACTTTCATATTCGCCATCCAGGGTAAGGCGATGAGGAAGGTTCAGATTATTCCAGTTAGTAGGATCATCCGGTGTGGCAACAGAAGAAGAGTTTGGCTCAAACATTACATCTCCTACCCCAATCAGATAGGAGAAGGTAACGGTTTCGCCTGCAGCAATCTTCTTGTTCTTCCAGCACCAGCCCATACCACTGTCGTAGTTACCGTTTTCCAGCATCCAGTTTGAACCCTTCTCGTAGTTACCAATCATATTTGAAGCATTTATATTTTGGTCGTAATATCCAAACCAGTAATCACTTACAGCTGTTACACCTTTAACTCCTGAACCTAACAAAACCCATAGTTGTGCATCTGTATCATCTCTCATAATGAGTCCTTCCGTATTACCTGCACTATCTTTTATTCTGGATATAGAAGCATTGTCATTACCACCAATCTTTACATTTGCATAGGTGCCCAATGAAATATTTACGCTCTTTTCATTAGTATTAGTAAGAATATAGCTTACCTTAGCCATTTCCCCCTGTGCTTCAACCTTCGGAGTAACTCTTACTCCATCATGATAACAGTTTATCCCATCATAACTAAATAGTTGTTCTGGATCATTATCATCCACAAGAAGAGACACCACATACCCGTCATTCAAGAATGTAGTACCATAATATTGATTTTTGAATCGTACTATAAAGTCTATAGTAGCATAGGTATCTATCGTACTATTACCTTGCCGATAATATATCTGTGTGTTACCTACTTGCTTATAATCTACCGGTAGTGAATTCTCAATACTTCTGGTAGCAATCTTGGGCTTAGCATTTTGGGCATAGCATGGCATCATGCTCATGGATAAGCATGCCATACTTACCGCAATAAGGCTATTGCGAATGTGCACATACTGTTTTTCAATGCACGTTTTTTGTAAGTACAGTCTTTTCATAAGCCTTGTCGTTTAATGATGATTAATATTATTAATTGCTATTATTTTGCAAAGATACGGTTTTAATCACCAAACCCTGTCAATATTTCAGAAAAATTAAAGACGATGTCAGATTTTGAGCTTAAACGTAACTATATGTGTTTAAACGTAATATGGATACAGGGTAGGCGGGATGGCTAAGACCTTACATATTCAAAACGAGCCGATAAATGAGCCGATAAATGAGCCGATAAATGAGCCGATAAGTGATATTCTATCCAATCGCCCGATACTTTTTCTGTAACTTTTCCCTGAAATCTCTTGCAGATGTGAAAATAAAACCGTAACTTTGCGCAAAAGTTGATTTTTAAAGACAGATTAGGAATTATGGTAGAGACAAACGATAGAATATTGCCTGTAGGCATCCAGTCTTTTGAGGAAATCAGAAAGCAAGGATGCCTGTATGTTGACAAGACAGATATTATCTGGCAACTTGCTAACAGAGGAAAGAAGTACAATTACCTGAGCCGCCCACGCCGCTTCGGTAAATCCGTGCTTGTCGATACGCTCGAAACCTATTTCATGGGAAAGAAGGAACTCTTCGAGGGATTGAAGATCATGCAGCTTGAAACGGAATGGGTGAAACGACCTGTCATCAGACTCGATATGAGTCAGGCTGGCGCAGAGCCGGTAAGTATACAAAGCTATCTGGACGATAGCTTCAATACTCTTGAAACGGAGTACGGAATAGTTGTGCGCCAGAATAGTTCTCTTGCCGTAAGATTCAAGAATATCATTGAAACAGCTTACAACAAAACCGGACAGCAGGTTGCCATTCTCATCGATGAATACGACTCCCCTTTGCAGCATTCCTGGAAGACTCCACAGCATAAAGCATGTACTGATATCTATAGAGAAGTATTTGCAGTCTTGAAAGCACAGGATAAATACGAGAAATTTGTCTTCATCACCGGCATCACCAAGTTTACGCAAATATCTCTCTTCTCTGTGCTCAACAATCTGAGCAACATCAGCTTTGAGCCGGAATATGCTGCCATCTGCGGTATTACCAAGGAAGAATTATTACGTGATTTCAAGCCGGAAATCAATAAGTTGGCAGAATATGAAGACTGGACTTACGACGAAGCAGTAGCCAATCTGACGGCATATTATGACGGCTACCACTTCAGTCGCCGCAATATGGTGGATGTATTCAATCCGTTCAGTCTCATCAATGCCTTGGCAGATTCTGATTTGAAGAACTACTGGGCTTCATCGGGTGCCACCTCGCTGCTGCCTAAGTTTGTGGATGACATGGAAATCAAATTGGGTAATTTTGATACTTGCGCCATCCTCCGTCAAACCATAGAGACATCGGATGTGACAGGCGGCGGAGCCGAATTGTTTCTCTATCAGTCGGGCTATCTTACGATTAAGGGCTACATTAACGGAACTTATCTTCTTGGCATTCCTAACTTCGAGGTGAGGCAAGCGTTGAATGAAATCGTGTTGCCAACGTTGACCATGCGCAAGAACAATGACCTTCAATCTACCCAGGCATTTCTGAATGCTCATCTCAGCGTAGGCAATCTACCCGAAGCCATGAAATGCCTGAAGGCACTCATTGCGGATGTGCCCTACAGCAACAAGAAGCTTTCCTGCATGGATATGGAGGAGCGCTATCGCCTGATTCTGAGCACCATCTTCAACGCCATCGGTTGCCGGGTGGAAGTAGAGAAGATGATTGCTACGGGCAGGATTGATATGGTGGTGGAAGTCACCAACTTCATCTATGTGCTGGAGTTGAAGCTGAGCAACAACGGTGGCGTGGATGCTGCCGAGGAGCAGATGAAAGCCAAGCAGTATGCCGAGCCTTTCAAGGCTGATAAGCGGAAAGTTATCGCCCTTGCCATAGAACTGGATGATATGGGAAAGGGACTGGTTGACTGGAAGGAAGTATAGGATTCTAATGCAAGAATTCAGGATTGCTCTGTGTAGAAACTGGCCAAAGATATGGGCTGTTCTTAGAGCACGACATCATTGATAGTGAGACTACCATTGAAAGGATGGAAGCTCACAAGAATATGAATACCCGTTTGCCAAAAGATGAAATCGATAAGCGAATTCATCGATGGAAGGGTTGAATATAAAGAAAAAGGGTATGTTAGTATAATAAAGGTGGAAGTACAATCAAGACTTCCACCTTTATTTTTTATATTTTCCTGTGCCATTACATCTGCAACATTGACAATGAAAACAATTTTTTCGACAGAAAGGCATGATGTCGAATACCAATTGTCTTGGGATTAAGCTGATTTATTTGAGGATACGCTATTAAAGAATCTAAATAAGAATCATCAGATCAATCCGCAATCAAGAAAAATAACAAATGTTAACTAAAAGTTATATGTTATCCAAGTTGTACTCTAATAGTGCTCCTTCATTTGTTAATATAAATAAGCTAATACCATCGTATAGTAGCTTTAAAGCTCCTTCACTTGATAAGGGTTCAACAACTCCCATACCAGTTAACCTACAAACCGAATTTTTTGAAGCAAATATCAATCCTTTATGCGTATATACAGCACTCAAAATAGGTTCGTAATATCCAAGATATTTCTGAATATTCTGTTTGTTAGCAATGTATATATTATTATTTGTTACAAATATATTATCATTTTTAAAAACAAATATATTTACTATTTTTTCTTCAATTCGATAAAAAGGTAAAGCTTTATGAGTTTTAAAATTATAACTGAAAACAAAACTTGTATCAGCTATCTCTCTAGCTATCAAAACATTAAGAGAATCCAATCCATATACCATAAAACTATCTAATGGCAACACCGCAATTGGGCTAAAATCTTTGTTCATAGAAAGAATCTTGTTACCAGATTTGAATAATAAATCTTTTCCACTCCACACTACATCGTCTACGGAACAACCATCACCCAATGTTATATTATCAATTTTTTGGGTTTCACAAAGAGATAGCAACTGATTATCTACCTTAATAAAAATTCCATTAAATGGAATTGTCATAATATTGTTATCTGTTAAGTTATACTCATTTGGTTGACAAACAACTTTTATAAAGTCTTTTGCACTAATTGGATATGAAAAAACAAATAATATTATAGCTATTGTCATTCTTATATATCGTTTGTTATTCTTTTTCATTTGTTCTTATTTTTATGATTAGGCAAATCTTTTGTTACATCAGAAATATCTGTTACTAAAACTTTTTTAGAAGGCTTTGCAAAAAAACCATAGTGAGTAATTGATGAAGGTGTTATACCAATCCCTCCTTCTACATTTAAATCAATTTCTATTAACATATATCTATCTGAAGATTTCAATACTTTTGATATCTTCCCTCCAACTTTCGCACTGATTGCTTTATATCCCAAATCAGCGGATACAAATTTTCCCAAAATGCCGTCATCTTCTTTTTTCTTATCATTTGTAGTTTTGTCATTATTTTCTTGTGGTAAAAAGGCAGTATGATTTATATCAGCTTTTATAGTTGCATCCATTTTTCCACCTGCATTTACACTTATATTCATTTCTGGTGAGAGGTTACTATTATTTATTTTAGAATAATGATAATCTAATGTACTGGAATTATCGAAATAATCACAAGCTATTTTCATTTTAAGTTTAGGAATAAGATCTTTCAAACTTTTATATTCCATTTTTTTCAGATTCTTAGAAGATATACCAAGAGCATTTGAAGTAAATTCAAAAGTAAAAGGCTTTTCTCCTTTTATTGCCTTATTAAGAATTTCTGTGTCGTCCCAGTTTTTTTCTTCCAATACCAAACCATGTACTGTATGTCCATCATTACTTACAGCAAAGAAATGATATTCGTCTTTACCTTGAAAAACATATTTTCCATTTCGTTCTTCCAAAGGAATAGGAGCAAAACCACCATTCATACTTTTTAAACGATATACAAGAAGCCGGAAATCCTTATCGTCAAGCGATGTCTCAAGGGAATTCCATATATTCTCAACATTTGTTGATGATGGAATTTTGGGGAGAGTTTTAATTGGCACAAAATCATAAGGAAATTCTCCATATGCAGTGCCTATTATCTTACGTGTTTTTGTAGAAGCAAACAGGCTACGAGGTCCGTTCTTTGTTGCAACCATACCATTTACATCTGAAATTTGTTTTGCTCCAAAATCATAGTTTCTCATCGTTATAACACCTTTATTAGTATTATAGTCTACTTGTTGATGTTGTGCCAAATAATACCCTTCATTACGTTGATATTCATTTTTTTTCCCTTCTTCATATAACATCTGCTTTCTTTTTGCTTCCTCTACACGACGTTGACGTTCTCTTTCTCTAGCCAGTCTTTGTTCTTCTGCAATTTGTTCTTTACGTCTTTTTAACCATGCAGTATTACGCTTTTGTACAACTTGATGCTGAGTTTTATTAACTTTAGCTCTATTCTTTTGTAAGTAAGATGGTCGAGAAGGTTCGTTAACAATCATAATTCCACCATGACGTTGTACATGTTCTTTAGTTTGTTTTTCACTTTGCATGTGTCGCTGTCTCATGGCACGTTCAAATGCAGCATCTACACCATTATGTACGTCTATTATTTGTTGGTCAAGTTCGCGTCGGAATTGCTCTGACATACGATTATAATAGACTTCCTCTCGATAATTCCACTTGTCATCCAATATGTTTTGCGCATAAATATTGCTACAAAACACAGATACAACAATTGCTATATATGTTCTCATAATACATTACTACATAATACATTTTTCAAAATGTACAATTCATTGTGAGTTGTACAGAATTCATTATATAATTATAATTTGGCATAAGTGATAGTTCTTGTATCTTATTTTGTAATTTCTTACAATTCTTACTATTTAATTTTTTATATGCTTTTGTTCTTTTTGAACTAATAATTTCCCAGATTAGCATAGGTGTCAAAGTACAAACTAACACACCGGATGTAATACCTACAACAGATTTTGTTAATATTCTATTTGCATTTTTACTTTCGATATCCTCTAGTTTTATATATTTATTCATGTTATTCATTCCCCCAAAAATTAAAGCAGAACCAATGATCTCACCACTAAGTGTAGGAAGCAAGTATTTTGGATTACCAAATGAATAATTATGTTTTATTTGTTTATATTCTGAGAGGACATTGCCATTAGTGGCTGTAGGCGCTAATGTAATTGGTTTTCCATTTGCAGAAACAAACATAACATTGTCCCCTTCCTCCCATTTTACGAACGTAAGAGGTTTATCTTCAATCCTATCAGATTCTATCAATTTTCCATTAGAATATATCTCAGCATCAATATGAGAAACATTTGCTTCAATGGTAACATCAGAATGTTTTTGCATTACTAACATAAAAGATTCAAACTTCCTTGAAGAAATTGATGAAGCAACAAAAAGACCATCAAGTACCGATGAAATGAAATTTGTAGCTATAGTTGCTCCTGTTTTTTCTCCTAAATTGAGATTTGAACTTTTTATAACTCCTGACATTTCTGCTCTAAAATCTCTAGTAGCATCAAGTCCTGCATGAGCAAAAGCGGCATCACCATTATGTATTTTTTCACTTCCAAATTCAGCAGCAAACCATCGTTGTTTGTTGTTCACACGTGTTGCCTGCGAAGTTTGGATAGGTCGTGTAAAAAGTGGTTTAAATATACCTTTTTCTTTTTGTATTTTTATATTTGAATTCATTGGTATAAGGTTACAGCCATTTGATTTATTCAAATCATTTATTTGTAATATAAGGGATGGTGTTGATCCTGAATAGGTTTTCCCCCATCCATTTAAACAAACCCATGTTCCTTTTACCGATTCTTCCAGTGGTTCTAACATCGGTTCAATTTCGGCAATCAAAATATCAATAATACTGTCATATATTCCATCTTCTTCATTTGAGAATTTTTTGAATAATGATATTATAAATTCAGCACCAACTTTATCTGCTTCTGAAGCGTAAGCTTTTGCCATTAATGTGTATACGTTGTCTAAATTATTTTTACCATTTAGTAAGATGTATACATATCCATTTTTAATTACTTCCTTACCATCATTTTCATTAACAGCAACATTAAATTTATTTAAATAACACTTGCATAGTTTTTTTATTTCTATATTATCACGCACTGATTTTAGAAATCCGTTAATATTTTTATTTGTCAACTCAAAAAAGTCCTTAGCATCTAACGAAGAATCTAACCAATAAGTATTGACTATACTATCAATGCTCGCAATGATTGTTTCCTGTTTTAAAAGCTGCTGTGATTTATAGAGTTTACGACGTTGTGCAATACTTTCATTAGCAAAAACAAAAGTAAACAATAATGCGAAGAACATAATACGTTTAATTACTTTCATATGTATTTGTTTAATAAGTTTGCCTTCTCACGACTCCAATGAGAAGAAATTTGATAACAGTATAATATATATATAAGAAACGTGAAGTCAGTCATCTATTCATTTACAAATTTGAATTTCAGAACGGATCTTAAATATATATGTCTACATAGACTTTGATAGAGTGTAAAACTTTTCGTCAAGTTGTGAAAACTCACTTCTGTTGTGTCCATCATACTCAACCAGCAATTCATAGGCTCTTCTAAACTTCTTACCCTTGAAGGAGCACTTGTACTTACGCATCACCTATCAAATTAATCACTTCACCATTCGATGCCTGGTAGGGAACTTTGAGTCACCGCTTAATGTATAGAAGTACCCATTTCTCCTCTGCATGCTTGCGAATTACCTTCATTAGCAAATCAAGATTGATAGTGTCGAAAAACTCACGGATGTCCATATCAAGCACCCAAGGATTCACATAGCAGCACTCCTTAGCTATGGCTTAGTGCACTCCTGTTCTTGGACGATAGCAGTAGGAATTTTCGGAAATTCATACTATATTTTGTTATTAGTTGTTTTAAATTATTCCTTCTTTAAAAACTTTGTAGGAATATAAGCTGTTGCCACCAAACATAAACCAGATATTTCCACAACTACACGTTGTTGTCCTGCAATGCGAGCAACTTTTCCTGTAACACCTTTAAATTCGCCATCTATAATCTTAACTATATCACCATTCTTATAATGGCACTGTTCAGGTGATACTATTCGTACATGTTCACTATTCGTACTTGTTGCCTTTATGAAGTTTGCCATTGCTGGAAATGGAATGGTGAGGGGTGGGTGTTTGCCATTTTCTTCCAAAGGCTTCGTCTTATCAAGATAAAATTTTAATATTGATGTTTCATCCCCTTTTTTCTTGATAATGGAGTTTACAGCTTCCCTTGTAGCATATACAAAAAAGAAATTGGGAAGAAGAGGCTGCAAAATTCGCTTCTTCTTCCCAATCTCTTTCTTTATGACATAGTGCATAGGCATATACGACTCTACGCCAGAAGTTGATATGATGCCACATGCCTTTTCTGTTCTATTATAAGTCACTCTTAATACATACCATTCATGATTTGGCTTTTGTACATATTCCGAGGACACCCCTGTTTGTGAGCTTTGAGCTTCGGGGAGGACGTTGGAGGTAAGTCCAGCGTAAGGAGATCTGCTTTGACCTCTGTGGGTATGCACATTAAGCAATGCGTTCATATCGTTTCTTATGACTTGTGTAAAATCCACAATTTGTGACACAAAAAAAAGCGTGGAATCGTCCTGTTGTCTATTCCACGAGTCGAGGCTCTTGCATTGCCTATTGTTGTCGAACAGACAACGTTAGAGCCCACGCCGATATGAAAATCACGTCCGTAAAGAGACCTATATAATACATTTTATTGCATCCAACAGGGTACAATCTATGCTTACAAGGTCTCCACGGGATTGATATAATCACACCCGGGACATCTACCGTTGACCATATTCGAGACAACAATTATGAATTTGCAAGATTCGACTCGTCTCAAACACAGCGTCAGATAAACGCCTTCTATATGTCTTGACTCTCTTCCCACCCATTGCCCGCTTATTACCGAGAAAGTTGTTTGGACTTCTCAGCTTTTAGCTCGGCGTTGACTGTCTGCCTATCTTCATTGAATGAACTCAATTTGATACACAGTCTTGAGAACCGCTACAAATATACGGCTTTTTTCTCAAAAACGAGCAAAATTTTCTTTTAATTCTTATCGAATTCATTTGTGTTTAACATTTGAAATCTATATACTATCGTATTAGCATGTATTTTGAGGTGGTTTTTCTGAATTGTTAAATAGGAAGCAACAACAATTAAAGTAAAATGAGCAAGAACATATAGCATTAGTAAATTCTCTCCATCAATTTGTTGAGCATACTTCTAATATACCTACTACATAATAAAGGTAAGATGCAATGCCTTGATGGTATTTGACGTTTGGTGCGAAAAGGGTCTATACGCCACCCGTTCAACGTGGCATATAGACCCAATCTGTTGTTTTATGGTGTTGCTATTTTCATCTCCGTATCAACGCTTAGTTTGCACAAATTACTCATTGCATAGAGTGGAATTACATCTACATGGCGAATGGCATCCTGGGATTCTTTATCAACATACTCAAACTCTCCGAAATTCTCTAGGGATGTGCGAACAGCATGATGAAGAGCTTTCTTTCTCATGAATAGCCATAAACTCTGCATGCTGCCTCGGGTAGTGGCTTTCACTTCTATCGGTAAAACCATACCATCCTTGGCTTCCAGATAATCAATCTCAGCATTGGTCCCTCTTGACAAATTCTGCCAATAATACATTTCTGCCTTCTGGAAACAGTCGTGGTTCTTGACGAGTTCCAAACCGGCAAACATTTCTGATGCAGCACCTTTATTGACAAAATCAACATCCGAAGCTAAAAGTACATTGGCAGCAGGAGTGCCCAACATGGTTTGCATCAGTCCCAAATCCAAGAAAAGATATTTCCTGTAGCTGTCATTCTCTTCAGCTCCAAGCGGAACACCATTTCCATCACTATGGGTCACAGGCTTGATGAGTCCTGCCAGTGTCAATAAATGAAGTGCATCTTTGATGACTGAAGAATGAACATCATCGGCCACCTGCCTATAGACAAACTTACTGCCAGCCTGTAAAGCTACGGAACGCAATACCTTTCTCAATAAAGCTGGAGACACACGCGACTTGTACTTGGCAAAATCATCCTGATAGGTATCCAGAATATCATTATGAACATGAGCGCATTCCAGGTAACTGTTTGTCTCTATCCATTCTGTAACTGCGGCAGGCATACCACCAACCAGATAGAAAGTCTTCAACAGCTCCACCAGTTTATTATGAACGGCTTCTGGAAGCGGAGATGAGGGCGAAGCCTGCTGCTTGTAACTTACCGTGGTATCCAGTCCCTGTGCCATGAGAAATTCATCAAAGGAAAATGGATACATGTAGAGTGAGCGTATTCTCCCAACCCCAAAGGAAGGCAGTTCCTCTAAGGTGAATTCCAACAAAGAGCCAGCAGCGATGACATGCAGTTCCGGATAATCCTCTTTGAAATAACGGAGCGACATGATTGCTTCCTGGCTAACTTGTATCTCGTCTATGAAGAGCAGTGTCTCACCCGGTATTACTGGAATGCCGGTAGTGGCACTTATACCTTCGCACGTTCTATGCACATCAATATCCTTTGAAAAGAGTCCTCTTATGGATGGCTGACTCTCCAGATTGATTTCTACAAAGTACTTAAATTCTTTACCCAAGTGGCGCACAGCAGAAGATTTTCCTACTTGTCTGGCTCCACGTATCAGCAGCGGTTTTCTTCTTTGAGAAGCCTTCCACTCCATGAGTTTTTTATCTATATTTCGCTTGTAATATGTCATTTTATGTAATTTATTGATTTTCAGTGCAAAGATACAACTTTTATCCAAAAGTCAAGGCAAACAACAGTTAATTTTATCCAAAAGTCAAGGCTAAAATGACGGTTTTTTATCCAAAAGTCAAGGCAAACGCTGCTGCAATGGGATAGATTTTGTTACATACGGAGATGGCGTATTACTAATTTGCTGCTCATATTACCAGGATAATGCAGATTATTTCTCGGATTTGAGTATTTTCGCTATTTTCTGCGCTTTAAGCCCTATTTACCATAACTGCCCTTACACAACAATAGAATATCAAAGGAAAAAATGTATATAAATTTGCAACTAAAACGTGCTGTAATTTCCGTATTTTCCGTCGGGAAATATTTTATCTGAAATACAGGAAATATGAAGAAATTCCGTTTCTCGCTGCAAATCAACGGGTTAGCAAAATGTAAAGAATCCGAAAAACATTCATTTTTCTACGAGTGTACGGTTGAATACCCTACAAGTGTACGGTCGTAGCGCTACGAGTGTACGAGCATACACTATATAACCGTACGGTCGCAGGTTTACGACCGTACACTCGTAGCCCATTCAGCCTCGAAATCGCAGCCCAAGCCATCATGAAAGTATAGATTTCCAGCCTCATCGCCATCTGGATGGCAAGTTTTGAAATGCTCCTTTTTTTAAGACTATACTTGACAATCCCCAAAAGTTACATTATTCTTTGTCCCACAGATTTCACTGATTCCCACAGATTCTTGGTTTGGATTTAAAGTCACGCAGATCCCGCAGATGATTGGTGATGATAGCCCCTTTTTTGTGAATCAGGGATGCCGAAGGATTCCACTACACGCTCAGAATAAGATTTCGCAAGTTGCCCCACACGCCCTGAAAGGGCAGAAGCTCCTAGCCCAGGGCAGCGCCCTGGGTACACAGCAAGCAGCCATGCGCCCTGTAAGGGCAAAAGCTTTACAACATCCATCAACCTTAATCCCGGAATACGAATTTTTCATCATATTCCACATGATATAATTCCAAGAACGCTCTATATTCCTCGGCAAACGAATGCTTGGCATGATGCTCTTTCTGATTGCCAATATATTGCAATGTTTTATCTACAACGGATTGACTGATGGAATATGCGGCATAACCACCCTGCCATGCAAAAAAACGATAATAAACCGGATCGAGATCCTTTATCCATCTACTGCTGTTTCGCTTGATTTCCTCAACAATATGGGAAATCGTGACGTCTTTTGATAATATGAACAATACATGAACATGATCACCTATACCACCTGCTTTTATCTCGGTACATCCCGCCGTTTTTACAAGTTTGCCGATATAACGATGGAGTCGTTCCAAATCTATTTCACGGATTTGTGGACTCGTTGATTTGATGTGGAAAATCAAATGGATGTAAATTTTTGATAAAGATTGTGCCATAATTTTAAAGCTTTTGCCCTTACAGGGCGTTGATTTGTGTATCATTAATACCCAGGGCGCTGCCCTGGGCTAGGAGCTTCTGCCCTTTCAGGGCGTGCTGCCCAAAAACTTGCTTCTGCCCTTTCCCTTTGGCCGGTGACCGTTGCCTCAGGGCGTGTGGGGCTTCTTTCTATACCGCAAAATTACGGTTTTATTTTCAAACCCGCAAGAGATTTCGGGGAAAAGTTACAGAAAAAGTTGGGAGCCACGCACTTTATCAAGCCAAGAATCTGTGTGAATCTGTGAAATCTGTGGGACAAAGAATTGATACAAAGATAATATTTTTTTTTGAAAAATCAAAGATATTACCTTGATTTTGTGTAATCAAGCTATTTTATTTGATTTCCGACCCATCGGATATGCTGTCACCATCCGTGGGAGTTGTTCTTTGTCCCACAGATTTCACAGATTCCCACAGATTCTTGGCTTGGGTTTAAAGTCACGCAGATGATTGGTGATGTAATCCCCCAAACACCACAAAAATAGCGCCTTAATCGAAAAATATGGCTATCTTTGCAGAAAAATAAACGTTTAATCGAAAAATATGGCACAAAATAATACAATCCATAATATTCTAGAAGTAGTGGTAGGTACAGCTGACATCCGCAGTAGCAAGAAAGATCTGCGTCATCTGCGAAATCTGCGTGACAAAACAACAAAGAATAAATCTGCGTGACAAAGAACAAAACATGTTTGCATGCAAACATGCAAACTTACAGGCATCGTAAACCCTGTCTACGATTTCAGTATTGCTTAGTCTTCTTCCTCTGCTGCTTCCTGCTTGATTTCAAGCAGTGTACGTTCATACACCTCCTGCAACTGATAACTTGCCACACCTAACGGGGTGGTGATGCCACGCAGAGACCATTCTACAACAGACGAATCTTTGTCCTTGCAAAGGAGAATGCCAATACTTGGATTGTCTCCTTCGCCTTTAAGCAAATCATCTGCTGCCGAAACATAGAAATTCAGCTTGCCGATGAACTCAGGCATAAAATCCACGATTTTCAACTCCACCACCACATAGCATTTCAACCGAGTATGATAGAATACCATGTCGGGGAAGTACGCCTTGCCACTTGGCGTATCAAGTTCCATCTGCCTACCTACATACGCAAAGCCCTTACCCAGTTCCAAGAGGAAACGAGTAATATTGGTAGCCAACTTATTCTCCAAGTCCATTTCACTGACTCCAACTCTGTACGGCTCATGTTGTCTTCAACAACCTTATTAAGATAGAACAAGGCTGCGTTTATCGTATCGCATTTAGAAACAATAACCGTTTGATGTCTCCAAGGCACAAAAAGCAAGATTTCTGGCATTGGTGTATTGGCATAATCCACTTTCTGTAATTGTCCACCAGCCTGGTGGACAAATTCTATTTGACTTGAATAGAACGCAAACCACCGTTTGATATCATACAAGTTGGTCCTGGAAAATCCCTCACTCTGAGGAAATTCCGCACGTAAGTCAAGACTAAGTCTTCCAATAACTTTTGCCCCCCACTTATACTGTTTCTGTTTCTCACAAATGTCCTCGCCCAAACTCCAATAGAATTTGAGCATTTCTGTATTCACTTTGACTGCAGCTTTAAGCTGTGCCACGCGAAAGCGCTTTTTCAAGTCAGACAACCACTTCACATAGTTCTTGTCTGCCATGAATGAGTCGCTGTTCACAAACTGCGGTATGCTGTTATTTTCTGCCATAATACCTAATATCTTATTTTCTTTTTTATCATTACACTTTCGCTTTGTTCCATTCTGAGCCATGATAGCCATTCCCCCGACATGTGAATGAAAAGCTTATGGCAACTATATCAATAACTTGGATTCTGTTTTAATTTCTTGTTTAAATCCAGACATCTTTGTGGTATTGGGAAAACCGTTGTAAAACCGGTAGACTCCTTTTCTAATGGAGTTCTTTGATCATATTCCTTGGTATATTTGCCAAAACGGATGAGATCTTGACGTCTCCAACCTTCCCAAACCAATTCCAGCAGACGCTCCTTTAGAATGTTGTCCAAATTGGCTTCCACATGAGGCATTCCTACTCGGTCTCTTATAGCGTTCAGCTCTATTGAACCATCCTCGCCATTGCGAACTTTCGCCTCGGATTCCATCAACAGCGCGTCACCATATCTGAAAAGGACGATATCGTTGTCAACCTGCCGTCCGTCAGAATAGGCGGTTCGGTCAACCTCGTATTTGCCTACACGGGCACCTGCCGTCTGTTTATATGGGCTGTCGCTGAGGTTCAGTTTCAGTTCAAGCGGCATGTACACCAACGGCTTTCCGTTGTCCAAATATATCTTCTTTCCGTCAACAAGCACGGTATCTGCATAGAAGTTTATCTTGAATCTATTGTCAACATTGTCCGTTCCGTAACCGAAAGCCTTGACGGTTGAAACAGTTGCACATGTGCCGTTTTCGGAAGAACCACCATAAGCCCCGCCATGTTTGTAGTGGCGTGAGCGGAAAAGATAGTGGTATTCGTTCAAATATAAGTTCTTGTCCAATGGAATTGTGAAGATGTTCTCCTTGGAATTTTCATTATGAACCGCAAAGTTCGATGCGTAGTCGCTCTCCAACTCATAGCCTTCTTGCCGCAGTTGCTCGCAATACCAGATGCAGGTTTCCCAAGCGTTCTTTTTCTCGCCATTTACATTGAAGTAAATACTTTTCCCGTCCTGACGCTTGCCGTCGGTCCAGTTATCATCCGTATATATTTCCGCATTCAAGGCAAGCTTTGCAAGCAGGAAATTTGCGACCGGGCGTGTCACACGTCCGTAATAGTCACCTTCTTTGTTGGAATGCTCATCGGCGAGCTGTGGGGCAACATCCTGCAACTCGTCAACAATAAACTTGAATACCTCACTTCTTTCGCTTTGCGTTACCTGCTCCAATTTCACATCGTATGATGTCACGATAGGAACACGCCCGAACATATCCATCGCATAATAGTAGAACAAGGCTCGTACAGCTCTTACCTCTGCCGTGAAATCTCTTGTCTGTTCTGCAGAAAGCAGACTCTTATGGCTGTCAATGATAGAAAGCGACTGGTTAGATAAAACAATTACCTTGAAGAGGTATTTCCATACATTATATAAATTAATATCATTGGCATTCCACTTGTGCTGATACATGTTCTCCCACAAACCGCCATCATACCAGTCTCCACCACGGATTGGATTCATTGCCTCGTCAGTGGTCAAGGTATTGTAGTCGTAAATACCCCGGCAAGTTCCTTGAAGCCCTTCCGACTCCTGATTGCTCCCTATGTAGTTGTACAGGGAAGCTACTGCGTTTTTGTATATATTATCAGCATTGTTGTAGATTGCCTCCTGGTCCAGCTGGTCTTTGGGATGCTCATCCAGACAGCTGCTGAAACAAAGCATTAACGGTGCTGCCAATATGTATTTAATAATAGTCTTCATACTCTTTTCGTTTTAAAATTGTACACTCAGTCCCAATGAGTAAGTACGGTATAATGGATAGTTGCGCTTGTCGTCAATACCCATCGTACTGTTGACAACATAGCTATTTATCATTGGTGTCAAACCTTTATATCCGGTGATTGTTCCAAGGTTGCTAATGTTGCATGATACACGCAAGGAACGAATAAGCTTGCTCCTCAAAGGCACATTGTAGCCTATTGTCAGATGCTCGAAGTTCAGATAGTCACCTTTTTCAAGCCAGTAGTCTGAGACTCTCTGGTCTATGATGTTCTTCTTTGGAGCATCCTTCAAGACATTGTAGTCTGGGAAGCAAGCCATGCTTGTGTAAGCCAGTCCTGTTCCGTTGAAAATCTTGTGCCCGAATGCTCCATTCATCTGTATGGAGATATAGTAATTCTTGTATCTGAAACTGATGTTTGAGCCAAGGATCACCTTTGGTGTGGCTTGTCCTGCAATGTATCGGTCGCCTCCATCGCTTAAGTCCACATTGCCATTATGGTCAAGGTCCTCTATGTCATAAAAATAGCTGCCGTTCTCGTTCTTGACAAGCCCCTTACAATGTGGCAAGTAGAAAACGCCAAGCGGCTGTCCGACTATCTGATAGGCCACGTTGTTGTCGCCGCCGTTTTGACCAGCACCATCCAATGATCCAATAGCAGTGATGTTCGCTGCCGACATGCTCATTCCATTGTAATCTCCACTTAGCGAGATGAGTTTGTTGCTTTGAAACGACAGATTCATATTGATGTTAAGATCCAGGTCCTTCTTGCTTATTGGCTGCACGGACAAGCCCAGCTCAAATCCGCGGTTTGACATTGAACCGATGTTTGCCAGCAATGTATTGTATGCGAATGGTGGAACCGGAACCTCATAGGCGTAGAGCATGTCGGTGGTCTTGGAATAGTAATACTCCGCTGTAAGCATCAGCCTGTTGGCAAAGAGACCAATGTCCGCACCGAGGTTAAACGTTGTCTTCGTTTCCCACTTCAAATCAGGATTGTTGTTTCTTACCATACCAAGGGTTACTGTTGGAGAACTCTTGACCGGAACAATGCCTGTCTGCCTTACAGTGTTCATGGTTGTGTAGGCTGTGATACCGCCAAGATTGCCGGCCTGTCCCAGACCCGTGCGGAGTTTGAGCATCGACAGCGGTTTTATGTTGGCAAGGAAGCTTTCCTTCTTCATGTCCCAAGTGAATGATACAGATGGGAAGAATCCCCATGTGTTGTTGTCACCAACCATTGACGATCCGTCACCGCGTGCATTAACTGCTAAGGTATATCTGTCAAGCAGATTATAAGTGATGCTTCCCATTACAGAAGCCAGAGACTGGTCTTCATATGTGCTTTCTGTTCCACCGTATGGACGGGCTGCCGTCGCACCGAGATTGTCGTAATGAAAACCGTTTGTAGGTATTCCCTTGGCATACACCCAGAAAGCAGTTTTTCTCAGTTTTCTGTATTCACTGCTTACTCCAGCAGAGACCTTATGTATGCCGAACTCTTTGTTGAATTCAAGAGATACATTGCCGAGCCATTCCTCTTTCTTGAATTCGCCACGGTACACGTTGCCTTGTGCCCATACCCATGTCGGACAGAATTGTCCGTTTTCGGTAGAGCCATACAGGTAAGAGCCGAAGGTGGATACACGCCAGTTCTTATTGAAATCGTAGCTCAGCTTTATGTGTGCGTCAAAGTTCAAATCCTTGGAGTCGTTTTTCTCTTCAAGCAATATTCCGGGTGGGTTGACATGCGTTGCCGATTCGTTTTTCAGCCAGTTTCCATGCTCGTCAGTACCAGCAGGGAAAGTCGGGTTCTGGCATGCTGCGGAATAGAACAGCATCTGCGTATCAAAGATGTCATGGTTCTTGAATGAAGAGCCGAACACTCCGAATTCTCCGGTTAATCTGTCATTGAAGGCTTTCTGGGTTACATCAACTTTGGCAACAAAAACGCTATAGTCCATCTTCTTGATGATGGTGTTGTGGTCCATTACTCCGAAAGATGCACGATAGTTTGACTGTGGCGTACCTCCGCTGAATGCAAGGTAATGATTGTTCACCATACCCGTGCGTGTTATCACCTTGTAGTTATCGGTATTGAAACCTCCGTTGTTGCAATAGATACCCAATGACTTTGCCGTTGCAACATATTCAGCAGCATTGAGCATCTCCAGGTGTTTGTACATCTGCTCAAAACCCACATTTCCTTCATACGAGATCTGGAATCCTCGTCCTGTGCCTTTCTTGGTTTTCACCTCTATAACACCAGATGCTCCACGTGAACCATACATGGCGGTCTCCGCAGCATTCTTCAATATACGAAAACTCTCGATGTCTGCAGGATAGATGGTTGATAGGGTAAGTACGTCAGAAGTGACCCCATCAATCAGCACTAAAGGGTCATTGCCTCCGATGATGGAGGTTGTACCACGTACTCGCACACTATTGAGCATAGCCATGCGATCCAGACCGTTGGATGTCACATTGACACCAGCAGCCTGACCACTCAACACGTCGAGGGCGTTATTTGCCGCACCCTTGTTGGAATGATTTCCAACTATCTTTATAATATTACTTCCATTGTCAATGGAATCTTTCCGTTCTGCAGGAACTTGCTTTTGTGCATGAGCCAAAGAACTGCAAAAGAGCGCAATGAGAAGTAATGTAAAGTCTTTTTTGCTCTTTGCCATTTTCTATTTCTATTACTTTAGGTTATGGATGATTTCCGATAAGCAAAGATAAGGTGCAATACATTAAAAAACGCATACAGACCCCAATATTTATGCATTATTAACGATAAAGAAACATGCAAACATGCTCAATCCCCCCTACAAAGGCTGATAGAACCGGAGTGTTCCCAGCTTCCTCAACTCCCCGTTTCGGGCATACCGGGCATCCGTGGCGGGATGAGAAAGGAGAATGAACTCACGGAGCAGCAGTTCGGGATGGAAACTCGTCAGCTCAAAATAGGGAACTCGGGAGGTATCTACCTCATAGATATTGCCACGCTGAAAGGCAGACAATGCCTTGTAGCCTTCATACTCCTGAAGCAGTTGGGCCTTGCCCAAGGGAGCACCGCCGAAATACTTGAATGCCCAGACATCAATCTCCCTACCCTTCGCCAGAATCTGCTCCGGACTCATCGCCAGACTTCCGCTGTGATCATCCTCTGCAAAAACATAGCGGGCATGGGCATCCTTCAGAAGAAGGGCTATCGTGCTCCTGCCGCCCGGCACATACCATACCCCACCCGTCTTGCGCTCGGTCAACACCGAAAGACCTTCGGGCAGTTTCCCTGCCACCGACTTCAGCGACAGATATTCCTTTTCTATCCCGGCAAAGAGCGAATCTGCCTGACGGCTGCCAAAGAGCATGCCATAGAATTTCATCCACTCTGCCCTGCCCAATGGCGATGTCTCCATATAGTCGGCTGCTTCTATCAGGGGGATGCGAAGCTTATCGAGCTTACCATATCCGCCACTGTTCTCGAAAGGAGATACAAGGATTGCCTCGGGCTTCATGGCGATGATGCGCTCAAAGTCGGGCGCCATACTGGAACCGCAATCCACGATAGAGGATGATGATACGCGCTTCCTGATATCGGGAATATTGATATAATCCAGATCGCATACGCCACGGATGGCATTCCCCACGCCCAACTCATACATCAGCTGGCAATGCGGAGCCATGAATACGGCACTGCTTTCTACGGGTGTGCGCACGGTATCCGTGGTGCATCTTACGCCCGATGCCCTGCGCCTGGCAAGCTGCGCCACGGTCTCATCCCCCTCCTTGCCCTTCGGCACGAGGATATAGCGATGCAGCAGGGTGCCAGCCTTCCATGGGTTGGCTATCGTCACTTCATCATAAGTCCCCTCATCATGCCTTATGATGGTCAGCAACCGGGCATACTTCATCTTCAACGTATCACCCCCGTCCCCATCACCAGATGCCGTCTTTCTGCCCTGGCAGGCAAACAAAGCTAGCGCCACAAGCACCATGAATATACAGTTATATCTTTTCATCATAGTTATATCTTTCTATCATAGTTATATCTTTTTCAATAGAGATAATGCATAGAGAGGCAGTATGGTGACATGCCTTACGGCATCATCATCCTGCTTGTCAATGTAATCGAATGCTCCGAAATTCTCTAGGGAACAACGGAAGGCTTCGGTGAGCTTTTTCTCTCTCATGAATAGCCAGAGACTCTTCATGCCGCCCTGGGTGCCCGATTTGATTTCGATAGGGGTAATCTTCATGTTGTGGATTTCCAGATAGTCTATCTCGGCAACACTCTTCCCCTTCTGCTCCCAATAAAACATCTTCTGGCGCTGGATGCATGGTTTGTAACGCATCATCTCGAGTCCGGCAACCATCTCTGTAACACCTCCCTTATTGACAAGTTCCTGAGGGGTGCCGGCTAAAATAAGTTCTATGAGCTGCTGAGACAGGTCGCCTTCCAGTTGAAGCACAGCCAACAGTAATCCTGGGTCCAGGAAGAGAACCTTCATGCTCCTCTCGTCGGCTTCCGCATCCAGCGGAATGCCATTACCAGAGGTTGCAACCACAGGAGTTGCGATTCCGGCAAGCATCAACAGGCGGATGGCTTCTCTGATTTGTGAACTCTGATAGTCTGCTGATATTTGCTTGTATGTCAGCTTCTCTCCTGCCTGATGGCAGATGCCACGCATCGTTGTGCGCAGCAAATCCGGGTTGACTCTCTTTTTAT
>ERZ1026862.279-NODE-279-length-33550-cov-4.769667_pt1 | contig 33550 bp, 30 predicted proteins | sample MGYA00380161_ERZ1026862 | MGnify/ENA primary metagenome ERZ1026862 (study PRJEB33269, sample SAMEA4719797) | human gut metagenome | biome: human-associated habitat; feature: organic feature; material: feces | place: Cameroon | collected 2013-10 ... | reverse complement strand
TGCAAGCAAGACACGTGCAAAATCCAATAAATGGTCTTTGTGCGGTGTTGCCTTATGACAATACCCCACATCAGCAGAACTACTTCCAGTTTCTGTCGTAGCTTGGCGCTTCCAGGAGGGGATTTGAGGTCGTGGGGCGCTTCTTCTGTTTCCTGGTTATGTGCTCGGCGATGTTGAAAGGCTTCTTCTCCGGAATGTTCCGGTATTGCTCCAGGTAGAAGTTCAGCGCTTTTTCGAGGTGCTTCGTCCGCCCGAACCAGCCGTCGATACACAGCCTGTCCAGCTTTTCGAATCCGCGCTCGTCCAGCTCCGGGCTGTCAAAGTGCATGTGGTCGTCCTCGTCAACGTGGTATCCCAGGCGGTCGGTTTCGCAGAGGTAGCAGCGTATTTCCCCCCGGACGGTAAGCGCGAAGGGGGAATTCCTGCCGTCCCGGGATATCTCCTCCACGCTGGAGAAGGGCACGACGTACAGCCGCCGCAGTATCACCTTTTCGGAGTAATCCCGGAATTCCCCGGCGTAAAGGCTGAACACGAAGCAGTCCGGCAGAATGTCGATATAGGTGAACCGGGAATGCCGCCGGTCCAGCTTGTAGCAGAAGTAAGCCGCGGTGAATATCGTGACGGCGCCGACGAAAACGCACCCGGCGATCACCGCCGCCATCAGCAGGATAAGCCCCCGGGAAGCGCCGGCGCTGTAGTTCAGCAGAATATTCACGGCACAGAACACGCAGATACCGAACAGGGGGACGGCGGTGGTTATGACGATGGCTTTCAGCCGCCGGCGGTACTTTGACGTATCCGCGTGAAAAAAGTAATCCATACCGCCCCTCCTGACATGATTTTATGGATATATTGTATCACATCGGGGCGGTTACGTCAATCCCTTATTCTTCCGGAGGGATAGCGGCGAAGCTGCTGTCCAGCGTGATCACGCAGCGCATGCCGGGGTATTTCTGCGCTGCGAACCTGGATATCTCGTCACGCAGCTCGGATTCATTCATGCCGAGTTCCTTCGGCGCCACCACGTCGAAATACGCCTTGGTGTAGTCGCCGCAGCTAACCAGCCGCAGGTCGTGGATTGACAGGCGGCTGTCTATCAGGCGGACTATCCGGTCAAGCTCCCGGCGTATTTCTCCGGTGGCGGAGCCGTCCGTTACCACCGGGTCGAAGTGCACCAGCATGTTTATCCCCTCGTGCAGGAAATCCCGTTCTATGTCGTCGATGACCTCGTGGCTCTTTATCACGTCGTCCTCCGCTGCCATCTCAACGTGGACGGTGGCGAATTTCCTGCCGTGGCCGTAGTCGTGTACGATGAGGTCGTGGGTGCCGAGAACTCCGGGGTAGGAGAGTATCTTCTCCCGTATCTTCCCGACCATTTCCGGGGAGGGGGCGTTGCCCAGCAGGGGGTCCATGGTGTCGCGCACCAGTCCGGCTCCGCTGAACAGGATAAATCCTGCGATGAGGACCGCCATCACGCCGTCCAGTTGGACGCCGGTGTTATACGAGATTATCCCGGCGGCAAGTACCGCGGCGGTGACTATGCAGTCGTTGCGGCTGTCCGCCGCCGCTGCGATGAGCGTTTTGGAGTCAATGCGCCTGCCCATGCTGCGGTCAAAGATCATCATTCCGAACTTGACCGCGATGGATACCAGCATCACCACAATGGACACAGCGGAGAAATCCACCGGTTGAGGGGTGATTATCCGCTCGATTCCGCTGCGGAGCAGTTCTATCCCGATGACGATGACAAGTATCGCTACGACAAATCCGGAGATGTACTCATACCGCGCGTGACCGTAGGGGTGCTCCGCGTCCGGGCGCTTTTCCGACAGCTGGAATCCTATAAGGCTTATCAGGCTTGAGGAGGCGTCGGAAAAGTTGTTCAGCGCGTCCGCCGTGATGGAAACGCTGCCGGAAAGATTCCCGGCAATGAATTTCCCGGCGCTGAGCAGTATGTTGCAGATTATCCCGACCCACCCGGCAAGCCTGCCGCAGCGTGCGCGCTTCTTCTCTCCCATCACGGTCACTCCCCTTATATATCTATAATAGTATTGTATTGCATTGCGCAGGAAAAGTTTCCCTGAGCTTATTCCCTATAGTATATCACACGGATATTTTGTTAGTCAAGCGCAACGGCGGATAAAAGTGCAGAAGAATATTTTTCGTAAACTACTTGATTTTTTCGGAGGAATAGAGTATAATAGAGAATGTAAATGCTCTCGCTTATGGGGGCAGGCCCTGTGCAACAGAGTGCTGTGAACCATGTCAGGCGGGGAACCGAGCAGCATTAAGCGGACATCTCTGTGTGCCGCAGCAAGCCTGTTCCCATAATCGAGGGCATTTATATTTTTATCTGAAAGGGGTGTGCCTATGTATCTTGCGCTGTACCGTAAATACCGTCCGAGGACTTTTGACGACGTAATATCCCAGCCGCAGATAGTCACCACCCTGAAAAATCAGATCGCGACCGGGCAGAACACCCACGCGTATCTCTTCACCGGCAGCCGCGGAACAGGTAAGACCACCTGCGCGAAAATACTCGCGATGGCGCTCAACTGCAAGCACCCGGTGAACGGCAATCCCTGCCTTGAGTGCGAGAGCTGCCGCGAGATAGCCGACGGCTCCGCCACGGATATCGTTGAGATGGACGCCGCCAGCAACAACAAGGTGGAGGACGTCCACCTGCTCCAGGACCAGCTGGCGTATACTCCGGTCAGCTGCAAATACCGCGTCTACATCGTGGACGAGGTGCATATGCTTTCCACTGCGGCATTCAACGCGCTTCTCAAGACTATCGAGGAGCCGCCTGCCCATGTTATATTCATTCTTGCCACCACGGAGCTGCACAAGGTCCCGGCGACTATCGTTTCCCGGTGCCAGCGGTTCGAGTTCCGCAGGATAGATATTGCGGACAGTTCCGCAAGACTGCTCAGCGTCGCCGCCAACGAGGGCGTGAGCCTTACGCAGGGCGCGGCGGACATGATTTCCCGTATTTCCGACGGCGGAATGCGTGACGCGCTTTCGCTGCTCGACAGGTGCATTTCCGTCAGCCGCGACGTCACCGAGGATACGGTGAGGGACTGCGCAGGCGTGGCGGACAACCAGAGAATGTATCAGCTTTCAGAGTTCGTTGCGGCGAGGGATATCCCCGGCTGTATCCGGCTGCTGGAGGAACTGTACAAGGGCGGAAAGGACATCGCCCGGGTCATGGACGAGCTTGGCTCAGTGTTCCGTGACCTCATGCTGTGCAAGAGCGCTCCCGGAGAATACGGGCTGCTCTCGGTCATGCCGTCGGATTATCCTGAGATAGAGCGGCTGGCAGGAATGTTCTCCCTCGGGGATATCCTGCGCTGCCTTACGCTTATCCAGGAATGCTCCGATAATATGGCGAAAACGCGCCAGCGTCGCACCGTGGCGGAGATGTGCTTCGTCAAGCTGTGCACCGGCGCCCAGACTGCGGCACAGTCCGCGGCGCAGAACAGCGCTGTGATAACCCCGGCACCTCAGCCGGCTCCCAGACCGGAATTCAAGCCTATGGGCAGTGAATTCGCGCCGCGCTCCGACGAGAAGCTCTCTCCGAGCCAGGCGGCAGCGGTAAAGAAGCTCCAGAAGATTTTCGAGCCTGCCGCGCAGGAGCAGCCTGCCCCGGCGGTGAAATCCCCGGAGGTCCCGGCGGAGGCTCCTGAAAAGCCCGCTCCGGACATCTCCAGGAATCAGGACAAGCTTCAGGAGATAATCAGCCAGAATGTTCCGAAGCAGGAAAGCAAGCCGAAACCTGCCGCGGCTCCGGCTCCCGTGAAGCCTGCTCCGATACCTGCGCCGCCGGTGCAGGAGGATATACCCATGCCGGTGATGAACAGCGTCCCGGCAGCGCCGCCGGTGGATTTCGCTCCGCCGCCGGAGGAGCCTCCCGAGGAATACATTCCGCCGAGAGAGTTCGACACTGCGCCTGCGACTCCTGTAGTTACACCGGCGCCTGTGAATACGCCGGAAGTTGCGCCTGCTCCCGAGGTTAAGCCCGAGCCTGCGAAAACGGCGGAGGTAAAGCCCACGGTTCCGGAGCCAGTGGCAGAAGAGAAGCCGGTAGAACCTGCTGCGGATACCACGGCGGAGCCTGCGCAGACAACTTCCGCAGGCTACGAGAAGCTTTCCGGAATGTCCCGGGAAGAGTGGAGCGGAATTCTCGCAAAGGTGAGCGACGCACTTTACGCGGCAATGCTGGAGGATTCCACCGCCAGTGTGAATGCGGACGGCGTGCTTGAGATACACACCGGGAATCTCATGCTCCAGGGCATGACCGCCAACGGCACGCAGGAACTGGAAAAGGTGCTGTCCCAGGCTTCCGGCAGGAAACTGAGGGCAAAGGTCGTCGGCGACGATACGGATACAGCAGCCGAGGAAGAAAACTCAGCTGTGAAGGGGCTGCTGGAAAAAGCACGGCGGCTCAATATAGATGTACAAATCAAGTGAAAGGATAATACCGAAATGAAAGCAAGATTACCCCAGGGATATCAGAATTCCACACCTAACATGAACCAGATGGTGAGAAAAGCACAGAAGATGCAGGACGACATCGCAAAGATCCAGGAAGAGCTTGCAGTCAAGGAGTTCACAAAGCAGGTAGGCGGCGGTGCTCTTGAGCTGGTAATGACCGGCGACAAGCAGCTCAAGTCCGTTACCCTCAAGCCCGAGGTCGTTGACCCCGAGGATATCGAGATGCTCCAGGACCTCATCATCAGCGGCGTAAACGAGATACTCAAGGAAGTTGACGACTACGGCGCAGCTGAGATGGAGAAGGTGACCGGCGGCGTTTCCTTCCCTGGCTTCATCTGATAAGAGCCTGAAATTATCCCGGGCGGAAAGGTGCGTATCGCGTCCTTGCCGCCCTTTGTTTCACTCTGAATATGGATAGACAAATTACTGCGGTGGCGCGGCTGCCGGCGGTGCGCCTGGGTCTGACCTACGCGGTCGGGTGTATTGCAGCGGCGTGCGGCGACGATTTTCTGAGGATAATACTGCTCTCCGGGGCGGCGGTGCTGACTGCCGCTTGCTTTGCCATGCACCGGGAGAAAATGCTGTCCGTGGGACTACTTCTCGGCGTATTCAGCATGTCCGTTTACATGTGGTTCTACTGCCAGCCGCTGACCGGAATGAGCGGCAGCGAGATACGCACCTCCTGCCGGGTGACTTCGGTGAGCTATTACTCCAAGTATTTCTCCGCAGGACGGGCGCTGTGCGTGCTGAACGGATTCCCGGCGCTGATAGACCTCACGGGGAATTACTCCGCGCAGCCCGGCGACGTGCTGGACGTAACCATCACCCTTGCCCGGGCGGACGACGACCTGTTCACCTTCTCCGACGGAGTTGTCCTGGAGGGCGGAGTCCAGGAGATACACTCCCGGGAGCATTCATTCAGCCTGCTGGGACTTGCCGGGAATATCCGCAGCGCCGCCGGGGAGCGCCTTGATGTGCTCGGCGGAGATGAAGCAACTCTCTGCAAGGGGCTTCTGCTGGGGGATACCTCCGGATTCTCGATGAAGCTGAAGCGTGATATTACCTGGAGCGGACTGAACTATATGACCGCGGTGTCCGGCGCGCACATCACCCTGGTGCTGATGATCCTGATGGAGCTTTTCGGCAGGGGAAAGCGCTCCCAGGCGTATATCGCGATCGCGGCTGTCCCTCTGCTGGCGGTGCTGTTCGGATTTTCACCCTCCGTTATGCGCGCCGGTCTGATGATGCTGATATCCAAATGCTCGCTGCTGTTCTGCCGCCGGGCGGAAACGATGAACTCCCTTTGCGCGGCATTCCTGGCGCTGACGATACTTGCGCCCTACGCTGCGGCGGACCCTGCGCTTCAGATGTCCGTGCTGGGTGTATTCGGCGCGGCAGTCCTGGGAAGATATCTGAACGGGCTGAGAAAATTCCGGTTCGAGAAGATACGGGCGCTCGCCAAGCTGAAAGAAGCGGCGGTGCTTTCACTATGCGCGATGATCTGCATTGCGCCCGTGAGCATTTCCTGCTTCGGAGGGATATCCCTGGTGGAGGTTCCGGCTTCCGTGGCTGCGGCGCCGCTGTTCACCGCCGGGCTTACGCTGGGAGTGCTGTTCCTGGCGTCCGGAATACCGCTGCTTGCCCTGCCGCTTTTGTGGGTCATGAAGGGATTCTGTGGACTCCTGGGAGTATTCGGCGGTATTCCCCGGGCGTGGCTCCCGGCGGACCACCCGGCGATGGTTCCGCTGGCGTTCCTGGCGGCTGCGCTGCTTGTGATCGGAGTATTCCGGGCTGACTGCACAAAGCTGGCATTACAGGGATTCGCGCTGTCGGTGGTGCTTTTCGTCTGCGTGGGGTCCTACGGGAATTACACAAGGAACCGCATCGACATGATATCCGACGGCAGGAGCGGAGCCGCAGTGATATGCACCGGGGACGAGGCTTCCGTCATGATCTCCGGAACAGGCTCCGGGCTGAAAAAGAAGCTGTTCAACGAATTCATGCGCAGTGGGATAACCCACGTCCGCATGGTGAACGCGCCACAGCTGGACTACGCCGGAATGGTGGCGCTGTCCGACCTGGCGGAGCTTTTCCCGATAGACGAGCTGCTCGCTCCGGACGACGACGGAGTGCTCATCATCGGCGGAGATGCTGACGGCACTGCCGCGGATTCCATCAAGGTGAACGGCAGGACGATCGTCAGCGCGAAATCCGGGGACGAATCCGTCAGCGGAGATATCGTCATGTACTGGGGTTACACCAGGAGCGTTCCGGCGAATTCCGCAGGGCTGCCGCTGTATGTGTCGGCGTGGCAGAACCAGGTGCCGTACAACGGCGTGAATATTTACGACAAACCGCTCAGAATTGAGCTGTAGAATACCAAGGAGAATAAGATGGCTGAATTTATTTCTGCACCGCTGGCGCTTGCCGCGGAGCAATTCGCGAAACTCCCCGGGATCGGGATAAAGACCGCGCAGCGGCTGGCGTATTACATGCTGAACCTTCCGCAGCACGAGGTGGAGGAGTTCGCTTCCGCCCTGGTGCAGGCGCGGAGCGGAGTGCAGCTGTGCCGCTGCTGCCAGAACTTCACTGACCGCGAGGTGTGCGAGATATGCTCCGACGATAACCGGGACAAGGGCGTGATATGTGTGGTGGAATCCCCGAAGGACGTTTCGGCGTTCGAGCGCTCCGGCGGATACGAGGGAGTGTACCATGTGCTGCACGGGCTGCTTTCCCCCATGGACGGAGTTACCGCGGAGGACCTCAAGATAAAGGAACTCATGGGCAGGCTGACGGACGTGCGCGAGGTCATCATGGCGACGAATCCCACGGTGGAGGGAGAGGCGACGGCGGTCTACATCAGCCGCCTTATCAAGCCGATGGGAATAAAGGTGAGCCGCCTTGCCTACGGACTGCCGGCAGGCTCCGCACTGGAATTCGCGGACGATGTGACGCTGATGAAGGCGCTGGAGAACCGCAGCACGCTCTGATTACGGACAAAAAAATCCCACAGCTGTGCGGGCTGTGGGAAAAAGGATAACGTCTGCACGAAAAAAGGAAGGAAAACGTACAGACTTTTTGGGATCAGCCGGTATCAATCAGCTTTACCCAGATGAAAACTCATCATAAAAGGGGAGGTAGGTTATTGAAACGCCACGGTGAATACCGCAGCTGCTTGTCGGCATTGACCTTCCGGTCATCTGCTGTGATTATATGATACCGGTTTTGTATGTACTTCCAATATTCGTTTTGTGAAATAACCGTGAAAGAAAAATGAAACAAAGTTTTACAGTTGCACGGTTAATGCGCAGGTGAGAATTAATTCGGCGCGCGAAGTTCCGCTCGCTTGCTTCTCAGCTGCTTTCTGCCTGTCTGGGATAAGATGAGTGCGCTTGATAACGCGAGAGTCCGACTAAAAAGAAAATTGCGGTCAGCCTTATAAAGAACAGCGTCGTTTCCCTGGTTTCGCAAAGCGAAATCGCAGACGGGAGTCTGCGAAAGGGAAACGATGCCGGCAATGAGCGTTCATCAAGCCCGGAGGGCGCAGAGGAATGCCATTGCGTTTAACAAAAATACCCTTGCATAGCAAGGGCATTTTTGTTAAACTGGTGCGCCTGACAGGACTTGAACCTGCATTCCTCGCGGAAATGGAACCTAAATCCATCGTGTCTGCCAGTTTCACCACAGGCGCATATAACACTACTATTATAACAGGATTCCATAGAATTGTCAAGTGAAAAGTCAGGCGCAGAAAATCCGTGTCCCACCTGTCCGGGATATTGACAACGCCGGAAATAAGTGATATAATATATACCATGCTGGGGGTACTCTGCGGAGTTGAGAGGGCGTTTCGCCTGACCCTTTGAACCTGTTGGTCAATACCATCGTAGGGAAGCCGTGACAATAGTATTTCAGGACTTCTTCTATTACCGGAGAAGTCTTTTTTGTACAGGAGGCTCACTATGAAAAACTGCCTTACGATCGCCGGTTCTGATTGCAGCGGCGGCGCTGGAATCCAGGCGGACCTCAAGACCTTCTCCGCGCTGGGCTGCTACGGAATGAGCGCAATTTCCGCTGTCGTGGCGGAGAACACTGAGCGCGTTATCTCAACAATGCCGGTCACTCCATCGGTGCTCTACGACCAGCTGGAGGCGGTGTTCACGGATATCCGGGTGGACGCCGTGAAGATAGGCATGCTCCCGGACGCAGGCTCAATGCACGCCGTTGCGGCTGCGCTGATGAAATTCGACCCGGAGATAGTTGTGTGCGACCCGATTCTCGCCGCCACCGCCGGGCCTGAACTTATGCAGGGTTCTGCCGTCAATACGTTCATCACGACCATCGTGCCGCTGTGCACGCTGCTCACGCCGAATATCCCCGAGGCGGAAAAGCTGCTGGGCTGCACCATAAAGGAATACGCCGACATCAAGGCGGCGGCGCTGAGCCTGTTTGCCCACGGTGCAGGCGCAGTCCTGATAAAGGGCGGCCATCTCACCGGGGACGCCACCGACGTGCTGTTCGACGGGAAGCAGTTCCACAATTATACGCACGAGCGCGTGAATACCAACACGACGCACGGCACCGGCTGCACGCTTTCCTCGGCGATAGCCGCTTTCCAGGCGCAGGGGCACTCCCTGCCAGAGGCTGTAGGGCTCGCCAAGGATTACACCACCGGAGCAATAGAACACGGAATCAATATCGGGAAGGGTCACGGACCGCTGGGTCACTTCTACCGCCTTTTCCCGGAAAGGACATAACATGAGAGAATACAAAACACAGATGGAAGCCGCAAAGAAGGGTATCATCACCCCCGAAATGCAGACCGTTGCGGCGAAGGAATACATGGAGCCCGAGAAGCTTCGGGAACTGGTGGCAAAGGGCTGGGTGGCTATCCCGGCTAACGTGCGCCACACGGCGCTCTCCGCTGAGGGTGTAGGCTCCGGGCTGAAGACTAAGATCAACGTCAACCTCGGTATTTCCGGCGACTGCAAGGACTACACCATGGAAATGCAGAAGGTGGATATGGCGATAAAGTTCGGCGCAGAAGCCATCATGGACCTGTCGAACTACGGCAAGACCAATACCTTCCGCAGACAGCTCATCGAGCGCTCCCCGGCAATGATAGGCACCGTTCCTATGTACGACGCCATCGGCTACCTTGACAAGGACCTGCTGGAGATCTCCGCAGAGGATTTCCTGAAGGTGGTCCGCGCGCACGCAGAAGAGGGCGTGGACTTCATGACTATCCACGCTGGAATCAACCGCCGTGCAGTCGAGGCGTTCCGCCGCGACCCGAGAAAGATGAACATAGTATCCCGCGGCGGCTCCCTGCTGTTCGCGTGGATGATGATGACCGGCAACGAGAACCCGTTCTATGAGCATTACGACGAGGTGCTGGATATTCTGCGCGAGTACGACGTCACCATCTCCCTTGGCGACGCGCTGCGCCCCGGCTGTATCGACGACGCCACCGACGCCGGACAGATCTCCGAGCTCATCGAGCTTGGCGCACTGACCGAGCGCGCCTGGGCAAAGGACGTCCAGGTAATGGTAGAGGGTCCCGGACACATGGCGATGAACGAGATCGAAGCCAACATGAAGCTTGAGAAGCGTATCTGCCACAACGCACCGTTCTATGTGCTGGGTCCGCTGGTAACTGATATATTCCCCGGATACGACCACATCACTTCCGCGATCGGCGGCGCCATCGCTGCTGCAAGCGGCGCGGACTTCCTGTGCTATGTTACTCCGGCGGAGCACCTCAGACTCCCTGACCTCAACGACGTCAAGGAGGGCATAATCGCCAGCAAGATCGCTGCCCACGCCGCAGATATCGCAAAGGGAATCCCCCATGCGCGCGACAAGGACAACGAAATGGCGGCAGCGCGCCACAAGCTTGACTGGGAGGAGATGTTCAAGGTAGCCGCTGACCCGGAGAAGGCACGCGCTTACTTTGAGAGCGTTCCTCCGGCTGACAGGCATTCCTGCTCCATGTGTGGCAAGATGTGCGCAGTCCGCACCACGAACATGATACTTGAGGGCAAGGAAGTCAAGTTCTGCACAGAAAAATAAATCGGAATACATAATTCGGAATTATGCAGCGTGCTTCGCGTTGTATTTGGAATATATCCGCGAAGCGGATACCATAATTCCGAATTCCGAATTAAGAATTCCGAATTTATTAAAGCCCCCGGCGGGGAGCGCCGTCCGGGGGATATTCCAGCGAGGGAACGCGTGTTTCGCGGTGAGAGGATACTTCTGAGTATCGACCGGCAGTACGGATAAGCCGTATTGTAACGCATTTGTGCGTGCGCCGGGATAACTCTGCCCTGCGCCGCGCAGGAAAGAGGTATCTTATGAAAAAGACAAACATCAGAAAATTAGCGATCGCCGCGGTTCTGGCGGCAGTGGCAGTAGTCGGCTCGCTGTTCTCGTTCCCGTTCCTCGGGGCTAAGTGCAGTCCCGTACAGCACCTTGTGAACATCATCGGCGGCGTTTACCTCGGTCCGTGGTGGTCTATGGGAACCGCGTTCGTTGCCAGCCTTATCCGCAATCTCACCGGGCTTGGTTCTCCGCTGGCGTTCCCAGGAAGCATGGTGGGCGCGTTCCTCTCCGGCGCAATGTACCACTGGATATTCAAGGGCAAGCCCCTCAGCCTGCGCCTGCCCATGGCTTACATAGGCGAGCTGTTCGGCACCTCCGTCATCGGCGGTATGCTCTCCTTCCCGATAGCTTACCTCATCATGAACAACACTGCTGCCACCCTGTTCGGATTCGTGTTCCCGTTCTTCGCTTCCAGCGTTGTGGGCACGGTCATCGCGGCAGTGATAGTCACCTCGCTCAAGCGTGTGAAGGCTATCGACGCATTTATGGGTGACGTTCAGCAGTGACCCTGAAAGGCTTGAAATGAACTTAAGCAGAATTATCGGGCATGCCCTTGCAGATATGCGGGGCATGTCGCCGCTTATACACTGTATCACGAACCATGTCACCTCCGGGGACACCGCGAACATGCTCCTTGCCGCCGGCGCTTCGCCGATAATGGCGGACGACCCGGCGGAGAGCGCGGAAATAACCGCGATCGCCGGCGGACTTACGCTGAACCTCGGTACTCCGTCGCAGCCCAAGGTGGAAGCTATGCTCCGGTCCGGGGAGGAAGCGAACCGCCGGGGAATACCGGTGGTGTTCGACCCGGTGGGCGTCGGCTGCACGGGATTCCGCAGGGGATCCGCCGCGGAGATAATCCGCCGCGTGAAGCTGACCGCAGTCCGTGGTAATCTCTCCGAGGTGTCCTTCCTTGCCGGATTCGACTCCCGGGAGAACGGCGTGGATTCCTCCGAAACGCAGATTTCCCCCCGGGAAGCGGCGCAGACCGCCGCCCGGAAGCTCGGCTGCGTGTGCGCAGTCACCGGGGCGATCGACGTTATCTCGGACGGGGAGCGCACCGCCGTGATACGCAACGGGAATCCCATGCTGCGGCACATTACCGGCGCAGGCTGCATGACCTCTGCCCTGTGCGCAGCGCTCTGCTCCGTTTCCGGGGCGTTTACCGGGACCGCCGCCGCGATAGCCTTCATGGATATCTGCGGAGAGCTTGCCGCGGAGCATTCCGGCGGCGCCGGCAGCTTCCGGGCGGCGCTGTTCGATTTCGCCGGGAATATCACACCGGAGCTTCTCATGGAAAGGCTTGATATTGATGAAGATTGACTACACACTGTATCTCTGCACCGACAGCGGACTGATGTCCAGCGCCACCGTCGAGGAAAGCGTTGAAAGGGCAGTGCAGGGCGGCTGCTCCGTAGTCCAGCTGAGGGAGAAGGAAGCCTCCTCCCTGGAGCTGTTCCGGCTGGCGGAGCGCGTTAAGAGGGTCACGGACAAATACGGCGTGCCGCTGATAATCAACGACCGTCTGGATATCTGCCAGGCAGTGGACGCCGCCGGAGTACATCTGGGTCAGTCCGACCTGCCCTGCGCGGAGGCCCGTAAAATACTGGGCGCTGACAAGATAATCGGCGTGTCCGCCGCAACTCCTGAGGAAGCCGCGAAGGCTCAGGCGGACGGCGCTGACTACCTTGGCGTGGGCGCGGTATTCCCCACGACCACGAAAACGAACACCCGGAAGGTCACGCCGGAGGTGATCCGCGGAATACGCCAGGCGGTGACGATACCGTTCGTGGTCATCGGCGGAGTCAACGCGGAGAACATTACCCGGCTTTACGGGCTGGGAATAGACGGCGCGGCGGTGATCTCTGCGGTGATAGCCCAGCCGGACATCACTGCGGCGGCAAGAAAAATGCGCGCGGCGGCGGAACTGCTGTAAATATGACTGATGGCGGAGCACACACTCCGCCATTTTTTATTGGTGCTTTGCCCCGGATATGCTTTCTTCCGGCGGCAGGAACGGGTATAATTCCGCGTAGCTGTCGTACTCCTCCTCGCCGGATACCGCCGGGATAAGCCCGGTGCAGTCCCCGGCGCAGCCGGAGTTCATCGTCATGTTCTGGAGTTTCTGGGCTTCCTCCGGGCGCTCGTCGGGCGGATATGGTCTTTTCATGATATCATCTCCTTCCGGGGTTATTTTTCGCGGTATTCTGCGGCTGATACGCGGTAAATACTGCAATTGGATTTAATTTCCGCAAAATTCGGATTTGTGTGAATATTCCGGTTGACAAATCAGCGGTGATGGGGTATAATATATGTTGAGTATGTATATTCGAAAATAAGTCTTACAGAAAGGGATTTATAATACAATGGGTTTATTTAAAGCATTATTCGGCACTTACTCTTCCAAAGAGTTAAGGCGCATTGAGCCGATCAAGCAGGCCGTTCTCGACCTGGCGGATAAGTACTCCGCCATGAGCGAAACAGAGCTGAAGGCGCAGACCGGCATTCTCAAGGACAGGCTCGCCGCCGGCGAAACTCTCGACCAGATCCTGCCCGACGCGTTCGCAGTGTGCCGTGAGGCTTCCACACGAGTTATCGGAATCCGCCATTACCCCGTTCAGATCATCGGTGGTATCGTGCTCCACCAGGGCCGTATCGCAGAGATGAAGACCGGTGAGGGTAAAACTTTCGTTGCCGCTCTCCCGTCCTACCTGAACGGTCTTACCGGCAAGGGCGTACACATCGTTACAGTCAACGACTACCTCGCAAAGCGCGACAGCGAGCTGATGGCAAAGGTACACAGATACCTCGGTCTTACCGTCGGACTTATCTCCCACGATATGGACAACGACGCACGCCGTGCCGCTTACGCATGCGATATAACATATGCCACCAACAACGAGCTGGGCTTCGACTACCTGCGCGATAACATGTGCATCTACAAGAAGGACAAGGTTCAGCGCGCCCCCAACTTCGCCATCGTGGACGAGGTGGACTCCATTCTCATTGATGAGGCGAGAACCCCTCTGATCATTTCCGGACGCGGCGACAAGTCCACCGACCTGTACGAGAAGGCCGACAAGTTCGCCAAGACCCTTACCATGAACAAGGTGGCAGAGCTGGACGACAAGGAGGACTACGAGGGCAACTTCGACGGCGATTACCTTATCGACGAGAAGGCAAAGACCTGCAACCTGCTTCCCTCCGGCGTTGCCAAGGCTGAGAAGTATTTCGGCGTAGAGAACCTGATGGATCCCGAGAACACCACTCTGCTCCACCACATCAACCAGGCTATCCGTGCAAACGGAATCATGAAGCTGGACGTTGACTACGTTATCAAGGACGGCGAGATCGTTATCGTTGACGAGTTCACTGGACGTCTGATGTTCGGCCGCCGCTACAACGACGGACTCCACCAGGCTATCGAGGCGAAGGAAGGCGTTAAGGTAAACCGCGAGAGCAAGACGCTGGCTACCATCACATTCCAGAACTTCTTCCGTCTGTACGACAAGCTGTCCGGTATGACCGGTACCGCTATGACTGAGGAATCCGAGTTCCGTCAGATCTACAGCCTGGACGTTATAGAGATACCCACGAACAAGCCGGTTATCCGTATTGATAACCACGATCAGATATACAAGAACGAGCGCGGAAAGTTCAAGGCAGTCTGCGACCAGGTCGAGGAATGCCACAAGAAGGGTCAGCCCGTTCTGGTAGGTACTGTCACCATCGAGAAATCCGAGCTGGTATCCAAGCTGCTCAAGGCGCGCGGAATCAAGCACCAGGTGCTGAACGCGAAGAACCACGAGAAGGAAGCCGAGATCGTTGCACAGGCAGGCAAGAAGGGCGCGGTAACCATCGCGACCAACATGGCAGGCCGTGGTACCGATATCAAGCTGGGTGGTAACTCCGAGTTCCTGGCTATCCACGAAATGCGCCGCCAGGATTATTCCGAGGAGCTTATCCAGGAGGCTACCGGCTACGCTGAAACCGACAACGAGGAGATCCTCGAGGCAAGAGCAAAGTACCAGGAACTGATGAAGAAGTTCGACGAGCAGATCAAGCCCGAGGCGGAGGAAGTCCGCGCGGCAGGCGGTCTGTTCATCATCGGTACCGAGCGCCACGAGTCACGCCGTATCGACAACCAGCTCCGCGGACGTGCAGGCCGTCAGGGCGACCCCGGCGAGAGCCGCTTCTACATTTCCCTGGAGGACGACCTCATGCGACTGTTCGGCGGCGACCGTGTGCAGAAGTTCATGGAAACCATGAACTTCGACGAGTCCACGCCTATCGAAGCGCCGTTCCTCAGCAGCGCGATCGAATCCGCACAGAAGAAGATCGAGGGCAGGAACTTCTCCATCAGAAAGAACGTCCTGGACTTCGACGACGTTATGTCCCAGCAGCGTACCACGATCTACTCTCAGCGCTCCAAGGTACTTGACGGCGAGGACGTAAGCAAGAATATCCACGACATGATGAACACCTCCATCGAAGAGGCTGTCAACATGTACTGCTCCGATACCGTTGCGGAGAACTGGAACCTCGATGGACTGCGTTCTCACTTCCTGAACCTGTACGTTATGGACAGCGACCTCCGCTATACCACCGAGGAACTGAACGACCTCACCAAGAAGGACATCATCGACTTCCTCAAGGAAAGAGGAGAGCTCATCTACAAGACCCGCGAGGCGGATATGGGCAGCGAGGCAATGCGTGAAGTAGAGCGTGTGTGCCTGCTCAAGACCGTTGACCGCCACTGGATGGACCACATCGACGCGATGGAGGAACTCAAGCGCGGTATTTATCTGAGAAGCTACGGTCAGAAGGATCCTGTCGTAGAGTACCGTTTCGAGGGCTTCGCGATGTTCGACGAGATGATCGCGGCTATCCGCGAGGAAACCGTCCGCATGGTGCTGACAGTTCCGGTAAGAATTCAGCGCCCGATACAGCGTGAGCAGGTGCTTCAGCCCGACGCTCCCAACGCAGGTTCTCAGACTCCCTATAAGAACAAGGGCGAGAAGATCGGCAGAAACGATCCCTGCCCCTGCGGAAGCGGCAAGAAGTATAAGAACTGCTGTGGCAAGGACGAGTAAAATTTAAGCGATAAGCACTCATCTGCGTCGTCGCGATGACATAGGTAGGCTTTAAGCCTAGCCTATGCCATCGCTCCTAGCATCTGAGCACTTCTCGCTTAAATTTGTGTGCCCGGGATTTGAAATAATTTCAGGCGACTAAAAGGGCGGAAAGCATTATTGGTTTGCGTTCCGCTTGATACAAAGTATGGGAATACAGTGAGTAGAACAAAATTCACACAAGGGGTACAAAAGATGAAAAGAGAAGAATTTGTACAGGAGCTTACCGGGCACATAATTCCGTTCTGGAACAAGCTCCGCGATGACGAAAACGGCGGATTCACCGGATTCATGGACAGCGCGCTCAATATCGACAAGAAGGGCGAAAAGGGAGTTATCCTCCACTCGAGAATACTGTGGTTCTATTCCAACGCGTACATGGAGCTGAAGGATCCTGCACTGCTCGACAATGCAAGGCACGCTTATGAGTTCCTGACCGAGAAGTGCGTTGACAAGGAGTACGGCGGCGTTTACTGGAGCATGAACTACGACGGCACCGTCAAGGACGATTTCAAGCACAGCTACTGCCAGGCGTTCTTCATCTATGCGCTGTCCAGCTACTACCGCGCAAGCGGCGACAAGAACGCGCTGAAGCTTGCATACGAAGTTATGGACCTTGTTGAGAAGTACGCTACCGACGATGTGGCTTACCTTGAAACTATGGCGCGCGACTGGAAGAGCGAGCTTGCCAACGACGAGCTTTCCGAGAACGGACTCATGGCGGACAAGACCATGAACACCACTCTCCACCTGATGGAAGCCTACACCGAGCTGTATCTCGCAGACCACAGCCCGAAGGTGCTGGAGCGTCTGAAGTTCCAGCTGGAGCTTACATACGACAAGATCTTCGACAAGCAGGGCAACAAGCTGCTGGTGTTCTTCGACAAGAACATGGACGTCATCGGCGATATCCACTCCTACGGTCACGATATTGAGGCAACATGGCTCATCGACCGTGCCACCGAGGTCATCGGTGATCCGGTGCTTACTGCAAAGTTCGCTGAGATGAACAAGCGTATCGTCCGCAATATAGCTGACATAGCATACGACAAGGCTTCCGGCTCCCTGCTCAACGAGCGCGACAAGGACAAGATAAACACCTGGCGTATCTGGTGGGTACAGGCGGAAACCGTCATCGGCTTCATGAACGGCTACCAGAAGGGCTACGGCGGCGAGGAGTATTTCGAGATCTCCTCCAATGTGTGGAAGTTCATTCAGGAGCACATCATCGACAAGCGCCCGGGCGGCGAGTGGCATTCCCAGATCGACGATCAGTGGAAGCCCGCGGATTTCAAGCCCATGGTCGATCCCTGGAAGTGCCCCTACCACAACGGAAGAATGTGCATGGAAATGATGCGCAGACTGGCGGAGAAGGCATAACAACGGCACATCAGTGAGGTTCACCCAATGAAAAAGATTGCTGCGGCGCTGGCTGCAATGGTATTAATGCTGACCGGCTGCTCCGGCAGGAGCACTTCCGGTGAGATCCAGCTGCCGATTTACGGCGCCGAGGAAGTCAGATACGAGGTCGCAACGGCAAAGTACATGGACCTGTCGGACACCCAGAGCATAGGCGTCAGCATCGGCTATCCCTATGCTGTTTATCTGACGTATCCGGCGGACGCCATCGTGGTAAGCTACAACGCTCTCAAGGGGCGCGCTGTCACCGAGGGAGAGATCCTGGCGGAGCTGGATTCCTCCGACCTGGACTACGACATCAGCAACCAGCAGACCATCGTCAACGCTGCGTATGAATCGTCGCTTTCCGGCGGCAGGGCGGAGCAGCTGCAATACCAGATCGAGCAGAAAAAGCTCGACATGATGCTGGCGGAAAAGGATAAGTACACTATCCGGGCGCCTTTTGACGGGATAATCTGCATGGCGTATGCCGTGGCGGAAGGCTCCGAAGTTGGCGGCGGACAGATCTGCTGCGCCGTATCGGAGGAATCCAAGACTGAGGTGTACCTTGACAAGAGTTCGGATTTCCGCTTCGGGCAGAAGTTGCAGATACGCATTGAGAACACGATGTACGACGCTACCGTGGTGGAAGCGCCGGACGTAGCCCCGGCGACTGCCTACGGGGAATCCGCAAAGCGCGTGATATTCGACCTGGGCGACGACGTTATGGCGAAGATCGTCGAGGAAGAGGAAATGGCGGTGGCGTCCGGCTGGGCGACTGCCTTCGTAACCACCGAGAGGAAGAACGTGCTTGCAGTTCCGGATTCCGCGGTAAAGACCAGCGGCACGGAAAGCTGGGTAACGCTTGTCGAGAACGGCGAGCGGTACAAGCTCAGGGTGACTGTCGGCGTGAGCCTCGGCGGATACACAGAGATACTCAACGGAATCTCGGCAGGAGATGTAGTTCTGGCGACCGGCACGGGTGAATACACAGGCACTGAGAGCTCAACGTAATGCATAAAAAAAAGCGGCTGTAAACGCGTCAGTTTACAGCCGCTTTTTTATTTACGGTCACGCGCCCTGGCAGGAACTCTGCCTTTGCGCCATTCTGCGCCAGTTGAAGAATCCGTACAGGTCGTTCACCAGGAACGCCGCGAAGCATACCAGCACCGATACATAGCGGATATCCTCCATGGAGGCGAGGGTCCACAGCACTATCAGCACCATGTCGTTGGCGGCGTATGCCACGGCGTACAGCGGACTCCGCCGGAACACGAAATACACGGCGACGAAGCTTGTGGTAACGGAGATCGTGCTCGGGATCAGGTTGGCGGTGTTGAAATATCGCAGTATGAAGAAGAACGCCGTGGTGACGATCGCGGTGAGTCCGGCAAGCAGCGCGTATTCCGCCGGTCTGAGGTGATTCACGCGCACCTCGTTCTTGTTCTCAGACGGATTTCTCAGCCAGGAAACCAGCGAGAAAGCCGCCATCGGCATTGACATGAACACATAGGTTATCATCTCGCCGTAATACCGGAACTGCCAGGAGATTATCCCGTAAAGTATCGCGAAGATTATCGCCATCGCCTGCGCCACAGGGTGTCCCTTTGCGGCGAATATCAGGGAGGTTACGCCGATCAGTGAAGCGACGAGCGTGAGCCAGTTCTGGCGGTCGAACAGCAGGAAGGATATCACGACTGCGGCAACGGAGAATCCCCACAGCAGCAATTCCCCCTTGCTGAAATAGGATATAAGTCTTTTCATTGTATACCTCACAAAAAAAGCACCCGTACACATCTTCTCAGACCTGATGATGTGCACGAATGCTCAGCATTCTTCTACCCGGTGGCAGTTTATTCACGAGTGATAGTATACCACAGCCCCGTTGATTTGTCAAGGGCGGCGGAAGAATTTTTTTGTTCAGGCTCAGCCGAGTTCCTTTACGGCTGCCTTGAGGGCTTCGGTCATGTCGGTGCGCTCCCATGCTACGTCGAGGTCGTCCCTGCCCATGTGACCGTAGGCTGCAAGCGCCTTGTACTGCGGCTTGCGGAGGTCCAGCTTTTTGATTATAGCAGCCGGGCGGAAGTCGAATACCTTTGCGACAGCCGCGGAGATAACCTCGTCAGCCACCTTGCCGGTGCCGAATGTGTCAACGAAAATGGAAACAGGGTGCGCAACGCCGATTGCATAAGCTACCTCGATCTCTGCCTTTTCAGCAAGTCCGGCTGCAACGACGTTCTTTGCAGCGTAGCGTGACATGTATGCAGCGGAACGGTCAACCTTTGTCGGATCCTTGCCGGAGAATGCTCCGCCGCCGTGACGGGAGTATCCACCGTAGGTGTCAACGATGATCTTTCTGCCGGTGAGTCCGCTGTCGCCCATAGGACCGCCGACAACGAAACGTCCGGTGGGGTTGATGTAGTACTTGGTGTCTGCGTCGAGAAGCTCAGCAGGAACGGTGGGCTTGATAACCTTTTCGATGATGTCAGCGCGGATCTGCTCCAGGGTAGCGGAAGCCTTGTGCTGTGAGGATACGACCACGGTGTCAACGCGGTGGGGCTTTCCGTCAACGTATTCAACGGTGACCTGGGTCTTTCCGTCGGGGAGCAGGTAGGGAATAGTGCCGTCCTTGCGGACTGCGGTCAGCTTCTTTGCCAGCTTGTGGGCAAGGCTGATAGGCATAGGCATAAGTTCGGGGGTTTCGGTGCACGCATATCCGAACATCATACCCTGGTCGCCTGCGCCGGTGTCGCCGGCGTTCTCCTCGCGGCCCTCAAGAGCGTTGTTTACGCCCATTGCGATATCCGGGGACTGCTTGTCGATGGTGGTGAATACAGCGCAGCTGTTTGCGTCGAATCCGTATTCGGAGCTGGTGTAGCCGATCTCGCGCACGGTGTTGCGCACGATGGACGGAATGTCGATCTGTGCGGTGGTGGTGATCTCGCCCATTACGGTGACCATACCAGTGGTGGTGAGAGTTTCGCAGGCAACTCTGCCCATGGGATCCTGCTCAAGGATCGCGTCCAGGATCGCGTCGGAGATGTTGTCGCAGATCTTGTCGGGGTGACCTTCAGTTACGCTCTCGGAGGTGAAAAGATATTTGCTCATTGGTTTTCCTTTCTCTATATATGTTCATTTTGTACTGAAAAACAAAAAACTCACTCCAGGGAGTGAGCCGAAATTCGTATCACTCCTCATCTTTCGGCAGTTACACCGCCGCAGGAAGTAGCACCTTTTCCCTCCGTGCAGAACGCACATCAACAGGAGAGGTTGCCGGGCTTCATAGGGACCAGTCCCCCGCATTTCGCCAGAAGCCGCTCTTGATAAGGTTTTTTGTCGATTAACAGTATATCATATAATATCCCCTTTGTCAAGGGGAATACGCAAATTTTCTGCTGTATTTGCCCCGGAATCACACGGGATTCTCCCAGGTCATCATTTCCGCCAGGGTGATACGGTCAACGACGCTGTTCACGGCGTTGTTTATCTCCTCGTAAAGGCGTATCGTCACGCACTTGTCCCGGCGGTCGCAGGCTTCTCCGGCGTCCAGGCACGCCACCGGTGCCAGGCTCCCCTCGGAAAGGCGCAGGATCTCGCCGACGGTGTATTCCTCCGGCTTCCGGGTGAGCAGGTAGCCGCCCTGGGCACCCCTCACGCTGCGCACGAATCCTGCCTTGTTCAGCACTGCAACTATCTGCTCCATGTACTTCATGGAGATCCCGCTGCGCGCGGATATATCCTTTATCTTCACCGGCTCTCCGGCAGGCTGCTTCGCCATATCCAGCATAAGCAGTATGGAATAGCGGCCTTTGGTTGATATCCTCATTATCTGGCTCCTTTGGTATTATGGCTGCTCAATTTGTCGATATATACAGATTATACTATATCACAAGGTAGGATATTTGTCAAGAAAGTGGAATATTATTCCAATGCACTGCATATACATTGGAGTGAATAACCACAGGAGGGACAAACATCATGGACAGAAAAAAGCTGATAATAGCCGCGGCGGCCGCCGCGATAAGCCTGCTGACGATGACCGCCGGAGGGCTCCGCCCGGACGCTGCGCTGACCGCCGCGATAGGCACGGCGCGGAGCACGGCGTACCTTTCCGCCGGGATAAGGCTCCCGGGGACTTCCACTGTGGAGGCTCCGCCGGCGACGGTGGAATCTGCTGCCGACCCGGCAGGACAAGCTGATGAATCCGCTGACAGCCGGGAATCAACAGCCGTGGCGGAAACAGCGGAGCCCACGGCGGAATCCCCGGAATCCACCTCGGACAGCGCGCCGGAGGAGAATTCCGCCCGGGTGATTTCCCGGAACATTCTGGATTTCAGCGACGGCGTTGACCGCACGGCAAAGGGCACCGAGAGCGGCGTGATAGTCCGGGAGCATTTCGGGGGATACCAGGGGGACGACTACATAAAGCTCCCCGGCGGAGGGCTTGTGTGGAACTGCACGACGGATTCCGCAGACAGTATCCTCGCCGCCGGGAGCACTCCGCCGGAACTTTCGATAGAGCGGAATACGCCGGAGCCGCAGGTGCTGATAATCCACACGCACACGACGGAAAGCTACGAGCCGTATCAGCGCGCATATTACGACAGCAGCTATCCCAGCCGCACCCGGGATTCCGAGCACAACATGATAAGGGTCGGCGAAGCCCTGGCGCAGAAGCTGGCGGATAACGGTATCTCAGTGCTGCATGACGGGACAATTCACGACTATCCCAGCTACACCGGGTCCTATGACCGCAGCGAAGCGACGATCCGGGCGGCGCTGGAGGAATACCCCTCCATAAAGATGATCCTGGATATCCACCGGGACGCCATCTCCGGCGGAGGCGTCCGCACGGCGCCGGTCGCGGAGATATACGGCAGGAATGCGGCGCAGTTTATGATAATCACAGGCTGCGACGACGGACGTTTCGGCAATATGCCGGAATACAGCAAGAATCTGAGCCTTGCCTGCGCGATACAGAATTCCTCGGAGAAGCTGTACCCGGGGCTTGCGCGCCCGGTGCTGTTCGATTACCGGAACTACAACCAGCATATCTCCACCGGCTCCCTTCTCATCGAGGTGGGAAGCGACGCCAATTCTCTTGACGAAGCGGTTTACACCGGGGAACTGCTCGGGGATATCATTTCCGCGGCGGTGTGAGAATAGTCATGGGACGCCTTATTCAGCGCGTCATTAGGTAATCTCCCGGGGTGCGGCGGTAGTAGTCCGCGGTCTGTTTCAGCAGGTTCTGGCGCGGCTCGGAAACGTCCTCCACCGCCGCCGTGAGGAATCCGGCAGCCTTAGCCGTCCGGACTGCGGCGAGGGAATCCTCGAACACGGCGCACTCCTGCGGTGGGAATCCTGCAATTCCGGCTGCGGCGAGGAATATCTCCGGGCTGGATTTACTGCCGTATTCCGCGCAGGTGACTATCCCGGAGAAGTATCCCAGTATCCCACAGCGCGCCAGCGCGGATTCCGACAGCGCCCTGTCCCCGGCGGTGGCGAGGACGAGCCTTACGCCCCTGCCCGATAACTCCTGCACGAGCGGCGCGGCGCCGGGTCGCAGCTGGCATTCCTGCCGGTAGAATTCCGATATTATGGAGAGCAGGGCGGCGCGGATATCCCCGGTGCTTTCCGGGAGGGAGTAGTTCTCACGCAGAAACCGGCAGCTCTCCTCCATAGTCATCGGCGTGAGGATACCGGCAAGCCCGGGCTGCGGCGCAATACCACGGCGGAGCAGGAAATCTTCCCCGAGGTGCTCCCATATTCCGGAGCTGTCCAGCAGCGTGCCGTCGATGTCGAATATCGCGGCGGAGATGTCGTTCAGCGTTCTCATTCCGCGGTTATGCCGTCGATGATTGCCGAAACCTGCACTCCGGTGTCGGAGGTGTGGTAGTACGCCTGCAATGAGCAGAAGCAGCCGCCGTATTCGAACGTGAATTCCTGCTGACCCATCAGCAGCGTATCGTCGGTGTAGACGTCGCACTGGGAGAGGAATCCGTCGTTGCCGCCGATGTTCATGGGGGTGAATCCGGTATTGTCGAGGGTGTAGCCGTCTATCTGGAATCCCAGCAGGGTGTCGTTGTGGTTGGTCTGGGCGTATTCCTCCAGGGAAAGCTGTTCGGTGCCGTTCTCATCGGGGGTTATCTCCAGGGCGGTTATGTTCATCTGCGCGGATTTGTCGGCGTTCTCCGCGTAGAAGATGTAGGAGCTGCCGTTCTTTTCATAGGCGCTCTTGAGAGATTCCGCGTCGGAATATCCGGTGTCGTTGTCCGCAAGTATCTTTTCGTAGATATCGTTCCCGGTGAGCACGGTCCAGCCCTCCGGGAAAGTTATCTTCATGCCGCAGGTGGCGGTGTCGGATTCCGCGCCGTTCTTCCGGACGGTGGCAGTGGGGGCATTGCCGGAGCATGCGGTCATGGTCATTGCGGTGAGTATTGCCGCGGCTGCGGCGAGAGGTCTTTTCATGGTTCTCCTCCAGTTTCAGTAGTTCATTACTCCCTATTATACACCATTGCCGCGCGGATTTCAACCGGCGGTTATGGCGGATAATTATGCAAATAGAAAGTGCCGCAAATTATTGCTTGCAATATTATCAAAAAAGTGGTACAATATAAAGGAACGCAAATTTTGCCGGAAAACCGGCGTATCAATAAAAAAGAGGAGAATTTCCGAAATGAAATTAGGCATGGTAGGTCTGCCGAATGTCGGCAAGAGCACCCTTTTCAACGCACTCACCAACGCAGGCGCAGAGTCTGCGAATTACCCGTTCTGCACCATCGAGCCGAACGTGGGCATAGTTTCCGTACCGGACGAGCGTCTGGACAAGCTCGCTGAGATGTATCACCCCGAGAAGTTCACCCCGGCAACGCTGGAGTTCGTGGACATCGCAGGTCTGGTAAAGGGCGCTTCCAAGGGCGAGGGTCTGGGCAACAAGTTCCTGTCCAATATCCGCGAGGTGGACGCTATCGTGCATGTAGTACGCTGCTTCCAGGACGACAACATAATCCACGTTGACGGCAGCATTGGCGCCGCAAGGGATATCGAAACCATCAACCTGGAGCTCATCTTCTCCGACCTGGAGATACTCGAGCGCCGTATCGACCGTGCAAAGAAGGCGGTCAAGGGCGACAAGTCCCTCCAGAAAGAGGTGGACTTCTTCGAGGCGCTCAAGGCGCACCTTGAGAACGGAAAATCCGCGCGCAGCTACGACTTCTCCGACGACGAGCGCGCTATGTTAAAGGATACTCCGCTGCTCTCCAACAAGCCAGTCATCTACGCCGCCAACCTTTCCGAGGCGGATTTCACCGGGGATATCAACAGCAATCCCGAGTACCAAGCTGTATGCGCCATCGCAAAGGAAGAGAACGCCGAGGTGCTGCCTATCTGCGCCCAGATCGAGGCGGAAATTTCCGGTATGAGCGACGAGGACAAGGAGCTGTTTCTTGCGGATATGCACCTTGAAAGCTCCGGTCTGGCGAGAATCATCAAGACCGGATACCACCTGCTGGGTCTTATTTCCTACCTGACCGCAGGTCCGCAGGAGGTCCGCGCATGGACCATCACCCGTGGGACAAAGGCTCCCCAGGCTGCCGGAAAGATCCACACCGATTTCGAGAAGGGCTTTATCCGCGCTGAGATCGTAGCATTCGACGACCTTATGGCGTGCGGAAGCATGGCTGCCGCAAAGGAAAAGGGACTTGTCCGCCTTGAGGGCAAGGATTACGTTATGCAGGACGGCGATGTAACGCTGTTCCGCTTCAATGTCTGATCCCTTTAGAGAACACGCTGGAACGAGGTCCCGATGAACAAGATCATACGCGGAAGAAACAACAATACCAAAAAGGTAAAGCTGCTTTTCATATCCCAGGTAGTGCTCGGAGTCATGCCGGTGCTGCTTCTGATCTTCTTTGTCTGGAAGAGGCTGTATACCACGCCTATCGTTGCGGCGGTGTTCATAATCCTGATCTTCCTGTGCAACGTGGCGTATGCGTTCCTGGCAAGGCAGTATGCGGTGCTGAACTCCGGCGTGAAGGGGGAGCGGCGGCTTTTCCGGACGGTGAAGAAGCTGCACGGCACGAATATCGTGTTCCATAACCTGCCGGTGAGATACAAGCGCGGCAGGTCGGAGCTGGATATGCTCATCGTGTGCCACTCCGGAGTGCTTATTGTCGAGGTGAAGAACCATTCCGGCACGATAAGCGGATCCTGGCGCGATGAAAAGTGGACCCAGCGGAAGCACTACCGCGACGGCAAGGTCACTGAAACGCTCATGGACAATCCTATCAAGCAGATGAGGCGCCAGCGCGATATCGTCAAGAGTATCCTTGCCGCTGCCGGCGAGGACGTGTGGATAGATTCCGTGCTGTATTTCTCGTCGCCCAACGCCCGTCTGAAACTCTCCCTGCGCGAGAATGACTACGTTTGCTGTGAGAGCCAGGAGCTGCTTCAGTTCCTGAGGGGATACGACCGCGGAGAGGTGCTGTCCAAGACCCGAATGGAGCGTATCGCGCAGATACTCCGGGACAGCTCCGGGGTGTGACGGAATTTTAAATTACTTACTGAAGGACCGTGTAAACGCGGTCCTTTTGCTTTGCGCTCAATAATAATATTAATTACTACTGGACAAAATAGAAAAGCTGTGATATAATATATGATGTATATTTATCTCTCTGCGGTACAACGCAGGGACAGCACTGTAAATGAAAGGAAACAAAAACAATGAAAGTAACAAAGGATACAGTAATCGGCGATATTCTCGATGTAGCAGGCGAAGCTGCCGCTCCCATCTTCTTCAGCATGGGAATGCACTGCCTGGGCTGCCCGGCTTCCCGTGGCGAAACCGTAGAGCAGGCTTGCATGGTTCACGGCGTGGACGCTGACGAGATCGTAGAGCAGCTCAACGCAGTCATCGGCGAATAATGGTGAAACTTACCAGCAGGCTGCGCACCGCAGCTGATCTCTGCCGCAGAGGGGTCACCGTCTGCGACGTGGGGACTGACCATGCGCTGCTGGCCTGCTACCTTGCGCAGACCGGCGCAAAGTCCGTCATAGCTTCCGATGTGCGGGAGGGGCCTCTCTCCGCCGCACGCCGGACTATTGCGGAGCAGGGTGTGACCAACGTCACCGCCGTGCTTTCCGACGGGCTTGAGAAGATAGACTACGCCGACGATGTCGTGATTTGCGGCATGGGCGGCGAGCTTATCATGAAGATAATCTCCGGGTGCAGGTTCCTGTCTGAGGATACCCGGTTCATTCTTCAGCCCATGACCAGCGCAGAGGACCTCCGGGAGCTTCTCTATCTCAACGGCTTTGAGATAATCGAGGAGCGCGTTGCCCGGGAGGGCGACCGCTTCTATACCATAATGCTGGTTAAATACACCGGCGTGAAGCGGCAGATCGACGATGTGTTCATGTACTGCGGAAAGATCACGGACGCTGACATGCTGCGGAAGATCTCCACAAAGCTGAGGAGGATCGCCGACGGTCAGCAGAAGGCTGCGCAGGAACGTCCGGAACAGACCGACGAAAGCGACATGAGAGCGGCGGAGAATACCCGAAGCCTTGCGGACCGCATTGACGCGCACGCAAGGGAAATTTACATCGACAGAGGTATGAAATGGGAGTAACAGTAGGTCAGGTGCTGAGTTTCCTCAACACCATCGCACCGATGAACACGGCGGAAAGCTATGACAATGTTGGACTGCTGACCGGAAGCTCAGCGGAGAACATCACCGGAATAGCCGCCTGCCTTGATATAACCGAAGAAATAATTATCGAAGCGGTGTCGAAGAATGCGAACCTTATCGTATCCCACCACCCGGTGATATTCCACCCGATGAAGCGGATACTTGCCGGCAACCCGGTGTATTCTCTGGTACGCAACGACATCAGCGCCATCGCCATACATACGAACTTTGATATGTGCGAAGCCGGCGTGAACGACGCACTGATGGAGCTTCTCGGCTGGCAGAGCGTGGGAGTCCTCGAGCAGACCCAGCCCACTGGGCTTGGCATAGGCGGAATCGCGGAACTTCCCCTGGGATTCACGGCGAAGGCACTTGCAGAGCACTGCAAGAAGTCCCTCGACCTGGAGAGCGTGAAGTACTGCGAGGGCGACACCCAGGCGATTACCCGGGTGGGCGTATGTTCCGGCTCCGGCGGAGATCTGCTGGCGCGGGCGAAAGCCCTGGGCTGCCAGGCGCTCGTCACCGGCGACGTGAAGCACTCCGTGTGGATAGAAGCCGTGAACTCCGGAATGGCGCTCATCGACGCCGGACATTACGGCACGGAGAAGTGTGCTTCCCACCGCATTGCAACGCTGCTCAGCCGTGCATTCCCGGAGATACCGGTGTTCACGCCGGACGTGGAGCACGAGCCTTGCAGCTATGTCTGAATCCTGAATTCCGGCGTACTCGCTGTCCTTTAGGACAGCCGCGCCATCGGCTTAGTAATCCCGAATTGACCTGGGGGTGTTTATTTGTCACTTGACGGAGCGTTTCTTCATATCGTCACCAACGAACTCCAGCCGCTTGTCGGCGCGCGTGTGGACAAGGTGTATCAGCCTTCCCGGGAGGAGATCGTGGTTTCACTGCGCACATACCGCGACGGCGGAAAGAAAATAGTGCTCTCCGCCAACAGCGTGAGCGCCCGGGTGAACCTCACCTCCGCCGCATTCGAGAATCCGCAGCAGCCGCCTATGTTCTGCATGCTGCTGAGAAAGCACCTTTCCGGCGGCAAGCTCATGGCAATACGCCAGGACGGACTTGAGCGCATTGTCGCGCTGGATTTCGAGTGCACCAATGAAATAGGCGATATCGTGACGAATACCCTCATCGCAGAGATAATGGGACGTCACAGCAATATAATCCTCGTCCGGGACGGGCGCGTTATCGACAGCGTGAAGCGTATCACGGACGATATTTCCTCCGTGCGCCGGGTGCTGCCGGGAATACAGTACGAAGCGCCGCCGCGCCAGGACAGGCTGTGCCTGCTGGACTGCGAGCCGGAGCAGGTGCTCAGCGCGATAGCGGATTCCCCGGAGCGGCTCTGCAAGAAGCTTTCTGCGGTGCTGGAGGGCGTTTCGCCGATTCTCACCCGGGAGATCGCGTGGTATTCCGCCAAGGACGTGGACGCCGTGTGCAGCGCGCTTTCCGACAGCGCCAGGGACAGGCTGAGATTTATTCTCGGCAGGATAAAGTCCGTGCTTTCCGGTGGGGAGTGCAACTTCACTGTGGTGTCTGAGCCGGGCGGCAGGAAGAAGGACTTCTGCTTCATCAACATCGAGCAGTATTCCACCTCCATGGTGATAAGCCACGCGGATTCCGCGAACGGACTGCTGGACGATTTCTTTGCTTCCCAGGACAGGACGGAGCGCACCAGACAGCGCGCCCACGACCTGCTGAAACTGCTGATGAACAGCTACGAGCGCGTTTCAAGGAAGCTCGAATTGCAGAAGAAGGAACTCGCGGAGTGCTCCGAAAGGGAGGTATTCCGAGTCCGGGGCGACCTTATAAACGCGAACATCTGGCGGCTTGAAAAGGGACAGACCAAAGCGGTGCTGGAGGATTTCACCACCGGGGAGCCGGTGGAAGTCCAGCTGGACCCCAGGCTCACTCCGGCGCAGAACGCGCAGAAGTACTACACCGAGTACCGCAAGCTGGACACCGCTGAAAAGAAGCTTACCGAGCTTATTGCCAAGGGACAGCAGGAGCTTGTCTACATCGACAGCGTATTTGACGCTGCAAGCCGTACCGACAGCGAGATGGACCTTGCCGAGATACGCCGGGAGCTGCGCGAGCAGGGCTACCTCAAAGGCGGTGTACGGGCGGACGAAAAGGTGAAGAAAACCTCTGATCCGCTGCATTTCCGTTCCAGCGAGGGGTTCGAGATACTGGTCGGCAGGAACAACCGCCAGAACGACCAGCTCACTTTAAAGACCGCGAAAGCGACGGATATCTGGCTGCACACGCAGGGAATCGCAGGATCGCACGTCATAATCCGCACCGAGGGAAAGCAGCCCGGGGAACAGACCCTGTTCGAAGCGGCGCAGCTGGCGGCGTTCCATTCCAAGGGGCGCAGCGGCTCGGGAGTCCCGGTGGATTACGTCGCGGTGAAGTTCGTCAAGAAGCCGGCAGGCGCAAAGCCCGGCATGGTGATATTCACTAACAACCGCACTCTGTACGTCACGCCGGACGAGAATCTCGTCAATTCACTGAAAGCCAATAACGCAAAAGCGTAAACATAAATCCCAAAAAACGAAAGGACAACATTGCAATGAGAAAGGAACTTGCAAAGACCTACGCCCCGAAGGAATTCGAGGACCGTATCTATCATAACTGGGAGGAAAAGGGCTATTTCCACGCTGAGATAGACCCGAAGAAGAAGCCCTACACCATCGTTATCCCCCCACCCAACATCACCGGACAGCTCCACATGGGACATGCGCTGGATAACACCCTCCAGGATATCCTTATCCGCTGGAGAAGAATGCAGGGCTATTCCGCTCTGTGGCTCCCCGGAACCGACCACGCTTCCATCGCGACAGAAGCCAAGATCGTCGGCAAGATGAAGGAGGAGGGGCTGACCAAGGAGCAGATCGGCCGTGAGGAATTCCTCAAGCGCGCATGGGACTGGAAGCGCGTTTACGGCGGTCGTATCGTTCAGCAGCTCAAGAAGCTCGGAAGCTCCTGCGACTGGGAGCGCGAGCGTTTCACTCTCGACGAGGGCTGCTCCAGAGCCGTTCAGAAGGTATTCATGGACCTCTATAACAAGGGGCTCATCTACCACGGCGTAAGAATGATCAACTGGTGCCCGAACTGCAAGACCTCCATCTCCGATATCGAGTGCGAATACGAGGAGCAGGACGGATTCTTCTGGCACATCAACTATCCGCTGGCAGACGGATCCGGCTTCGTTGAGATAGCTACCACCCGTCCGGAAACCCTGCTCGGTGACTCCGCGCTGGCGGTAAATCCGAACGACGAGCGCTATAAGGATATCGTCGGCAAGATGGTGAAGCTTCCGCTCACCGACCGTGAAATTCCGATAATCGCTGACGATTACGTTGACGTTGAGTTCGGTACCGGCGTGGTTAAGATCACCCCGGCGCACGACCCCAACGACTTCATGGTAGGTCAGCGCCACGACCTGCCCGTGATCTCCATGATGAACGACGACGCTACCATCAGTGCTGACGTCGGCGGCAAGTACGCAGGCATGGACAGATACGAAGCAAGAAAGCAGATGGTCGCAGACCTCGAAGCTCAGGGACTTCTCGTAAAGGTAGAGCCGCACAAGCACAACGTCGGCTGCTGCCAGCGCTGCGGTACTACCGTTGAGCCGCGTGCCTCACTCCAGTGGTTCGTTTCCATGAAGGAGCTCGCACAGCCGGCTATCGACGTTGTAAAGTCCGGTGAGCTGCGCTATATCCCGAAGCGCTTTGAGAACGGCTACCTCTACTGGATGGAGAATATCCGCGACTGGTGCATTTCCAGACAGCTGTGGTGGGGTCACAGAATTCCGGCGTACTACTGCCAGAACCCCTCCTGCAAGCACACCGCGATCTCTCTCGATCCGCTGGAGAAGTGCCCGAAGTGCGGCGCTCCCGTAAAGCAGGACGAGGATACTCTCGATACATGGTTCAGTTCCGCACTGTGGCCTTTCTCCACCCTCGGCTGGCCGGACAAGACCCCCGAGATGGACTACTTCTATCCGACAAATACCCTGGTTACGGGCTATGACATTATCCCGTTCTGGGTTGCAAGAATGATATTCTCCGGACTGGAGCACACCGGTCAGAAGCCGTTCAAGGACGTTCTTATCCACGGCCTGGTGCGCGACGAGCAGGGCCGCAAGATGTCCAAGTCCCTGGGCAACGGCGTTGATCCGCTGGAGATCATCGACAAGTACGGCGCTGACGCGCTCCGTCTGACCCTCGTGACCGGCAATGCTCCCGGAAACGACATGCGCTGGACAGAAACCAAGGTAACCAACTCCAGAAACTTCGCGAACAAGCTGTGGAACGCTTCAAGATACATTCTGATGAACCTTCCCGAGGATTTCGGCGCACCGGTCCTCCCGGAGAGCCTTCCCATCGAGGACAAGTGGGTGCTCAGCCTGTATAACGACACAGTAAAGAGCGTTACCTCCAACCTGGAGGCATTCGAACTCGGCGTTGCAGTACAGAACCTCACCGACTTCATCTGGGACGTTTACTGTGACTGGTACATCGAGCTGACCAAGCCGCGTATCGCCGAGGGCGGAGAATCCGCGCTGGCTGCGCAGAACGTCCTGGTTTACATCATGCAGGGTATTCTGAAGCTGCTGCACCCGTTCATGCCGTTTATCACCGAGGAGATCTGGCAATCCATGCCGGGCACCGAGTGCGAGAGCATTATGGTAGCAAAGTGGTGTGAGTATGACGAGAAGCTGCACTTCGGCGAGGCTGCCGAGGAATTCAGCCGCGTTGTCAACGCCATCAAGGCTATCAGAGTACAGCGCAACGAACTGAACGTTCCTCCGTCAAAGAAGGTAACGATGACCGTTGAAACCCAGTACACCACCCTGTTCAGCGACTGCCGCAGATTCTTCGAGAAGCTCGCCGGCGCCGGTGAATTCACCGTAACCGAAAAGGCGGACGTTGCTGAGGGCATGATGACCGTTGTCACCGACTCCGCGCGAGTATTCATTCCGATGGGCGAACTGGTTGACAAGGACAAGGAACTTGCGCGCCTTGACAAGGAGAAGAAGGCTGCTGAAAAGGATATCGAGTTCCTCTCCAAGAAGCTTAACAATCCGGGATTCCTTGCAAAGGCTCCGGCTCAGCAGATCGAGAACGAGCGTGCAAAGCTTGCGAAGGCAGAGGAGAAGCTGGCGAAGATCACCGCTTCCATCGAAGGCTTAAAGTAATGGAGATACGCCGCATGGAGCCGCAGGAAGCCGACGAGGTGGCGCGGCTCTATGTGAGGAGCTGGCAGGCAGGCTACCGGGGACTGCTTCCGCAGTACTATCTGGACCTGCTCTCGCCGGACCGCTTGAAGGACAGCTTCACCGGGCTCCCCGGGAGTTTCGTGCTGTCCGATGGCGGAGTTATCCTGGGGCACTCCTGCGCACGCCCGGCGGCGGACGTGAAAATGCCCGGCTGGGGCGAGGTGCACACGCTGTACGTCCTGCCGGAATTCTGGGGCAGGGGCTTCGGCACGGCGCTGCTGGATAATTCAGTCCGGTGGCTTAATTCCCAGGGATTCGACAGAATATATCTCTGGGCGCTGGACACTAATCTCCGGGCGCGCAGGCTCTATGAAAAATACGGCTTCACGCCGACCTCCGACACGCTTCTGTGCCAGGTCGGAAATGCAGAAGTAACAGACATACGATATATTTGGAATAATGCGCGAAGCGCACTCTAAAATTCCGAATTCTTAATTCTGAATTTAATTAAAGGGGGGCATTATGGCAAAGATGACTCTGGTCGTCCTTGCGGCGGGCATGGGAACACGCTTCGGCACAAGGATAAAGCAGCTTGAAAAGCTCGGACCCGACGGCGAGCTGCTGATAGATTACTCGGTTTACGACGCGCTCCGCGCTGGCTTCGACAGGGTGGTTTTCATAATCCGCAGGGATATCGAGGAGCTGTTCAAATCCACCATCGGTGCACGGGTCGAGAAGCGTATCCAGACGGACTACGTTTTTCAGTCTACGGACCAGCTTCCGGTGCGCACAGGGGATTTCCCCGGGCGCACAAGGCCCTGGGGCACCGCGCAGGCGCTCTGGTGCTGCCGGGAAGTGCTGGACGGTCCGTTCGCTATCGTCAATGCGGACGATTTCTACGGACAGGACGCATTCCGCCGGCTGGGGGGATTCCTCAGCAACTTTACCGCAGACGCGTGCTCCGTGGGATTCATGCTCAGGAACACCCTGTCGGATTTCGGCACGGTGAATCGCGGAGTCTGCAAGACTGACGCGCAGGGACTCCTCACAAAGGTGGAGGAAACCAAGAAGATCGCCCGGGGCGCGGACGGAGTTATCTCCGGCGACCACTGCGGCGAGAAGCGTATCCTCAGCGAGGACGACACTGTTTCCATGAGCATGTGGGGTTTCGGCGCGGAATTCCTGCCCAGGCTGGAGCGGCAGCTGTCCGC
>ERZ1026862.276-NODE-276-length-33691-cov-16.493162_pt1 | contig 33691 bp, 11 predicted proteins | sample MGYA00380161_ERZ1026862 | MGnify/ENA primary metagenome ERZ1026862 (study PRJEB33269, sample SAMEA4719797) | human gut metagenome | biome: human-associated habitat; feature: organic feature; material: feces | place: Cameroon | collected 2013-10 ... | reverse complement strand
TGTAGCCCTCCTTTGTAGGTTCAGCCTCTGCCGTTATAGTTGTGTTATATGCAACGTCATATGCCTTATACTCAGCGCCATCAACATTATAAGTGAGTTTGTAGATGTTTACTTTGTAGCTACCAACAATCTCTATGTCTCGAGCCGGCATATTCTCAGGCACATCCTTCCAACCTTCGAATGTATATCCTTCTTTGACTGGAGCCTCAGGAGTAGTTATAGCTTCTCCATAGACAATAGACTTAGTATCGATAACTTCTTCGCCAATCTTGAAAACAGCCTTATAAGAGTTGATAGTGAAAGTTCCATTAACCACAACATCCTTAGCCGGCATAGTCTCAGGCACAGCATCCCATCCAGAGAAAGTGTAGCCCTCCTTTGTAGGTTCAGCCTCTGCCGTTATAGTTGTGTTATATGCAACATCGTATGCCTTATACTCAGCGCCATCAACATTATAAGTGAGTTTGTAGATATTGACCTCAAACTGAGCTTCAAGAGAAATATCAGAGTTTTCAACAGTAACTGCACGTGGGTTGTCTGTATTGCCATCAGACCACTTTGTGAAATGGTAACCCTCGGCAGGTATAGCATTGATATGTAACACTGTATCCTCGGCAAGTCTACCACCAGTATTGCTAACACTACCACCCTCTGTAGATGAGATTGTAACATCATGATAGAAGATAATTTTTACTTTATACGGAGTTGAAGGGTAGCCAAGACGACTATTTGATACGAAATCAAAAGATACAGCCTCAATAGGAAGTACCTCGTCTGTAGCCTTGTTACGATATTTAAATGTCATCGTTTCCCCATTCTCGCGATTGCTTCGAGCACGGAGATAAAGACACTCTTTGCCACCTTCGAGAGTTAAAACCTCAGCTATACCACGGCACTCATCGCCAACAAAAGCAGCGACATCATATTTTGAGTAGTCCATTTTGCCAACTGCAAAAGCCACATCAATGTACAAACTCATATCATATCGGTAATTGCTCGGATTTACTTCCCAAGGTGCCGCAGCCGAAGCTGCGCCACCATTTAGGATAATCATTAATAGAGCTATTATCGAATATCTGCATTTGATAATTAGATTCTTCATATGCATGCTTTCTTTTTAGTTAACGAATAGCGATCTTATGGTATGTATACTCACCATTGCCATCGACAACGACTACATAAACGCCACCTGTCAGAGCTGAAATGCTGATGCCTGACTCAGAGACATTATTTGTACGTAGAACCTTATGACCGCTGAGGTCGAAGATTTCAACCATTCGGATATCGCTTGGAGCGATGCCGCAGAAAAGGAGATTGTCACCAACAACAGAAAGCTTCACATTGCCATCGTAGTTAGCAGCACCAATGCCAGTAGTCTGGCTGATAACGAGAGGATAAGGATTGAATATATCACCCACAACAGTCTCGCTAAAGCTCATCGAAGCATTGTTGCCAAAGCTTGTATCGCCGTCACGGTCTGTGATATTGAATGTGATATTATCACCTGTATTGCCATAGACATTCATCATAACTAATCCGCTAACAACCTTACCAATACCTCTGCACTCAGAGCCACAGAATGCTGCTACTTGATAATCGGCATTGTCTTCTGACATTCCGTTTGCATCCATGATGGTAGCAACAACAGGCATTATCTGACCATACTTATGTATATCAAGAGCCAAAGGCAAATTAGTAGATATGCCCTGTACAGACTTAGCTGCTGCGGTAGAAACGATGTTGGTGTTGTAGACAATATTCTTGTCAGAAGCACTCTGATACATATATCCCAAACCTGGTGACATTGTTTCGAGAGTACCAATCCAATGTTCGCCATCGAACTGAGCGAAGCCCTTCTGACCAACCACTACGTCGAGACGCTCTGCTGCAGTTGTTGCGAAAGCTTCATCAACAGACATGGTTTGAGCAACAGGATATCCGAGCCAGTTCCAACCAGCCTTAATGGCGATAGGTGTTGCTGGGTTCCAAGCATAGTCGGTAATACGCTCGCAATTAGTTGCGGTAGTAGTTTCGACCTTATAGCTCTCTGCAGCCGTCATGGCGGTGAGAGTTCCTACCATACCAAGCTGTGGATCGCGAACCAACTCTTGTGTCTGACTGAGAATACGGCTTATTCCTACGTTTGTTGTCAAAGCAGAAGGAGAAAGTTCGGTATCGAAGTTGTGCGACATCCAAGTCCAACCCTCTGCCATCTCGAAGTCGATGTTTGAACGCTTCAGAGTATAGTTGAACTCAGCTGTTTCGGAAACATCCTCGCCATTGTTTACAGTTGTCATTGCCTTGATTTGAACATCACCATTAATGACGATAGGCACAGTATACTTACGGCGTGAACCATTCTCGTCGCATGGGCAAGAACCATCGGTTGTGAAGTAGATAACTCCATTCTTCGATTCTGTAGCCAACTCTATCTTTGTACCACGATAAACGGCAGTACCGCTTGCACGTGAAGAGGTAGGAGTAACGGCAGTAAGAATCTCTGTAACTACATCCACTGCACATTGACCAGTAACAGTAACATCGTTGATAGAGAATGTGAGCTGAGTAGAACCAGGTAAATCACCCTTAACCTTTATAAGAGCCTTACCCTCAGCATCTATCACAGCCTCTGTATTCTCTATAGATGCGATAAGAGCTGAAGAGTTTGCAACATGCAAGGTCTTACCAACAGCTGCCTCGAATGGAATGGTGTGTACGATAATAGTCTTCTCTTCACCATATACAACCTTAACGTCGTCGGCAGTAATCTGCTGTACCTCTTTCTCTACGTCGAGCACCTGAGTATAGGTCTCTGTCATAGGAATGTTGGCATACGACATAACATTGCGACTAACGGTAAGTCGGATTTCGCCAGTAGTAACACTTAGTGGCTGCTCAGGAACGAAGCGGACACGAGAAGCATAACGCAAAGCATCTGCATCGTCCTCAGAAGCAAACTCGTCGGCAAGAGCAGAGTCAACGAAACGAATCTCGCCATTGAGCTTAGTACCATTGGCTGTAACGAAGATGTTGCTTGCAGTAAGAGTTTCCTCGTTCATAAACTTATCGAACTGAACCTCTACACCTTCCTCGTAAGCACGAGCCTCAACAACTTCTGGCTGCTTGTTTTGGGTGATAGCAACATTTACTTCGAGCTGTGGAGGAGGTACTGGCAACCACTCGCTATAGGCGGTGATGTAACCATCCTTCTCGAATTTAACTTGCCATAATCCCTGAGGAACGTCCCAACGATACATACCATTCTCGTCGGTGAAGAGAGGGTTCTTCTGAGCATAGTCTTCGGCATTCCAAAGAACTATGTTCTCATGTGGATCGCCATATTGGTCTTCGACAGTCTCCTTATAATATATAGAAGCTTGTACGCCCTCTATACGATTTGTAGGAACAGCCTCGTAGACGAATCCAGAAGGGTCTATCTGTACATTATCGTTTACAGAACCCGACTTGTGAGTGCCACCTGTCTTATTGTTCTTCTGATCTTTATCAGTTTCTGGACAAGAAACAGCATTTACCTCAGCCCAAAGAAGCTTGATATCGTAATCTAAAGTCTTGTCAATGACGAGTGTTGATGACAGAGCGATAGCCTTAACTACGAATCCCTGTACACCTGCACCAATTACGATGCCGCCAGTCTTTATGCAACCAAGCATATCTACGAAGAGTTCTGCATCATTGATAGCAACGGTGATGATATTATCCGAAGCACACTTGCCAACACGCTCCAATAGTTTCTTGCTGCGTGCCTTGAATGCAGTTCGTTGTACATCGGTCATGCAGAGTTTATTGTCGATGAGGATGTTGATAAGACGAAGGTCTTCTGCCTTGCCCATCAAGTTGGCAGTAGCTGTAATCCATTCCTCGAAAGGCAATGTACGAGATATCAAGCGGAAAGCTGGTCGAATGCTCGACTTGAATTTCAATACCACGGCTTTCTTTGCCATAACAGCGTTTAGCTTATGGCGTAGGCTTTGAGCAAGTTCTGTAGTAGGAGCGATGCTGATGAGTTGCTGGTATTTGCCTTGCTGAGTATTCAATATTGCCAACCAAGCCGAAGCCTGTGCTGTCATATCGTCCTCGGCAGCAGTAAGTGCATCTGAGAATTTCACATTAGCATTCTCTAAGATGCTCTTCACCTCTTTCAACACTGCTACACATTTGGCTGCATTGTTATTATCCCACTTACCGAAGCTCTCTTTGAGCTGTTTGAGCAATTCTACAAATTCGTTGCCGACAGTCTGTGAGATTGCTCCGCGAGTTTCAATATACAAGTTGTTTGCCAAGTCTACGAATATACCCTTTTCGTTGGTGATAAGAGTATAGATAACAGTGCTATCTATACAGTCGTAGGCTGTGAAACCTTGGGCAATAAGTTCATCAGCAGTGATGTTGTCGCAAGTCTTGACAGAAACCGAAGAACCATCAGCAAACTGTACGTCACCATATTCTGAATTCTTGGTGAACAAAGGCTCGTATTTGTCGAGCAGTTCAGTCATGGCATTCATTTCGGTATTCATATCGTTTGTGATGTTATCAACAAACGTAGTCTTATCCTGCTCCGACCATTGATCGTAATCTGTAGGAACATCAATGTTGCCTGCAGCGACCTCATTGTTTAAGCCATTTTCTGTAAAGAAGTCATTCCATTGTTCATCAGTCATGTCTGTGGCATTCTCTACAAGTTGCTTCACATTGTTAACCAAACTTGTGTAGCTTGTCATGAATTGGCTATCGTTGGTATTTGCGTCAGATATCTCACGCTTATCAACCTTAGCATTCTCAGCCTTATAGTCGAAGTCTACAGAACAGTTTACAGGATAATAGCCATCCGAAGAGCTACCCATATTTACCTCAGCATACCACAACTGCTTCTGCTTATTGTATAGAGCATTGCAAGGAACGAATCTTCCGTCGGCGGTATGGATATAGAGCACAACATTGAATATACGTTCTGGGTCGTTGTCGGTGAATTCTATGGTATATGTGAATACCTTCTTTGGATAGTAAACAGTCCATTGTGTGGCAGCTGTCTTAGGATTCATAAAGTCAAATTCCGAGGTGTAGGTCTTGTTCATCTCTGGATTGTGGTGATACATAGTAACCTTAGCCACCTGCAGAGCATTCATATCATAGGTGATAGTCTTGGTCTCAGAAGCAAGCTTGTTGCCTTGAGGAGTTGTAATCTCTGCCATTATAGAGTGTGTAGAGAGATTGTAAGGGCTTTGTAGCTGGCATTCCACATTCCATAAGCCTGCTGCATTAGCCTTACCTGTACCCAAAGCTATACCATTTTCCATAATCTTAACCTCAGAGTTTGCAAGAGCTGTGCCTGCGACTTTAAACTTAGGTGAGGCAGTAACGCTTGGCACACATATCTCTATATCCTTGATTACTGCTGAGGCAGAACCGATAGGTTGAGTTATGGTACGTCCGTTATAATCGAAGGTGATAGAAGCTGTAGCGTTGAATTCACCACCTGTTGTAGGAATCACACAGAAGCGAGTCAATGTCTGGTAGTTCTTGCCAAGCTGTATGGTCAAACGGTTGTTGTCGATGGTGTATGGCAAGAGGTTTGGTCCCTGGATAACAGATTTCTCTACATAGTCGCAAGCCTCTGGCAAATCTACTACAAGTGCCACATTACTTATGTCGGCCTTATAGATACCCTTGAAGTCGATGGTAGAACGCAGAGTGAGGAATGCACCTGTAGTGATGCTACTCTTGTTTGCCGAGAAGCTTGTCTGGCTATTGGTATAATAGAACAAACTCTCGTCGAAAGCAGGAACCTCTGTAAGTTTAACCTCTGCAAGTTTTCCACTTTCTACATTGACAACAGTCTTCACATAGTCTTTACCTTCCTTAAGTCCAATCTCGTCGAAGTTTGCTAATCGCAAGATAGAATTCATAAGGTCAGTCTGTCCCATTGTTACCAAAGTATAGTTGCCATCTTCAAGCTCGGTGAAGGTTGTTGCTGCTTCTACATAAGTCTGCTTCTTCACTAATTCGCCCTTGGCAGAATATAGCATTGCTATGACAGCAGGATTCTCTGTGTTTTGGTATGAAGCTGCGATGCTTCCCTTGCCAATGATGTCGAATACAACCTCGGCACGTTGGTTTTCGCCAATTATAACCTTCGTTTCTATTGGATTGAATGCACCAGTCTTAGATGTTGCAACAAGGAGAAGTGTGTCGCCAATTTGGATGTTATCATCGAGCACTGCCAAAACAGGATACTGCATAGACACAGAGTTGTGAGCACGCTGCTGAGTGATATTGTAAACACTGATAGCAACATTCTTGTAGTCTGAATAATATGTTTCAGTATTCTCTGCACCTGCTGCATGATAAGTGAAACTATAGTTGACGCGAGCACCAACGATAGATTTCATCTTTGTTTTGCCAAGGTCGAGAGTAGCAACATCTTCTGCAAATGCTGCTATGGTATCGTTGACATTCACACATTCTGTGGCTGCATATGTGATGCGTGTTTCTGGAGCTTCAAGTACCGTGGCTGTCCACTTACCATTAGCATCAGTTTTTGCAGCATAGTGCACCTCATACTTGCCATTCAGAGTTTGGCTTAGTGAAACCGAAGCGTCAGCAAGGGTTGTACCGTCGCCATCAACAATAGTTCCTGTAAGAACTATCGAACGGAAAGGTATAAGGTTGATAGTGCAAGAATTCTGCTCATTACTTACTGTTAGCTCAACATCGGCAGGAGTTGCATAAACGGTACCAAGTTTGCTATCGAGAGTTACGCGGCAGATGAGCTGCTGACCATCAGGAATCTCACCCAAAGAAACCGCTTTGCGGAGATAGGTGATAGTGCCGTCAGCAAGAGGACGTAGCCATTCTATAGTGGCCTGCTCTGTGACGTTGCTTCCATCGGCAGCCAAAACTGTAGCTTTCACCTCATGAAGAGTCTTGAGGTTTTCAAAAGTCACCGAAAGGTCGTTGTCTGGTATAATGACATTCTCTATGCGTCCTATCTCAAGCCCTGAAGAAGAGTGCATATAGATATTATATTGCTCATCTTTCTGCAAACCATTAAAGGTATAGAGCAAACGGTCGGAGATGACATATTTCTGTCGAACACCAGAGTTGATGTTTACCAATTCCAATGAATAGTGCTTGTACTTGCCATCCTTAGCTTCGGCAGGAAGATTTACCTGCAACACATGTGTATCGTTGTTGATAGGTAGAATTGTGAAGTCTTTCCAATATTTTGCGTTAGCATAAAGGTCGACAGCCTCTGCAGGGACAAAGATGGTACAGTTGTCCTTATTGGTAAAGTTTTCGAATGTGTTATACGAACAAATAGGAGGTTCTTGAGCATAAATGGTTATAGCAGTGAGGTTAGCACATCCGCTGAATACATAGCCATCAAAATTTGTTACCGAAGCAGGGAACACAATGTTGGCTACAGCCATATCTTGGAATGTATTATAATAAACATTTGTGTAACCGCCAGTTCTTGAGATATCGATGGTTTGTGCATTCTTTAGGTAATTCAAACTGCCTATATCATTGTTGTTGACACGTCCCTTTACTATTATACTACTTACATTTTCATAGTTGTTATAACCAACAATACTATACAAGGTATTATATAAGTTGCCAGTCTGGAAATCATCGATAATAACCTGTCCTGTAGTAGGGTTATAATAGTTGGCACCAGGGTTTTCTGGTGAAGAAGGGTCGAATACGCAGAGTGCAACCAAATGAGCTCCAGCATCTGTCATTGTACCACTTATGGTAGTAGAAGTGTTTTCCAAAGCCACACCATTGAGTATCCATCCCTTGAACTTATATCCTGTTGAAGGATAGCAATTTACGTAGTAGTTATCGCCAAACTTAACTTTCGAGCCTGAAGTGTTGAACGTAGCCGAACCGGCAGGAGATGCAATAACTGTGAGTGGATGCATCAATGCAGGTTGCTGAGGGTCGGAAGGTGAGGTAGGATTATACACATAGTTGGCTGTCAGCACCACATCTGAAGCTGGCATAATGTAATTGAAGCCAGATTTGGTGTTGATGGTCTCGCCATCCTTAGTCCAGCCAGTAAACACATATCCACTATTACGAGAAGTGGAAACATAGACACTTTGTCCAGCTTTGTATTTACCACTATTATTTGTAGTTCCTGCATCGGTAGGATTGCAAACCAATGTCAGATTATAATACTTGGTGTTATCGTCAGGAAGAGGATCTGAAGGAGAAGAAGGATTGAAGAATACGTCAACAGCCACTTTAACATCAAAAGCAGGCATCTTAATTCTTGTTTCGTATAAACCTTCTACAGCTTCACCATTAAGTGTTATGCCTTTTATAGTATATCCTTGATAAAGGTTGTAGCCGATATATACATCCTCGCCCTCTGCTATATAGGTAGAGCCTGAACTCTGCCATGAAATATAGTTGGAGCTGGAAGATACATAAATCTCAGAAAAAGCATTCTTGTTGGAAGACTCTACTGTCAGCAGATATTTCTTAATGAAATGATATGTGGCAGAAGTGATCTGGCTAACTACAGTATCTCTTACCGCTACAGCCTTCACCGTAATATCATTTCCTTCAGGAATCGTTATTGGTTCAGTATATATATTGCCATGTTTTGCAGTAGGCTCAGTACCATCAAGAGTGTAGCGAATAGTCTGTGCAGGGTCGTTGAGATCAGTAATTGTCAACTGAAATTCTTTATAGAAGTCGCATGATTTCTGTGAAAAGGCAGGAGCCTTCGGACGTACTATACTTTCGCCAGTCTTTGCTATGGTAAGCTTTAAACCTTTGATACGCAACTGTGTTCCCTGTATAGAAAATGTTACCGAATCCTCTTTATTGGTGTTCACCCATGTGTAATTAAGGGAGTCTGCATTGTAGGTAACAGTACCTGTGCTTGCAGTAAGAGTTTTTTCATTTTCTTTATATTTAGCTATTTGGAAGACAATCTTCTGAACAGCTTCACCTTCAGCACATCCTAAAGACATAGTGTTGCCTCTATACAATCGAAGTGCTGAACCATTTGCATAATAGGCAGGGGCAGTGCCTGCTGTTCCTGCCGAGAAAGTGAAAGCCATGTTGTAGTTGTCAACCAATAGCATTTCTACAGGTTGCATCTTTGCATTGTCACCTTCGCCAACAAGGTTTGTCTCAGGATCTGGTATTATCGTAACCGTATTCTGAGCTTGAGATGCCAGCGGATATCCTACTGCCCATCCTATTAATAATAGGAGTAGCAGCACGGCATAATGTCGTATATGATTAATATCTCTCATAGTTGTAGTGTTTTGTAGTAAATACTTAAGCGATAAAGCACTTGATAGCACGACTCTTGCACAAGCCCTAAGGCCTGTACAAGGTCGGCATCAATCTATTATCACTTTACCACAATCTTATATGCCTTATCAGCCTCAACAACTACGTATACTCCTGCAGGAGCAGTTGCTCGGAAGTTGTTAATATTGCCCTCGAATACCACAGCGCCGGTAGTGTTGACGATGCGTACGTTGGCAGCAGAAGTCTCAATGCCGTTGATAGCATTAGTCTGCGACTGCTTGAATGTGAGAACGAAGCGTGACGCTGTTTCACCAGCCTTTGCCTCAAACAGATAAGGAGTATCGTTGAGAACCACAGAAGAACCTGTCTCTGTGTCGGTCAATATAACAGTCCAACCTTCGATGTTGCGACCATTTAGAGATAGAGTATATGTGCCAGCAGTAGCAACTCGCATACCGAGAGTAGCTATACCATTTGCCAACGGACGTTCGCAGATATCATATCTTACATCGCCATTTACATATAGTTCAATACTCTGTGGCTGTTCTGCGAAGAACTTACAAGCATCTGTATTGATATTGTAGTTCATAGTAGCCTTCTCATTCATTACGATACGAGCACGGTCGTCGCTACCACTTCCCTCTACATTAAAGTTGAATACGCTACGGTTAGATGTTGTCTTACCCATCATTGCTGGAGCCTTAGCACCAGGAGTAACGTCAGTACTTGTAGCTGCGGTATAGTCCAAACGACCTTCGATGCCGAATGTCATCTGTTCTGTCTCAATAGGGCGCTGTACGAAGAATGCCTCATTAGGACGAAGGATGATATCGTCGTCTACAGGAGAGTAAGCCTGATAGTTTCTACCTCTCCACACTACGATAGGCGTTAAGAAATCGTCTTGCAAGAAGTGCATGTCATAGTAGCAAGGATATGGGTTGCCCACGAGATTCCATGAACGGTTGTGAGCAAACTCTGCAGGATATTCCTCAAGAGGAACAATCACATTGGTAGAAGCAAAGAGCTTATTCTTTGTCACGGTGTTGCGTGATGGGAATGTTACCACTGCATCATATACGTTGTTGAGGCTGTCTCTACCGTTGTTGGCAACTTGAATGATATAGCCCTTACCTGCCTGGAGTACGCCATCAGCTGCAACATCCTCCCAATTATTGTTAGCAACGATGCTATCGCTCTGTGCGCGATTAGCACTATTGTATTGGCGAATCACAAAGTCGGTATTGTTGATGCCCACAATGTCCTTCATCATAACATCATACTGGAATGAGATGAAGTGCCAAGTATTCTTCTTAAAGTTGATAGTACAAACCACGCTATCGGCACGCATGTTCTCGGCATTGTTGACCAATGTGGTGCGATAGTCGTTAGCATATTCATAATAGTTCTTGTCGCGATTGTCAAAACTATGGAAGATGTTAAAAACACCTGCCGACAATGTGCCGTCGCCACTTGCTGAAAGTTGACCTACGGTATTGTTGTTGTTATTGTAAGTGAGAGTCATGTTAGGATTCTCTTGCAATACCGCATTGTCTGCCGACTGGAGGTCGAACGACATCGGACGGTTGATATAGATATTCTTAACAGGCTCGTTCAAAGGTTTGATGATATAGAAATCCTTCCAGTTGTCTGCCTCACGATAAGCGTCAATAGCAAATGGTGCTACATACAAAACGCAATGGTTGAGGTCTAAACCATTTGTGAAATTACCACCTGTTGTAGGAGGAACAATAGACTTACACTTAACAGTCATAATAGAGTCGCAAGCAGAAATAAAGCTGGAGCCTATTGATTGTACGTTAGAAGGGATAGTTATCTCTCTAAGTTCCTTACAACCATTGAATGCATCATAACCAATAGAAATTACGCTTTCTGGAATGTCAATGCTTTGGAGCATAGTACAGTGATAGAAAGCATAATTGCCAATACGAACAAGGCTATTTGGCAAGGTCACTTTGGTAAGATTGCTACACTCTTGGAATAAAGAACTATTGAGACTTGTGATAGTCTCAGGAATTGTAATCTCTGTAATACTTGTTCTATAGAACGCACTTTCACCAAGGTAGATGATATCATCTGCCAACTTGGTAGGGCATAGCTTCTTGCACTCTGCGAATGCATTATTACCAATATATGTAAACTTGGAAATATCAATATCTGTCAGAGATTGGCAATAATAGAAAGCACTATTCTTGATAATTTTTACACCAGGAGCCACAACCTTTTCAAGGCGTGAGCAACGATTGAAAGCATTAGATTCAATTTCGGTAATATTTTCAGGTAATACGACCTCTATTAGGCTTGTCTTGTTTTGCAAGAAAGAATTTGGAAGTTTATCAAATTTAGCCTCGCTAAGGTCGAGCTTTCTGAGGTTTGTAATGTTCTTGATATTGTTGAGGTCGGTCTCGTTGAGAGTTCCTGTCACCTTTACATTCATAGCCAAATCCCAGTTTGCATCAGTCTTCTCGATATATGTCTGAGCAAACTCACCCTTGCGGGCAACATCGATAGTAAACAATTCGAAGTCCCAGCCGTAAGGTTGGATTGAAGCATTACGCCATGCGTTGTTAGCGAGATAATTGCTATAGAAATTCTGATTGCATACATAAACGGTCATGCTTGAAGGCAAATTCCATCTGGTTTCCAGAACATCACCCTTTATATATAAGGTGGTGAAAGGATTTCTACTCCAATTAACATCGCAGTAATAATAATACTCAGATATAACTATCGCCTTTAAGTTTGGTGCATGCTTGCATAATGAACCGTAGCCGTAGTTAGAGTCATAACCAAATTTGTTCACTATATACAAATACTCATTATACGGAGTAGCAAGAGGAAGTGCAATAGTGTCTTTGTCTGTGAAGATTTCTGTTACTATGAAACCTTCGTCACTTTCAGAGATGCCGAAGAAATCGTCTTCGTTCTCACTCTTAATAACAAAATCAGAATTATTTGGTTCTGGGTAATAAGGCTTTTCATCGCCTATCAATATACGCTTAAAGCCATAATAATCATTGCGCTTAGCACCATAAGGTAGGTGCAGATAAATATTTTCTACACCGCTATAGTCGCCATAGAAGTTATTTTTTGTGTTGCGATAAATATCTGTAATAGCAGAACCTGAGAAATTATTATTAATATTGTCTACATGGTTGATAATAAGCGTGGTGAGCGATTGAGCGTGTGACCAATCAAAAGAATCACCATTATTATAACCGAAGGAAATTATAGGTACTACTTCTCCATTCAATATTACGCTTATTGGCACCTCAAATGTCTCTGCATTTGTGACGATACCAGTTATATAGCCATTATCTCCATCTCTGACAACACCTATTGTAGTTGAGCTGTCGCACTTTACAATATATTTATCACCCCATACATTCTCGGTAAGTCCAAGTTCTGGAACGATGCTGTCGTATGGCAACTCTCTAGATTCATAAATCTTGGCATAAGCATACAATTCTGTGTTGCTTACAGTTATGGTCTGACCTGCAGTCATACTATCTTCATAGACAATAAATGCTATGAATACAGGCACTTCTTTAGGCAAGTTGTCGGCTGAAATGTCAAAATGAGCCGAATTGTTGTTGATAGTATCCAAAACAACAAAATCTTGTTTAGCAACATATAGATTGTTGTCTTGTAGATAAACTAAGCATGGTTTTATAGTACATGGATTCTCAGACTTTATGTCACCGCATAAATTATAACTCATACCTTTCTTTGTTGTCCATGCATAATTTTTCTGTTCAAGGTCAGTAGCTGTAATGGCATAACTGAGCACTTCCTTATCAGTATGCATAATGATTTCGGAGTTCTCGCCGAAGGTAGCTTGTGTTGTAAGCGCATTCGTAAGTTTAGATTCCTTGTTAGGACAATTGTTGTGATACCAAAGGGTATCGATATAATAGTCATTATTGTTAATTGCGCGAGCCTTTAACAATTTACGACAAGATTTAGCTGGTTGCACTTGCTGAAGCGCACGTGCAATTACAGACTCTGGTAGTTTGAGGTTATTTTTGATTTTTAGTTTGTTACTGTCATCAGCTACACCTACCAATTGTTTTACTGATGAATTAAATTGCTTAAACAACTTTGTGCCATTGCTAGTTGTGGCATAGGCGAGCGTACAGCAGACTATTGCAAACAATACGCCCAACGATTGTAGATTCCTTTTCATCGTGAGAGAGTTGTTGGTTAATAAATGTATTAGTCGTATAATGCTAAATGATAGCTAATTATTTTAGAGTATAGTCGCTTTGTTGCAAAGATAGGCTTTTTTTTGATACATTTCTTTTTTTGCTCTATCTTTTTTTGTTCAAAACGTAAAAAAGTGTATGTTTACGCAAACGATATAATAAAAAGTATCGAAGTTCATATATGCATCCCTTAATAAACCTTATATAGTCTGTTTATCTCTCCATTCGTTAGGAGTTCGTATGAATGAGCGTGATGAATTTTATGAATATTCTAGACAACATCAACCTGCGTTTAAGATAGCTATGATGGATCCATTAGCTTCGTTATTTTGCTATATCTTTATATATAATTCGCATGCTAAATTACAACAAATTTTAAGAAAAATGAAGAAATACAATTAAAAAAAGTTGTTGACATCACAAAAAAAAGATTATTCACCAAGCCTTCATTGCTTGCTATAAGCTAAAAGACGAAAGCGTGAAGAGCACCCTGCTCTTCACGCTTTCGTCATATAATAAAATTTATCTTTCGCAAGTTCAGAAGTTATAGAAGTTAAAGAAGTTATCGCTCCCGTTGGTCGCTAGAAGTTAAAGCCAATAGTCTTTTTGCTATAGTTTTCAGCAGGCTTTTTGGCCATAAGACATATGGCTTTAACTTCTTTAACTCCTTTAACTTCTTTAACTTCTCTCAGATGCGAAACTTTAATAATAAAATAGCGTACGGCTATTTGCTTGTCATAATCTTCAATACCATGTCGTCGGTAGCACACATAGCCTCTTTGCCAATGCTGGTGAGGTTGTGGATGCACTTATCGACATCGCTATCGATGATACCCTCTACCTCAGAAACATACTTGCCTTCCATGCTAAGGAGTGCAGAGAGAAGAGCAGTAGACACGCCAGAACAAATCTTGAGCGAGCAACTTGGTTTTGCTCCATCACAAATCATACCTGTAAGGTTGGCAATCATATTCTTTACAGAGTGGCAGATGCGCTGATAGTCGCCTCCCATAAGGTAGGTGATGGCGCAGCTTGAACCAATGCTGGCAACAACGCAACCACAAAGGGCTGAGAGTTTGCCAAGGCTCTGCTTGATATAGATAGCTGTGAGGTGGCTAAGGGTAAGAGCGCGGATGAGTTCTTCTTCGGTATTCTCGTTCTCATCGGCAAACACAGCCACAGGGTTAGTGGCACAGATGCCCTGGTTGCCCGAACCGCTATTGCTCATGACAGGAATCATAGCGCCACCCATACGAGCATCGCAGGCAAGGGCTGTGCGAGAAATCATCTTTGAGAAGATGCTTGTGCCAAAGATACCATGAGAAAGCGGACGATCCATAGTCTTGCCGAGGCAATGACCATAGTTGCCCTTGATACTCTCGGCAGCAGCCTTCATGTTGTACTCCTTAGTCTTGAGGATGAAGGCGAGCTTCTCTACAGGTGTTGTCATAGCAAAGTCGTAGACCATGCGCATATTGAGAGCGATGTCGCCATCATCAGCCACTTCGCCTGCTGCAGTACGCTTGTCGTAAGCCACTTTGCCATCCTTTTCTTCATAAACGAAGTTGGTGTGGCTGGTGGTGATGATAGCTGTTGCAGAATGTCCACAGCCTTCGCAGATAACCTCGATATAGAGTTTGTCTACATTGCCATCCTTAAGGCGGATGTCAATCTTGTCTTCTGCTATATACTCCTTGCCCATGGCGAGGGTAGAAGGAGTGAGGTCGCGGATGACCTCGAGCTGATATTCCGACTTGCCGACTATAGCACCGAGGGCGATAGCTATAGGGAGTCCAACCATGCCAGTACCAGGAATGCCTACACCCATAGCATTTTTCAGCATATTGGCAGAAAGCATAACGGTGATTTTCTCTGGTCTACGTCCAAGGATTTCAGTAGCCTTGGCGGTGCAAAGTGCAACCGCCATAGGCTCTGTACATCCCACAGCTGGTACTACCTCTTTATTAATAAGAGATAGGATGCTGTCTATTGTATTGCTGTCAAACATAGTTTTCATGATGATTATTTTCTTGCAGCTTCAAGTCCCTTATTGAGGAAGTCGAGGTATGCAGGAATATCTTCCTTGAATGAGAAGCTTCCGGTGAGAGGATTGCCATCGGCATCGACAGCAACATAGAAAGGCTGAGCATTAGCGCCAAACTTAGTGCTCTGGAGATAGCTCCACTTATCGCCTACGGTGCGAAGAGTGCGCTTCTGACCATTCTGCTCTACCTCGATAGGCTCAGCAAGCTTTGTCTTATCGTCAACGAAGAGCGAGATGAGAACATAGTCCTTAGTAAGCTTGTCGGCTACCTGAGGGTCGGTCCATACAGAAGCCTCCATCTTACGGCAGTTTACACAACCAAAGCCAGTGAAGTCAACCAATACAGGTTTGCCCTGAGCCTTAGCAGCAGCCATACCTTCTTCATAGTTGGTATACTTAGCCTCAACAATCTTGGTATTGAGGTTGAAGTCTTGAGTGTTGACAGGAGGAGCGAAAGCGCTGACAGCCTTGCAAGGAGCACCCCAAAGACCAGGAATCATATATACCATGAAAGCCAAAGAGCACAAGCCGAGCATGATACATGCTACAGGCATAGGACGATCTATTTCGCCACCAATCTCGTCGGTACGGAACTTCAACCAGCCTACGAGGTAGCAGCCAAGAGCACCGAAGATGACAATCCACAATGAGAGGAATACCTCACGGTCGAGGAGGTGCCATCCGTAAGCAAGGTCGGCTACAGAGAAGAACTTCAATGCAAATGCCAACTCTACGAAGCCCAATACCACCTTGATGGTGTTCATCCAAGAACCTGAGCGAGGAGCCGACTTGAGCAATGATGGGAACATTGCGAACAATGTGAATGGCAATGCCAACGCCAATGCGAAGCCCAACATACCTACGGCAGGGCTTATCCAGTTGCCCGAAGTAACTGTCTCTACCAACAGCAAGCCGATGATAGGTGCGGTACAAGAGAATGATACCAATACAAGGGTGAATGCCATGAGGAAGATAGAAATCAGACCTGTGGCATTAGAAGCCTTAGTGTCTACAGAGTTTGCCCAGCTATCTGGCAACTTGATTTCGAACCATCCGAAGAACGACAATGCGAATACTACCAACAGCAAGAACAAGAAGATGTTGAATACAGCATTGGTAGAAAGTTCGTTGAGCTTGCTTGGACCAAAGATTGCAGTCACCAGGATACCTAAGCCAAGATAGATGATGACGATAGAGATACCATAGGTAACGGCGTCGCGGACACCCTTCTTCTTATCATCCTTAGCACGCTTCAAGAAGAAGCTTACGGTCATTGGGATGATAGGCCAGATACATGGCATAACCAAAGCGAGCAAACCACCGATGAGTCCCATCAAGAAGATGTAGAACAAAGAGTGGTTAGCAATATCGGCATTACCACCGAAAGCCTGAAGCTCTTTAACTACAGGTTTCCATAGCTGGTCATTGTCGACAGCAATAGGAGCTGTAGCTACGGTGCTATCAGCTGTAGCTGTAGTATCAGCAGCAGTCTGGTCTTGAGCCTCAGCAGCTTCGGCAGCTGCATCAGCCTTAGCATCAGCGTCGACGGCAGGCGACTTACCACTCTTCTTGATATCGACGGTGGTAGGAGGCATACAGTTTTCATCGTTGCAAGCGCCAAACTCCAAGTAGGCGTCGATGGTATAGTTAGGCTTAGTGAACTTAACCTTCTGAACAAACTTCACGCTATGCTCGAAGTATCTAAGGTTCATGCCAAACATCTGGTCGAAGTTTGAAATCTCGTGGCCTACAGGCTTAAGTTTGCCAACGAGCTGCACACCATCGAGTTTGTTAACATTAAACGATGCTGACACAGGACCGTCAGAACCAAGACCTGTTGAATACACGTGCCAACCCTTCTCTATCTTACCAGAGAAAATGATTTCACCCTCAGATGTGTTTCCTGTCTTTAGTGTCGATGTGAACTTAACAGGATCGAGCATCTGTGCATTAGCGCAGAATGTCGCAATAAGCAACAATGCTAAAGATAGTATTTTCTTCATATCTCATTAATTAATAATAAAACCTTTTATTTTTATCCTACTTGGCTTCCTGGCTTTACCTTGCCAAGGAGTGATGTGATTGTAAGATTGCCATCGAAGTTGACTGCGCTAAGAATCATTCCCTGACTCTCTATGCCCATCATCTTGCGAGGAGCAAAGTTGGCAACGAACAATACATCCTTGCCTATCAGCTGCTCTGGTTCATAGTAGGCAGCGATACCGCTGAGGATGGTGCGCTCTACGCCTGAACCATCGTCGATAGCAAACTTCAAGAGTTTCTTCGACTTCTTAACCTTCTCGCAGTTGATGATATGACCTACACGGATGTCGAGCTTCTCGAAGTCGTCGAAGCTAACCTCAGGCTTAATAGGTGCTGCCTGGTATGATGCCTCTTCGTTTGCCTTCTTGGTGTCAGCAAGCTTCTTGAGCTGTGCTTCTACTACCTCGTCTTCAATCTTCTCGAAGAGCAACTCTGGTTCGCCAAGCTGGTCGCCAGCCTTAAGGAGGTCGGTACTACCGAGCTGTGTCCACTCAAAGTTAGGCATATTGATCATCTTGCGGAGCTTCTCAGAAGAGAATGGCAAGAATGGTTCGAAAGCTATTGCAAGGTTGGCAACGAGCTGGAGCGAGATGTTGAGGATTGTCTCTACACGCTTAGGATCGGTCTTCCAAACCTTCCAAGGCTCACACTCTGTGATATATCTGTTGCCGATGCGGGCAAGGTTCATAGCCTCTTTCTGTGCCTCGCGGAACTTGAATACGTCGAGATACTGCTCTACCTTCTCCTTTACATCCTTGAACTCAGCGATAGCCTTTTGGTCAACCTCCTGCAATTCGCCACAAGCAGGAACAAAGCCGTTCCAATACTTCTTGGTGAGCTGCAATGCGCGGTTTACGAAGTTGCCATAGATAGCCACGAGCTCAGAGTTGTTGCGCTCCTGGAAATCCTTCCATGTAAAGTTGTTGTCCTTAGTCTCAGGAGCATTGGCTGTAAGCACATAGCGCAAAACATCCTGCTTGCCAGGAAGGTCGACGAGATATTCGTGAAGCCATACTGCCCAGTTGCGTGATGTAGAAATCTTGTCGTCTTCAAGATTCAAGAACTCGTTAGCAGGCACATTGTCTGGCAAGATATAGTCGCCATGCGCCTTGAGCATAGTAGGGAAGATTATGCAATGGAACACGATATTGTCCTTGCCGATGAAGTGAACGAGACGAGTCTCTGGGTCTTGCCACCACTTCTGCCATGTGCCCCACTTCTCAGGCTGAGCATCGCAGAGTTCCTTGGTGTTAGAGATATATCCGATAGGAGCATCGAACCATACGTAGAGCACTTTGCCCTCGGCACCCTCTACAGGAACAGGAATACCCCAATCGAGGTCGCGAGTCATAGCACGTGGCTGAAGATCCATGTCGAGCCAGCTCTTGCATTGTCCGTACACATTAGAGCGCCACTCCTTGTGACCTTCCAAAATCCATTGTTTGAGCCAATCCTGATATTTGCCCAATGGTAGATACCAGTTCTTGGTAGGCTTCTTCACGAGTCCGTGGCCTGGATTGTTTTTGTTTGTAGGATTGATAAGTTCCTCTGGCGAGAGTGTAGCGCCACACTTCTCACATTGGTCGCCATAAGCACCTTCTGCACCACAACGAGGACATGTGCCAACGATGTTGCGGTCGGTAAGGAATTCTCCTGTTACCTCATCACAGAACTGCTCTTCTACCTTTTCCTCCAATACGCCCTTATCGTAGAGGGTGCGGAAGAAGTCAGAAGCAAACTTGTTATGAATGTCAGAAGTGGTGCGGCTATAAACATCGAAAGAAATACCGAAATCCTCGAACGATTTCTTGATGAGGTTATGATAGCGGTCTACCACCTCCTGTACGGTGATACCCTCTTTCTTAGCGCGGATAGTAACAGGCACTCCGTGCTCGTCAGAACCTCCAATAAAAACAACTTCTTTCTTCTTTAGTCGGAGATAGCGAACGTAGATATCTGCAGGCACATAAACACCTGCCAAATGGCCGATATGTACGCCGCCATTAGCATAAGGGAGAGCTGCCGTAACGGTAGTTCTCTTAAAATTCTTTTGTTCCATCTAAATATATTAAGCTTAATTTATTAATTTTGTGCAAAGTTACTGCAAAATTTCGATTAAGAGAAGAGAATGCAAATGTATTTGTATTATTGAGCATGAGAAATTCATGCAAACGAATGGAATTCAAAGGAAATTCTAATTTTCTTTAAGTTTTTGATAAACCGTTACATCTCTGACTTTTACATCAAAATATGATGAAAGGTTTCTTATAAAAGAGAGTGAATAGCTTTGCTGTTTCATTTAATATCTGTATATTTGCAGAGCAAAAAATATTTGCTGAAAATGTTGAATAATAGTAAGATTTGCTAACATAACATTTTATGAAAAAAACTATCAACTTTATCATTACTGGCGCCATATGTTTAGGTATTTGCGCACCTATTTCTATTAATGCTTCTGAGATGCAGAACACACCAACAAGGGTAAAGAAGCAGAAACAACGTTCTATAATAAAGGTTTCGCCTATAAGGGTGGAGAGTCCTGTAGGCACAGTACCACGTTTGCCTTGGCAAGTGTGGGTGACTTATAGTGATGGTTCGCACGAATGGCGACAAGCTAAGTGGGAGAACTATATGCGTGCTACTGAGCAAGCTGAGGCTGACCCACAACGCAATCCTGTAGGTAGCGAATACACAATTGAGGGTTATATCATTGGCGACAACACTACAAACAAAGGTTACCCACTTGTTGCAACCGTGGTTGTTACTAACAATAAATGGAATACTCCAAACTGCCATCCTGTGGCAAATCCTCTAAAGCTAACAGAGGTGAGCATTAATGGCAAAAACCGTTTGACTAACAATAGAGACCTTAATATCAAAACTTTGTTGTCGTGGGATATCACTCAGCAACTTTATAACTATCGCGACACATACGGATTGCCTACCGACGGCTATACTGTGGCTGATGGCTGGGATTCGCCAACAACAAAGCTTAAAGGTCATGGTTCCGGCCACTATATGAGCTCATTGGCTTTCGCCTTTGCTTCATGCAATCCTAATGAAGAAACTGCCGAGAAGACAGAACTGCGCAAGAGAATAAAGAGAATGGTTGACGAGCTGCGTGCTTGCCAAGAGCGTACTTTCGTTTGGGATAGCACGCTAAACCGATATAGAGAGGCTCGCGACTATGCACCTGAAGAAGTACTTATGAAGATGGGAGGAAGCTGGGCTGACTTTGATAGGTATAAGAAGGATTATCGCAACTATGGATATGGATATCTTAATGCCATTCCTGCTGCTCATCCTGCACTTATAGAGAAATATGCTCCTTATAATAATGAACAGGGTGTATGGGCACCTTATTATACTATACACAAACAGTTGGCTGGACTCATTGATATTGCCAATAATATCGACGACAAAGAGATTGCTGCCAAGGCGCTCCTCATAGCCAAGGATATGGGACTATGGGTGTGGAACCGAATGCACTATCGCACATACGTGAAAGCGGATGGCGACAAGGCGCAGCGACAGGCTAAACCTGGCAACCGCTATGAAATGTGGAATATGTATATTGCTGGCGAAGTGGGAGGAATGGCTGAGTCGCTTGCTCGACTAAGCGAAATGGTGGATAGTAAGGACGAGAAGGAAAAACTCTTAGAGGCTGCCAACTGCTTCGATACTCCTGCTTTGTTCAACCCCTTGTCGGCAAACATCGATGATATAAGAACCAGACATGCTAATCAGCATATCCCAATGATTACTGGTGCGCTGAGGTCGTATATCGGCAACTGCAATCCTTACTACTACAATATAGCCTACAACTTCTGGAATATGATGCAAGGCAAATATGTGTATGCTATGGGAAGCGTTGGCAATGGCGAGATGTTTCGTCAGCCTTATTCGCAGATATTGTCGATGAATACCAACGTGATGAGCGACAGCAAACGCGATATGTATCCTAATCCTGATATCAACGAGACATGCTGTGCATATAATCTTGCCAAGCTCACAAAAGACCTCAACTGCTTCAATCCTGATAATGCAGAGTATATGGATTACTATGAGCGTGTGCTCTATAATCAGATAATAGGCTCGTTGCATCCCGAACATTGGGCTGTTACATATCAGTATGCTGTGGGCATGAATGCCATAAAACCTTATGGCAACAATACTCCACAAAGCACATGCTGCGGAGGTACAGGCTCTGAGAACCATGTGAAATACCAAGAGGCTGCTTATTTCGTTAACGATAACACTATGTGGGTGGGACTCTATATGCCTACAACTGCTCGATGGGAGGCTAAGGGAGTGACTATAGAGCAGGAGTGTGAGTGGCCTGCGCAACATAGCGTGCTCACTGTAAGAACCAACGGTAAGGCTACTGCCGACTTTACTCTCAAGCTTCGTGTGCCTTATTGGGCTACAACAGGCTTCGATATAAGGCTCAATGGTAAGTCTATAGCCAAGAGATATCAGCCATGCTCGTATGCTGTAATAAGCAACCATATATGGAAAGACGGGGATAGAGTAGAGGTATGTATGCCTTTTACTAAGCATGTAAATTGGGGACCTGATAAGATGGATCTTGCTGCTACTGGCAAGAATGAGGTTCGCACTCCTTTTGCTCCTCAATGGGTAGGAACTATTATGTATGGTCCGATGGTAATGGCAACAAAGGATATTAAAGAGTGGAAGAATGCTGACATCACACTTTCGTCGACGCTCAACGAGCTTACGCTAAAAGATGATGGTGCTACCGACGGAACCAGCGATAAGCTATACACTCTGCAGATGCAGACTCCTGACAATAAAACTATAACATTCACTCCCGACTATTATCAGACAGACCATTCTACACACTATTTGCGCATAGACATGCAGACAGGAGCAAAGAAGAAGGTATCTAAAGATGTTGATAAGACTTCGCTCGAGCAGGCGCTCGCCATAGCTAAAGAGCGTATGGATAATCAGAAGGCATGGGAAGCAATGAGCGTAAAGGTGCCTGCATTCGCACCTTGGGCTCCTAATGGTTATGCAAGATTGTGTAAGCAGGTGAAGGCGGCTGAGGCTATAAACGCTTTGAATAAGAAGAGTCTAACACAAGCAAATGTCGATGAGGCTGTATCTGCTCTCAATGTAGCTATCAACACTATGCGACCTGGAAACTTGGCTGAGCCTGAGGATCTTAACGAGCTTCTATCTATGTTGACCAACGCTAAGAATATTCAGAACAAGACAACAGCTTTACGCGAGGCTATAGACTATGCCGACATGGTAGTGCAGTATGTCAACGATGGTTCAGGTACACATGATCTCATAGGTAAAGCAACTGACAAACTTTCCTCCGCACTCAAAGGTATGTAATAAGATTCTACATGTAGAAAGATTATTAATAACAATTTGTATAAAAGAAAAAAGGCAAGGCTCCACATTGGAACCTTGCCTTTTTATTTAGTATGATATCTTAGAAGTTGTATACTGCGAAAGTCTGTGCTGGAACCTTGATAGTAAGGCTTGAGCCAGCTGTCGCTGGGATGTCGGCAGTCTTAGGAACAACATTGAATTTGTTTTCGATGCTGTTGGTTGCCATTGGATTATCAGAATGGAGAGTGGTAACCTTACCTGCAGGGAGCTTTTTCAAGCCCTTGAAGTTAAGAGTAATCTCCTGCTCCTTATCACCAGCATTAGCAATCTTTACGATATACTGCTTCTTGTTCTTGTCGTAAACAGCGCTTGCGTAGAGTGAGCCTTCGCCCTCTACAGCTTTGCCACTTTCTGTGAGCTTAAGCATATTGGTACCGCTGTTGGTGCCATAGAGCATCTGTACATACCAGTTTACTGAGCGTACAGACTCGAGGTTGTCGAACCAAATGAGGTCTGGACGCCACTGCCAACCTTCTACATGTGCAAAGAGAGGTGCATAGGTAGCTTGATAAACTACATCAGCATTGCGCTCAAGACCTGTCATGAAGGCTGCCTCTGAGAGTGCTGCTCCGAAGTTGTTCATGGCTACGGTAGGAGCATTTACGCCACGCATGTGGCTTGCATACTCTCCTGCAAATACCTTAGGACCAGTGCGAGGATAGTTGTCGTAGCGGCCAGCATTCTTTAGGAACCAATCTGGTGACATATAGTAATGCTCATCAACGAGGTCGACACCGAGCTTGCGCATTTCAGCCCAACCATAGTCGAACTTGTCGCCACTGGCTGAAGGACCGCTCGAACCACATATCTTTATATTAGGATATTTAGCTCTGATCTGCTCGATGAACTTAGCGAGGCGCACAGGATAGACTTCGCCCCACTGCTCGTTGCCGATACCAATCTGCTTGAGATTGAATGGTGCAGGATGACCCATGTCGGCACGAAGCTTACCCCACTTGGTGTTGACGCTGCCATTGGCAAACTCGATAAGGTCGAGAGCATCGTCAATATACGACTGGAGGTCGTCTACAGCTACGTGTGCATTCTTATCGTCGTCGCGGTTCTGATACTGGCACGCCAAGCCTACAGACAAGATAGGCAATGGTTCGGCGCCAATCTTCTCAGAAAGAAGGAAATACTCATAGAATCCGAGGCCGTAGGTCTGATAGTAGTTAGGATACAGACGATGAGCGAAGGTATTGTTCCAGCGATTCTCGTTGAGCGGACGGTTTTCAGGTGCGCCAACAGAGTTTTTCCATTGATAGCGAGTTTGGAGATCGGTGCCCTCGACGATACAACCGCCAGGGAAGCGGAAGATACCAGGATGAAGGTCTTCGAGATCTTTTACCAAGTCGGCACGCAAGCCATTCCAGTTGTCCTCAGGGAACATAGAAACATGGTCGAGGTCTACGCTTTCGTTGCCTTCAAGGAAGATACGCATGTAGCCCTTCTGCAGGGTTTGCTTGGATGTGAGCTCTACGCTATATTTCTTCCACTGATTGTTGGTGATGGTGATAGACTTGCGCTCCATAGGATTGTTGTTTTCATCCACGAGCTCAACTCTAATCTTAGCCTGCTTGCCATTGAGGAGGTGCAGACGACCATAGACGCTGAAATTATATTTCATGCCCTTTTTCAATCCCATGCCGAAGAAGCCACGGTTTTCGAGTCCGGTAGATTTTTCGCGATGACCAGATGGTTCGAGAACAACATAGTTAGGGTTGCGGTCGAAAGCAGGCTTTAGGCTACTTACTGAAACATTGCCCCACACGTTCCAGCCCATGAGGCGGTTAGGGAATTCGAAAGAGCGGTTTTCTACCATCTCTGCATACAAGCCGCCATCGGCTCCGAAGTTGATATCCTCGAAGAAGATGCCATACATGGTAGACTGCACAGGCGCTCCAGGCTTGGTAGTGATGTCGAACTGGCGCTGTGCCGCTGCTGGGGTTACCAGCAGGGCAGAGAGTGCCATCGACGATAGAATACGGTTTAGCTTCATTTTTTGTTTTAGTTTATAGGTGAAATTACGAATGTAAACGTCTTATCGCCATAAGAAATACGGTGCTGTGGCAATGGCCATGAGCCCCAGCTATTTTCGCCACCAATACCGAACTGCTCCTTGTCTATGCAAAGCTCTGTATACTTAGACTGTGGAACCTGATAGCTATGGCGCTGAGCCTTTTCTGTACCCTCGTCAAGGTCGTTGATGCTATAGTGGAGTGCACTTGCATCGAAAACATTGTCGGAAGTGATACGGAATCCCTTACCAGCCTTGTCTGTCTGCTCCCACCAGCGGAGGTCGCTCTTGGTACCAGTCTCTTGTGGGCGGATGTATGGGAAGAATTGCTCGTCGGCAGTCTGTGTGTAGATACCGATGTTCTGCGAATACTTGCGGTCGATATAGTTTTCAATTGGTCCACGACCGTAGAAGTGGCTCTTATCCATGTTGTAAGGCAACTGCATGAGCATACCGAAGCGGAACATGCTTGAAACCTTAGCATCCTTGGTGGTATTCATAGTCTGCTGAACGCGCATTGTACCATCAGGAGCGATGGTGTAGACGATGTCGAGAGTTGCTTTTACATCAGGCATATCATAGCTTGTTGTAACAACAATAGTGTATGTCTTACCGGTCTTAACTTTAAGGGCATTGATATCCTTGAGGTTGAGGGCTGGATTGCGCCAAGCCTTGAACTTATTCTGGAGCTGTGCACCCATATCGTTGTCGGTAACGGCACGCCAGAAGTTTGGCTTCAATGTACCGCCTTCGCCAAGAAGGTCTACACCATTTACCTTATATTCCTTCAACAAGCCTGTTGCCTTGTCGAAAGCTATATTGATAGCATCGTTTGTGACCTTAATCTCGGTCTCTTTCTTCTTGTTAACCAACTTAATCTTGCCTGCAGCATTAGCATCAGCGATATTGTTAGTAATCTCGCGGATTGGCAACTGGCGGTAAGCAACTACCTGACCTGCCTCCATCAAAGGTTCTGCCTTTTTGAGCTTGAACTCGATGTTGAGAAGGATTTCACCCTCTGCAGGAACTGTGTAAGGCAAGGTGAGCTCAACCTTCTGATGAGGAGCAACGTTGAGCTTGTCTACTGTACCATTCTGTACAGGCTTACCATTCTGAAGGATAGTCCATACGAGCTGATAGTTAGAGAGGTCGCGGAAGAAGTTTTCGTTGTATACGCTAATCTTGCCAGCATTCACGTCTACAGCCTCAGCCCAGATGTTCTGGTATACGTAAGCCACCTCGTAGGCATGAGGGTTGAGCTGACGGTCTGGACCAATGATACCATTGCAGTTGAAGTTGTTGTCTGATGGGTCGTAGTTATTGTAGTCGCCACCATAGGTATACTGAATCTTGTTGTACTCTGGATAAGAGAGGTTGTCCTTAATAGACATAGGAGCTACAGGAGTGCGGTGAAGAGCTTGGTCAACGAAGTCCCAAATATAACCACCCTGGTTCTTTGGATACTTACGTGTTATATCCCAGTATTCCATCAAACCACCACTTGAGTTACCCATGGTATGGTTGTATTCACACTGGATGAGTGGGCGAGTATACTTGCTGTCCTTTGAATAATCCTCGCAAGCCTTGTGGCTATAGTACATAGGACAGAAGATGTCGGTAGCTTCACCTGTCTTGCCTGCCTGCTCATACTGTACAGGACGGCTCTTGTCTTGCTCCTTAACCCACTTGTATGCAGCGATGAAGTTGTCGCCATAAACAGTCTCGTTGCCCAACGACCATACTACAACAGAAGGATGATTGTATTGCATCTCTACGTTGTGCTGGTTGCGCTCCAAAATCTGCTTTGCAAACTCAGGCTTCTTGGCAGCAGCATCGTTGCCATATTGGAAACCGTGGCTCTCTTGGTTGGCCTCTGCTGTTACATAAAGACCATATTCGTCACAAAGGTCGTACCATACAGGGTCGTCTGGATAGTGGCAAGTACGAACAGCGTTGATATTCAAGCGCTTCATAATCTTGATATCCTGAATCATACGCTCGCGAGATACTACATAACCTCCATCTGGGTCCATTTCGTGACGGTCTGCACCCTTGATGTATACAGGCTGACCATTTACAAGGAACTGTGAGTTTTTGATTTCAATCTTGCGGAATCCCACCTTTTGAGGAATGACCTCAACGATGTTGCCTTTCTGATCCTTTACAGTAGCAACAAGTGTGTAGAGGTATGGATCTTCAGCGCTCCACTTCTTCACGTTCTTCAATACGAACTGTGCAGTACCATTAGTGCGCTTCTTGAAGTTAGCCTCACTCTTTACAATCTCTACGCCATTGTGGCTGAGGAGCTTGTATTCTACTATAGGCTGTCCCTTTACCTCTGCATAGATCTGAACTACACCATCGGTATAGTCGTTCTGAAGGTCTGGAGTAATCTTGATGTTTGAAACATGCACCTTAGAGTCGCGAGCATAGAGATAGCTATCGCGAGCAACACCAGAAAGGCGCCAGAAGTCTTGGTCTTCACACCAAGAGCCATCGCACCAACGGAATGTCTGGAATGCGATAAGGTTTTCACCCTTCTTAAGATAAGGAGTAATGTCAAATTCGGCTGCAACCTTTGGATCTTCTGCGTAACCTGCAAACTGACCGTTTACATAGAGGTAGATGTTTGAAGTTACAGAACCAAAATGAGCAATAACCTGCTTGCCATCCCAATTTTCTGGGATGTTGATGATGCGGCGGTAGCTACCCACATTGTTGTCCTTGGTAGGTACTGCTGGTGGTTGCTCATCGAAATGTCCGCGCCAAGCAAAGCCTACATTTACATATTCTGGGTCGCCATAGCCATTCATCTCCCAAATGCCAGGAAGGTTCATGGTCTTCCAAGAGCTGTCGTCAAGATCTGTCTTGTAGAAATCGGTAGGACGCTTGTCGGCATCTTTCACCCAATTAAACTTCCATGCGCCATGGAGTGAAAGGAAGTTGGTACTCTTTGTCATGTCGCCAGCTTTAGCTGCTGCTTCATTCTCGTAAGCAAAGTAATTTGTGTGAAGCTTAAAGCGATTTACTTCGTTTACCTGAAGGTCGTGCCATTCTGTAAATGTCGGAACTAAAGGAGTTGGAGCAACTACTTTTTCTTTGGCAGCAAAGGATGTCAATGAACATCCCATCATGGCAGCCATGAGCAAATGTCTTGGGCTAAGCCCAGAGTTAATTTGTTTCTTCATTGTTATTGGTTTTGTTGATAATTGATAGTCTAAAGGTTTATTATACATTAATATATAACAACCTGACTGCAAAGATACGATAAAATATCGGGCTTTAGCTATTTTATGAGATAAAATATTATGGCATAGGGAGTAAACCTTCCCATTTTACATCCCAATCCTTAGGGAAACCAGGATTTTTTGTCTCTGCGCCATCCCATCCTGCACACATCATGGCAACAGCAGTGAGCAATCCGCCATTACCTGGCATGTATACTCTCAAGCGGTTGTCTTGATAGTTATGTCCGTTCACAAGATAGGTGTTGGTACGCTTATTCATGAGCAAGGCATCAATGGCACGACTTGGTTGACCGAGTCGAGCGCAGGTCATGGCTACCATCGGATAGTCCCATCCCCATGTTTTATCCCAGTTCCAGTTGTCCCATATCCAGTCGAGAGTCTTTGCCATTACGCGCTTGTTGATGAGTTTATTGTCTGGCATCATGCCAAGAGCACCAAGAAGTGCTGGATGGTCGCTGGTGAATCGGATGTCGGTATATGTGTTCTTTGCAGTTTCGGCTGCTAAGTAAAGGCTATCTTCATTGAATGCCAATGGCGAAAGCTTGTTGATGATAGAGTCCCATTCGCCTTTGTCGTCGATACCGCAACGCTTACGCCATTGTTCTGCCATCTGTAGAGCTGTATGCCAATAAGATAGCTCGAATGGTGGGTTAACGGTAGAGTCGGCTTTCAAAGTTTCTTGAGCTGGGATACATCCGCGCAGAATATATCTGTCGTGTATAGAGTCGTATTCTGCAAAGTCTGCCATGAAAAGAGCTGTGGCATTCACGGTGCCAGCATATTTCTTGAGCAGTTCTTCGCGCTCGGTAGAACTTTTGGCTGCACGATAAAGAAGTTCGGCAAGATATATGAAATGTGGCTGTTGCCATATTAGATAAGAGCCCACATTGGATGGTGCCTCTACACCTGTAGGGTCGGTCATCTTCATCCAACGAATGCCATTAAAGCCTTGGCGTTTAGCTATTTGGCGAGCTATCTTCTGAGCATATAAGAACCAGTTGAAGCAATTCTCCATAAGCTCAGGCTTATTCCATAGCCCATAGTGGGCAAGGTGCCACCATGTCATCTCGAGATGAAATTTGCCAAACCATGAGTTGTAGGTGAGACCCGTTTCTTGTGGTGGAAGAATGCCACACTCTTGTGCGCCCATGAGGTATTGGCTAAGGATTACTCTGCGTTCAAGTTCTTTGGCGCGTGAGTCTTTCACGTTACCAAAGTCGATAAAGCCTCCTTCGTTCCAATATTCGCGCCATCTGCCAGCTGATGCCATTGCAAAGTCGGTAAATGGTCGGTTGCTACGATAGAAGCCCATAGGAATTTTACTATTGAAGCCTGCATAGAAGTCGAGCGACCCTTTTTTTGTGCTTATAACTATGGTATGTGCACCTTTTTTGCTTATACGTGCGCCATCGCTAAACTCTACATTTATATAATATGTGCAATTATCAAGCTGACGCTTTATAGTGGCATGCGAGCCTTCTTTATATAGCTCTGTTGTGTGGCGATGTTCCAAATTCCAGTCGCAGGCATCATCGCTATGCTTACCTGTAGGATAAGGGAATCGCAATACGATTTCTATCTCGCCATCCGACTCGATATGCGAAGCCACAACATCCTTGTCTGGGTCGCAGACTGTTTTCACAAGATAGTTTTGTTCGCCATACTTGAATCTGCTCTCAACCTTTCCTGTCCATAGGTCGAGGGTTTCGTCGATATTGCTAACGAGGTTAGGATCGGCAAGGTTTAGTCCGATGTTGCCGAGATGTATGCGATGAGGATTTTGGCGGAAGTAGTTTGATGCTTCTTGCTGACGGCCAGGGGTACGGAACTGTGCAGCATAATATTCATCGTGACCACGATGGAAGTCGTGGTTGACGAGAGTTTCTTCAAATTTATATGATTTCTCAGACGGGAAGGTATGCCATCCCCAATCAGACATAGTGCCAAGCGGTACTCCATTGCGATATTTCTCTGGGAATGTCTGCAAGCCTGTTGCATCTACAGTAAAGGCAAACCCTCCGTTACCAACAGTCAACGAAGCTAACGAGTCGATACTTGTAATGTGAGGATTGTGACGTGTGACAACAGCCTTGCGGTCAATCTTGTTGTCGGCATGTGTAGCCAACGTCATTGCGAAAGCTACGAGAAGTAGGAAAATTTTTCTCATCAAGATTAGTTTTTAGTCATTATTATGGTTCTGATTTGTATAAAAACCATTGTGTAATGGTCTGTTATATATTAGGATATGCAAATTTAAGTATTATTTTTGTTATATCGGTCGCAATATTGTTTTTTTATCGTTATTACAATCGTTTTCACATTAAATGTCTGTAAATTCACAATATTTGCACTCATTATAATTTGATTATCTATATCTTTGCATCATCATCAAACATAAGCCATTAAACTATAATTAAATAATGAGAAAACTATTATTATCGACTCTTTTCGTCTTTTCTGCGATCGTTTCGTTTGCAGCCGACGTAGTAACAAAAGAGGGTGCATGGTGCTGGTTTGCCGACCCTCGTGCTATTCATTTTACAGATGCCGAAGCTGGTATTGATGCCTCTTACATCGGATATATTGATGTGCATGGCAATGTAAAAGCTACTCAGATTGATTGGAAAAACAATAAGCGCACAGAAGTTTTGGTGCGTAGCTTTTTCCAGCCAGACGATCACAACAACCCAACTTTCATTGTTCTTCCTGATAAGCGTGTGATGATTTTCTATACTCGTCATACCGATGAGGCTAAAATCTGGTATCGCATTTCGCAGAAACCTGGTGATATCACTGTGCTTGGAGAAGAGAAGTATCTCACTACAAAGAACAATACCACTTATCCTTCGCCTTTCATCCTTAGCGATGACCCAGACCACATATATCTCTGTTGGCGTGGTATCAATTGGCATCCTACTATCGCACGTCTGACAATGCCTGACGAGAACGACAACTGCTCGTTCGATTTTGGTCCTAAGCAGATTGTGCAGAGTACAGGTGCACGCCCTTATGCTAAATACTACAGCAACGGTAAGGATAAAATCTACCTTACATATACCACAGGCCACCCTGACAACGAAATGCCTAACTGGTTATATTTCAATGTTATCGATATCAATAAGGGTAATGGCCCTATCTTGAAGGATATCAAGGGTACAACTTTGAAGAAGGTTGCAGACGGACCATTCAATGTCAACAAGACAGATAGCTATGCTAAGTCGTATCCTTATACAGTGGTCGACAAGACTGCCAACTGCCGCAACTGGGTTTGGCAGATTGCTACCGACAAGGATGAGAATCCTGTAATAGCACTCACACATATTGATAATGCCAAGACAACTCACGTATACCACTATGCACGTTGGACTGGCTCTGCATGGCGCGATACATGGGTACAATATGGCGGTCATGCCTTCCATCAGAATTGGAATTCTACCGAGAAATGCTACTCTGGCGGTATGGCTCTCGATCCTGATTCTATCAATAATCTCTATCTCTCTATTCCTACAAAGGATGGTGTATACAACAAGGATGGTGTATACGAGATATGGAAATATGTGATTGGCGATGATGGCAAGGTCGTTTCTCAGGCTCAGGTCACAAAGAACTCTGAGAAGAACAATATGCGCCCATATATCCTAAATAACTCTGTAGGCTCAAAGGCTCGCTTGGCATGGATGAATGGCGACTATTATTACTGGATGGTAAAAACAGCTTATCCTAAGGGCTACCCTACATGCGTGATGATAGATGCAGAATTGCCTCATGAGACTGTCGACCTTAATGCAGGTACTAATGCTAACGATGGTGATAAGGCTTTCACTATAACAAAGTTTGCAGCGATGGATGCTACCAACTATAAGGGTGTGTTCTTCACCGCTGGCAATATAGAGGTTGGATTGAGTGCTGATACAAAGCTATATATTACTGCCGCAGGCAAGACTTATACCAGCAGCAGTATGTTCTATACTTCCGACGATTGGGCAACAAAGTCTTCTGGTACATCAGGTGACTTCCACCCTACAAAGCTCACATCGGCAGCTATCACTCTTGCCTACGATGGCGAATATCTCTACCTCTATCGCAACGAGATGCTTGAGATAAAGGTTGCAGTTGCTAACCTTGCTTATGCCAAAGTTGCTGATGGCACCATAGCTGGCGAAGTGAAGACTTGGAGCCGTAGCCTCAACCAAGAAGAGGTTGCAGAAATGAAAGGTATGCTCGCTGCATCTATGCTTTCTGTTCCTACTACCGTAACTACCGACATCGTTTTGCCTTCATCGGCAAGCGGTGTTGAGGTAAAATGGACTTCTTCTAACCCTGAGATTATCTCTAATGATGGTATTGTTAAATTTCCTGCTGCTGAGACTGAGGTTACTCTAACAGCTGCTGTAGGCACCATCGTTAAGGAGTTCAAGACTACCGTGATGCCTCGTAATATCGCTAATAATCTATTGGTGAAATATGATTTCGAAGAGGGTGACGTATATACTGAGGACAACGTGAAATATGTACGCGACCTCAGCGGCAACGGCAACGATATGAAGGTGATGGGTTCTGCAAAGGTTGATGGCACATTAAATTTGAAGTCTAATCAGCCTGTGACTTTCTCTACCAATGGCTATGGTTTGGCTCCTGCAGGCTTGCTCAAAGGTATGCGCTCTTACACTTTTATGGTAGATGCTAACCTTAGCAACCGCGGCAAGATGCCACGCTTCTATGACTTTGGTTCTAATAATGGCAATAGTGTATTCTGTCGTATCAATGGTAATTTCTATTATGGTGCTGGCGAAAAGTATGCTGGTGGCTCAACTCTTATGGTTGAGGCTACAGCAAATGCCATAGCTCTCAATACAACTACCACCATCGCTGTTACCTTTGATGCTGCTACACATACTACTACAATCTACGCAGATGGTAAGAAAGTGGCTCAGGGCACAAAGGTTACTTACGAGCCTTGGCAGGCTGCTCCTGCTGGTGAGGATAGCAGAAACTATATCGGTCGTACACAATGGTGGGACAACAACTCCGACAATGGTGATGTTTGCGGAACTCTCGACAACTTCCGCCTTTACAACATTGCTCTCACTGCCGAAGAACTCTCAGAAATAGCTTCTGGTATCAACACTATAGTACCAACCATAGCTCCTGCTAACAAAAACATCTATTCTCTTGCAGGGGTACAATTAAACAGCGAACCTAACAAAGGTATATATATAAAAGGTGGTAAAAAGATTGTTAAATAGATAGGTAAACAGAATTAGGTAAACAGATAGGAAATCTGCTTCTAATCTACAATTTCAGGTATTAAGTCTTCTAAAAGTTATGGAGAACATAACTAAAATCGCTTTCTATGTTAATATCCAAATGTTTTGACCATTATTTTCAATTTATG
>ERZ1026862.270-NODE-270-length-34119-cov-3.762066_pt1 | contig 34119 bp, 29 predicted proteins | sample MGYA00380161_ERZ1026862 | MGnify/ENA primary metagenome ERZ1026862 (study PRJEB33269, sample SAMEA4719797) | human gut metagenome | biome: human-associated habitat; feature: organic feature; material: feces | place: Cameroon | collected 2013-10 ... | reverse complement strand
GTCGGCAGCGTCAGATGTGTATAAGAGACAGGTCATGCACCGTGTGATATCCGCCGGATTTCACCAGCTCGCCGACTCCCGGGTGCGGAGTGCTGCTGCGCCGGGCGCCGACTACGGACGCCTTTACCGGCTTTGTATGTATCTGCTCGACGGTTACTTTCCTTGCCTCCTCTAGGCGGAGAGTCAACTCGTATCCCCTCAGCTGGAACTGCACCGGGTCACCCATCGGGGCAACCTTTTGCAGTGTTATTTCCGTCTGGGGAGTCAATCCCATATCGAGAAGGTGATGCCTGAGCGCGCCGGTTCCGCCGACGGAGCTTATATACGCGCTTTGTCCCGGCTTTAATTCGTCCATGGTCATAGGTGTGTCCTCCAGGAGCCTTTTATATCCTCAGTGCGGACCTGCATTCCGCACTGGTCTGCGCCGAATGTTAGAATCGGCTAACTTTAATTTTTGAATCAAATCAATTATATCACAAACTCCGGCTCAAGTCAAGAAAATCCGACATCAGCGTATTGTCCGAATGCATAAATCTTTTCAACTTTCCCACTGGAATAAGAATACTCACTGCTCCGCCGCAGTATACCTGGTCCTTTAGTAACACACAAAGAAATACTCCCCACAGCGGTTCCTGTGGGGAGTATTTAAGGCGATTCAGTTGTCTATAATCTTGCTTTCCGGGAGATAATGGCGAATCGTGGTCAGCAGCTTTTCCGATTCAATGGGCTTCATGAGGTAGTCGTTCATTCCCACGCCTATCAGCCGCTCACGGACTCCGGAGATCCCGTCTGCGGTCAGCGCGATTATCGGAGTGTTCTGGTTGATTCCGCCGGAATTGCGCCGTATCTCCTCCGTGGCCTCCTCGCCGCTCATCACCGGCATGTGGCTGTCCATCAGTATCATGTCGTATTTTACGGCGCCCGCCATCTTTACGGCTTCCTCGCCGTTGCGCGCTTCGTCTATCATAAGATTCAGCGGCTTCATCATCTCAATGACGACTTCACGGTTTATCTCGTTGTCGTCTGTCAGCAGTATCCGGGCGTCCCGGGTGGTGAATCCGGCGGCAGTGGGCGCAGGCTCCTCAAGCTCCTCCGGGGAAATACCAGAAACCTTCTGGGGGATAGTGAACGAGAATTCGCTTCCCCTTTCAAAAGTGCTTTCCACGCTGATCGTTCCTGCCATGCGATCAACGAAATAGCGGCATATCGCAAGCCCTATGCCGGTGCCCTCCTTGCCGGTGTTTCTTTCGGGATTCAGCCGGTCGTACATGCTGAACAGCTTCTCCTTGTCCTCCTCGCGTATTCCCTGCCCGGTATCCTTAACGGAACATGTGAACCGGACGCAGCCGTCTGACTCTGCGGTAGTCCCTATTGTAATGTCGATCCTGCCGGAATCCGTGTACTTTATGGCGTTGGAGGCAAAGTTGAATATGACCTGCTTTATTCTCACGACGTCCCCCACCAGCACCGGAGGAATTCCCTCCTGAACGTGGTAATATATCGGGACGCTGCCGTTATTGCGCGCATTCACCATAAGCTCCATGTCGCTTATCATCGTTTCGGTGGAATACGGCGCTTCGATGAGGTCCATCTTTCCTGCCTCGATCTTGGAGATATCAAGTATGTCGTTGATTATTTCCACCAGCCCGGTGGAGGACGTCTTAATAACGGTCAGGCATCTCCTGAGGTCGTCGTCCATATCCTTGCGCAGAGCAACGTCCGCCATTCCGATTATGGCGTTCATCGGGGTGCGTATCTCATGGGACATCTGGGAAAGGAACCGGCTCTTCATGCGGTTCTGCTCCTCCGCGCTGTACCGCTCCTCCAACAGCGTCTTTGCCCTCTTAACCAGGAACAGCAGCACCATGCTCACAATAACGAACTCGATGGTGAATCCCAGGGCGTAGGCTATGAACAGGGAGAATCTGTCCTGCCCGAGATAGGTTATCTCCAGCTTGTCCGCGGTGCTGAAATACACCGACACAAGCATGACGATGTAGGAAAAAATACTTGCCTTGACCGTCAGCGCCGGCTCAAAATACAGGCAGCTGAACATCGGCACCAGGGCGTAGGTTATGTAGACCCCGACATGATTGCTGATACCTATGACCCCGATAAATATCGACGCCATTATGAGCATGTAATACTTCATGAACGTGGGCGGAGTGAACCGTATAAGTATGCTCGGACTGACCGTTATGAACAGCCCGGGGATCAGCACGAAAAGGGTGTATCCGATGCCGAACTCAAACACGCCCGTCAGCGACAGCACGACCATGGTCAGAAGCGCCGCAGAGCACACCATGAACATTCGCGCGATAACTTTATTTATCTGCCTGGTATTATTCTCAAGCACGATAATTCCTCCAGTCAGGGTAATATCACCTCATACCGCCAAGGTGGTTTTCGAAGAATTCATAAGCGCCTGCGAGGTCAGTCACGTTACCCTCGGCAATATTCTCGAGCGTGAACGCGAAAGTTTCATCGGACAGCGCCGAAACCACGTCCTCATACGGGACTACGGTCATATCACCGGAGATCATGCCGATGTGGGAAAATCTCGCGTCAGGCTCGCCGGATACCGCGGTGGTGGGCACGCCCTTTACCTCCGCCATCTCATTCAGCTCGCTGCTGCACACGAAGCGCAGAAATTCCTTCGCCCACTCCTCGTTCTCGCTGCCGGATACTATCGACAGCCCGGGGAGGAATCCCATGCTTAGCGTCGGCTCGTCAGTGCAGATGGGGAGAGCAACGAATTCGTACTCGAACGGCTCCGCAGTAAACTTCTCGGACTTGCTCTCGCGCTTCTTCATTCCGCTGAATCCTTCGGTATTGAAGCAGAGGAACGGAGTGTTCCCTTCGAAGAAGTGCAGTATGTTCCCCTCGTAATTATCGGAGATGGAATCATTTATCTGTGCGCTGACGTAATTCTTCTCCGTCAGCTCCAGCATTTCCGTGAACTCATCGGCGAACACGCTGCTGCACCCTGCCGTTACATTCGCAAGGCTGTCATGGAGCGCCTGGTAATCCTCGACATGCATTACATCATATTTCATGTCGTTGTTCATGAGGTTCTGGTAGAATCCGTTGGTGCAGCCCTGCACCGGGGTATATCCATTATCCACAAGAGTCTGGAAGGTTTCCATCATCTCGTCGTGTGTGGTGGGTATCTCAAGTCCCAGGCTTTCAAGAAGAGTGGTGTTTGCGACGAATCCCGTTGCGAGAACTCCCCAGGGGAGGGAGCACAGCTTGCCGTCTGACGTCTGGGAGCTTACCGCGCTATTGTTCACCGCCGCCAGGTCAAGTCCGATGTCGGAAAGATCAGTCAGGCTGCTTATGATGGAATCCTTCTCCTCGTAGTAGCTGCTGAGATCGAACATCACGATCTCCGGGCGGTTGTCGCCGCTCGTCAGCTTGCTGAGCATGGAATTATACGAGTCGATCTTGACATAGTTGATCTCAACATTCGGGTAGATCTTGTTCCAGTTTGCCGCGGCGGACTCCAGAGCCTGGAAGTTCGACCAGCTGCCGTTGACGTCGATCACCGCCTGCGCGTTGGTATCCATCGAAGGAACGAATCCCGGATCAGACGTATCAATGGTGTCTCCGTTTCCAGAACAGCCGGAAAATCCGACAGTTAACATGGACGCAGCGATCAGCGCTGCTGCTCTTCTATTCATTTCAAATTCCTCTTTCCAACGTATTTCTTTATCTCGGACAGCATTATCTTCAGGTTCACGGGCTTTGCGATGTGCGCGTTCATGCCGGCTTTAAGGCAGTCCGAAACGTCCTCGGCGAAAGCGTTCGCGGTCATCGCAACTATAGGTATCCCGGATTTGTGTTCGTCCGTCAGTCCGCGTATCTTCCGGGTAGCATCAAGTCCGTTCATCACCGGCATCTGGATATCCATGAAGATCATGGCGTATCTGCCGGCGTCGGAATTCTCCAGCATGTCCACGCATTCGCTGCCGTTCCCGGCGCGCTCCGGGATCATTCCGTGGGATTCCAGCAGGTCGCTGATGATCTCCCAATTGATGTCGTTGTCCTCGGCAACCAGGATCCGCAGTCCCTCAAGGTCGGAATCGTCAGCGGATTCGCTGCCCTCCCGGGTCCTTCCGACGTCGCCCTGGGTCCACTCGGTGAACTTATCCATCAGCACCGTCTTGAACACCGGACGCACCATGAAGTCCGAAACGCCGTTCTGCCGCGCTTCGGTTTCGATATCCGTCTTGTCGAAGGCGGATATGACTATCCTGGGACATTCATCGCCGTAATGATCCCGGATAATCCGCGCCGTGTCAAGGCACCGGATATCCGACATCTCGCGGTCTATCAGCACATGGCTGAATCCGCCGTGGGTGCTGACGTACTTCGCCGCGTTATCCTGGGAGGTGCACTCGAATGTGCCGCCCAGCTCCCGGACGAACCTGCCCGTGCTGGCGCAGAATTCCCCGGAACCTACCAGCAGAATATTGGACCCGGCAGGAAGCTTGTCGTATCTTACGCTGTGACCGCGCTTCAATCTCAGCGTCACCCTGAACTCAGAGCCCTTTCCAAGCTCGCTGTGTACCGTGATCGTTCCGCCGAGCATGTCTACTATCTGCTTGGTTATCGCCATGCCGAGTCCGGTGCCCTGTATCTTGTCGATACGGCTGTCCTTCTCCCGGGCGAACGGCTCAAATATCGTGCCGACGAATTCCGGCGACATTCCTGCGCCTGTGTCCCTGGCGGTGAAATACAGCATGATGGAGGACGGATCGTCGGGGATCGCTTCCTCCTCAAGGGTGATGTCTATGCTTCCGCCGGATTGCGTGTACTTTACGGCGTTGCTGAGTATGTTGAGCCATATCTGGTTCAGTCTTAGCTTGTCCGCATACAGGTATTCCTGCGTGATGTTCACGAGGTGTATATTGCAGCTGAGCTTTTTCTCCTCGGCCTGGGGGTAGGTTATGTTCACAAGCTCCTGTGCGGACTGCGCCAGCGAGAACTGCACCGGATTTATCGCGAACTTTCCGCTTTCGACCTGGGATATATCCAGCACGTCATTTATGAGGGTCAGCAGGTGTCCGCTCGCCAGGGTTATCTTGCTGAGGCAGTTCTTCACACGGACCGTGTCGTTTATGTTCTGCTCAGCGATGGTGGTCAGTCCGACGATGGCGTTCATCGGGGTGCGTATATCGTGGCTCATTGACGACAGGAACCTTGTTTTGGCAGAGTTTGCGGTTTCGAGCTTCTCAAGGCTGCTGCGGAGTCTGCGGTTCATGGACTGGAAGAACACGATATTTATCAGAAGCAGCATCGCAAACGTAAACAGAGGGCTTATAAGCAGCGACCACTGGACCTCCGTGTAATCCAGGCTGGACAGCGGCAGGGTGCCGATGACCACCCAGTCGTTCAGCACATGCGAGGAATATCCGCACAGCGTTTCCTCGCCCTGGGAGTTCACGAACGTGAAATTACCCTTGGATTCTCCGCCGCTCACTTCCTGGCGGAGCTCTTCTATCTCCGGGTAGGTGTAATCGTTGTACGACATGAGGAACTCGTAGAAATTAGTGTTCTTGAGCATGGGCGCACGCAGGATATAATCCCCGTAGGAATTGATTATGCTTATCTGCACGTCCGGATAGTTGCTGCTGAAGAACCACTTGTCCTGGAGCATTTCCAGCGGCTCAAGGCGCATGAGGTAGACCGGGTGAGTGCCGCCGTCCTCCGTTTTTATATCCACGATTGTGACAAACGCGATACACTGCTCACCGCTTATCACATTCGTAAAAGTGCTGGTGACGTATACATCTCCCTCAGAAGCCGTGCTGTAAAAGCTGGAGAGCTCCCGGTTAAGGCTGTATATTCCCTTGAAATCCGCCTGCTGGTTCTCATCGGAGGAAACGCCTGCGAGTTCGTCCACGGACAGCACCATTATCATAATTCGGTCGTCTGGATTGATCTTTCCCAGGGTTTCGGACGCCTCGTTCATTGTCCAGTCGTTGGCTTCGCACAGCGCCGCCCACTCCTTCACTGCCCTGCTGGAATTATCCACATAGAACGACACCTGGTGGTTGATGACATCGACCGAGTTCTCGAACTTCTGCTGCTCCCGTTTAAGCGATTGCGACCGCAGCTCAGTAATGAAGAAGACGGTATGTATGACCATCAACAAAACCAGAATCACGTTGACAAGGATATATAAAACAAGCTTCTTATTCTTTTTCAACTCATCATTCCATTCTTTTAATTAATCCTGTACAGGATCACTTTTTGCTGAAAAGCTCCCTGAGAGTATCAAACAGCTTGGGAATATCCAGCGGCTTTGCTATATGACCGTTCATTCCGGCGTTGATAGCATTCTGACGGTCCTCCTCAAAGGCGTTCGCCGTCATCGCGAATATCGGTATCCCGGAAAGGCGCGGATCGGCAAACTGCCGTATTTCATGAGTTGCGTCGAATCCGTTCATCTTTGGCATCTGTATATCCATCAGGATCAAATCGTATTCACCGGGCGCGGAATTCTTCACTTTCTCCACCGCTTCGGTGCCGTCAAATGCCGTGTCAAGGTCGAATCCGGCTTCCTGGAGGAGTTCCGCGGCTATCTCCATGTTCAGCTCGTTATCCTCGACCAGGAGTATCTTCCTGCCGGAAAACAGTTCCTCGTCGGAACCCTTCGGCACGTCCTTCTTCTCGACATAATACGGCTTGGAAAGGATATTGCGAAGCTCCGACATGAATATGGGCTTGGAACAGAATGCGATAACACCGGCTTCCCGGGCTTCGCTCTCGACCTCCGTCCAGTCGTAGGCGGTCAGAATGATGATCGGCTTGTTCTTGCCGATTATCTGACGGATTCGCCGCACGGTTTCGATTCCGTTCATGTCCGGCATGAGCCAGTCTATAATAAACACGCTGAACTCATCGTGGCGCTCCACCGCAAGCTTCGTGCGGAGCACCGCCTCCTTGCCGGAGGTAGTCCACTCGGAACGCATTCCTATGCTGTCCAGCATCTGGGTCACGGAAGCGCAGGTGTTGAAGTCGTCGTCGGCGATCAGGGCGCGCATTCCCTCCAGCTGCGGTATCATCTGGCTCATCTCGGATCCACCGCACTTTCTGAAGGTGAGCTCCACGGTGAACTCCGTTCCCTTGCCGGGCTCGCTTTCCACGGAGATATTTCCGCCCATCATGTCCACAATGCTCTTGGCGATGGACATTCCCAGCCCGGTGCCCTGGATTCCGCTTATCGTGGAGGTCTGCTCCCGGGAGAATGCTTCAAAGATATGGCTCTGGAATTCCTTGCTTATGCCTACACCGGTATCCCTGATGTGGAACTCAAAGTGGGCGTAGCCCTCCTCGGTATCGTGAAGTTCCACCACCCGCATTCTTATGCTTCCGCCGGGCTTCGTGAACTTTATCGCGTTCGTCAGGATATTCAGCAGCACCTGATTAAGGCGCAGCTTGTCGGTGATAATGTTCTCGCTGACGACATTCTGGGTGTCCAGGAACAGGTCAAGCTGCTTGGACTGAACATTCGGCAGGATTATCATGCGCAGGTCGTTGAGCAGGTCGGAGAGGTGCACGGGGGCTTCCTCTATGTTGATCTTTCCGCTCTCGATGTGGCTCATATCCAGCACGTCGTTGATAAGGGACAGCAGATGATTGCTGGAGGTCGTGATCTTGGAAAGGTATCCGCTCACGCTCTCCGGGTCGTTGACGTGGGTGGAAGCAAGCGTGGTAAATCCGATTATCGCATTGAGCGGAGTGCGGATATCATGCGAAATGCTGTTCAGGAACGTGGTCTTGGCATGGTTGGAGCGCTCCGCCTCCGCCAGAGCCGCCTGGAGCACATCATGATGCTTCTTCTCCTCGGCTATGATCTGGTCGATGTTCTGGAATCCTGCGATGATGCCCTCATATCCCTCGGGCTGGCTGTACTTGAACTGGAAATAGTGCGTTTCCCCATCGACAAGTATGCGGTAGGTGGAAACATACTCGCCGTCCATGCGTATATGCTCCATGACGTTTTCCATCTTCATGGCTTCCAGCATCATGTTCACATCGTCCGGGTGAACACGGTCATTTATGTACTTCAGGCATGTGGAATAATACGGATACTCCTTGTTCTGGGTGACATCAAACCCTGCAAGGACATAGCCCTCGAGCTTCAGCGGACGCGTGGAATCATGCAGCGGATCTATCAGGTAAACGTTGGTGTAATCCTTGCTGAGGGCGTTGAATATCGCCAGCTGCTCCTTCTCCTGCTGAATGTGGCGGAGCTGCTCCTTCCTTTCATCGCTGATGTCCACGCCGAACATTATGCACTCCACATGGTCACTGGTGGGGTCGGCGGAAAGTCTGGCGGTGATCCTGGAGAATCTGGCGCCGCCGTCGTCGAATATGAACTTCATCTCCCGTACCAGCTGGTCGTTTCCTGCGGCGTAGGCGTTCAGCAGGTTCTCCCGGGAAAACTCCCTGAGGAAAAGCTCCCTGTCCTCCTTGTCGGGAATGAATCCGGCGGAACGCTCTATCAGGTAATCCGCCGTCATATCCCTGGGGAAATCCTGCACGATTTTTGAAATTCCGCTGACGGATATGCATTTGTTGTCATAAAGGTCAAAATAAAACACTCCCTGCGCGTGGGGCAGGGATCTGAGGATATTCTCCCTCTGAGCCTTGTATTTGCGCTGAGAGAGTTTTTCGCCGGTGATATCCCAGGCGTATTCAATGAACGACTTTTTGCCGTTCCACTCGATAAAACTGGTCTTGACGGCAAATATCTGGTTGCCGTTGTCAACCTCCGCCTCGCAGGATACACTATCCCCCATATTATTCAGAGGGCAGAAAGGGCACGGAGCGTCCAGTCCCATCATGTATTTATAGCAACGTTCGCCTTCGTACTTACCGCTGCGGTTCACAGCAAAACGTAATGCGGTATCGTTAGCGTAAAGCATGGTATAGCTTTCAGCGTCACTGACCTGAACCATCTGGTTGGAGCCATTCAGTATCGCTTCGAGTAAGTTTTCTTTATTCGTCATAATAATCCTTCTGTTCAAATCAAATCCATGCTGCCCAAATTCTGACAAAGCCGGCTGTAAAGCCAAATAAGACGGCATAATTACCCAATATACATAATTATATGATCACATTTATTATACCACAAACTTTCAACATTCGTCAATAGAAATAATACACCAAATATACTCCGTTCTGCTTACCAAAATGAATACATCTTATAATGCGGATTTTCAGCAACCTCTGTTTTGTCGGAACAAAAGTTTCCGGGGCTGAATCAATCAGCCCCGGAATTGATCTTCACCGACATCAGTTAAGCCACTGATTGAGAATATCATTCAGCTTGTTTACGTCAAGCGGCTTGGAAATATGCCCGTTCATTCCGGCTTCCTTCGCATGGAGCACGTCTTCTGCAAAGGCGTTGGCGGTCATCGCAACTATCGGAAGCTCCCCACAACCGGGAAGCTCACGGATAGCCCTTGTGGCGTCGTATCCGTTCATCACAGGCATCTGTATATCCATGAACACGATCCCATAATAATCAGGTCCCTTTTCCCTTATGATGTCCACGGCTTCCTTTCCGTTCTCGGCGGAATCCACCTCCGCGCCGCTCATGCCGATTATCTCCGTGGCGATCTCGCGGTTAAGCTCGTTGTCCTCCACCAGCAGGACCTTCTTGCCGGTGTGGTCCGTAAGGTCCATTTTCTCGGCTTCAACAGGATCGAATACCATTTCTCCGGAGCCGCCTGCAAGTCCTTTGAACAGCGCCGTCAGCCTGGAGCGGAACAACGGTTTTGTGATGAATGCGTCGGCACCGGCTTCACGCGCTTCCCTCTCCACGGCGGAGCAGTCATACGCGGTGAACACGATGATCGGCACGTCTTTTCCGACCCGGCTGCGTATCTGGCGCGTAGTTTCAACGCCGTCCATTCCGGGCATTTTCCAGTCCACGATAACCGCGAAGTAGTCGTTGCCGGAATTGTGGCGCTCCACCGTACGTTCCACTGCCTCGGCGCCGGTGGTCACCCACTCGCCGTTCATGCCGATATCGTCAAGTATCGCCACGGTGCCCTCGCAGCACTCCTTATCGTCGTCAACCACAAGTACAGGCAGGTCCGCAAGCTCATCGCAGGCGACGGAATCGTCATCGCAGATACGCAGAACTATCGTCACTGTGAACCGAGTTCCCTCTCCGGGGCGGCTGTCCACCTTGACAGTTCCGTTCATCATCTCCACGATGTTCTTGGTTATCGCCATGCCGAGCCCGGTGCCGGGAATCTTGCTGGTGCGGTCGTCATCGGCACGGGTGAAGGGCTCGAATATCACCTTCAGGAAATCCTCGGACATTCCTATGCCGTTGTCCTCGATAATGAACTCATAGCACGAGGTGCTTCCATGGGTGAATTTCTCCGCGATGCCGAGATGTATTTTCCCACCGTCCGGAGTGTATTTCACGGCGTTCGTCATGATGTTCACCAGCACCTGCTGGATCCTCATTCGGTCGCCGGTCACGTTCTCGTGGGATATATCCGTCAGCGTGACGGATATGTCATGCCTGTGCTGTTCAATACCGGGCTTCATGATCGTCAGAAGATCGTCAATAAGCTCCGGCAGGTGGAATTCCTCCTGGACCAGGCTGATTTCGCCGCGCTCTATCTGGCTCATATCCAGCACTTCGTTGATGAGCGACAGAAGGTGCCTGCTGGAATGATTGATCTTGCTCAGGCAGTCCAGCACACGGTTTCTGTCGTTGATATTGGCTCCGGCGATCGCGGTCATTCCGATTATCGCGTTCATCGGCGTGCGGATATCATGCGACATATTGGACATGAACACCGTCTTTGCCTGGTTCGCGCGGTTTGCCGCCTGGAATGCGTCCTTGAGTGCGGCTCTCGCCTGGCGCTCGTTGTTCTTCGTCTGGGTCACGTCCTGGATTATAAACAGCACCCGGGAAAGAACGCCGTCCTTGAATTCCAGCGGTATCGCCGACATGTTCTTGAAATGCGATTCGTCCTTTGAACAGTACTCGAAATTATAGATATCCGTTTCGTCCCGGAGATAATGCATGAGATTCTCCCTGCTCAGCAAATCCGGGATAGTCTTCTTGTCGGAGAGCGTCTTGAACTTGCTGTCAATATCCGCCACCATCTCGTCATATGTACCGGAGGTTCTGAGCAGGTGCTTTCCGTCAAGGTTATGCAGCATGAAGCTGTTGTTCTCCAGGTCGCAGACCGCAAAGCGCTTTACCAGCTTCACCATTCCGTTAAGCAGCTCGTCCATGTCATGGTTATCCTTCGTCATGCGATGAAGGTCCTCTTCCGCCTTCTTGGCGTTGGTGATATTACGGAGGAACACGATAGCATGCTTCACCTCGCCGTGTTCGTCCATGTCACCCGGGAGCACCATGTTGCGCACCCAGTATTCCTCGCCACAGTATTCCGCACGGCACTCCAGGCTCAGTTCGCCGTCCAGCTTCCTCAGCTCGCTGCGGATATAGTCACGGTCAAACAGCAGACGGACTGCTTCGCGGCTCTCCTCGCAGACGTGCTCGTTGACGTATCTGCCGGAAATCTCGTCCCAGCTGGTGATGCTGCCGAGGGATTCCGCGAGCCGTTCACTCATCTTGAGCTCCTCAAAGGTATCCTCCTGGAGGTCAACGTAGAACTCGCAGATATTTGATTTTGAGTATGACCGATGGAAGGCGGAGTACTTCTCGTTCTCCTCCCGGGTCTTATGCTCTTCGTCAATATTGATGAAGATTCCCGTCATGCGGCTTGGGGAGCCGTCCAGGCGGCGATTTACCTCCGCGCGCTCCTTGAACCAGTGGTACACGCCGTCCTTGCTTCTGGCGCGGTACTCCACCTCGTACTTTATGTCATTCTGGCGGTCGTTTGCCGCAGCAAAGAATCTGGCGAGAACCCTCTGACGATCCTGGGGGTGTATCCGGTCGGCCCACGCCTCGAGCTCGTCCGGGAAATCCTCCGGGCCGGTGAATCCCAGCATGTGCCGGAAAGTCTGGCTCCATGTGACCTTTCTGATGGAGTTGTCCTCGTTGAAGTCGATGTACCACACGCCGGACTGCATTACGCCGTTGATGAGGTCCACGTTCTGGGCGTCCCAGGCAACGCGTACAGCCATGATCCAGACAGGATTCCCGCTGCTGTCGGTGGAATCCATCTTGTAGGTGCGGACATAGATCGGTGTGCCGTCCTTCATCATCATATGGAAAAGCCCGGCTCCCGTACCCTCGCGGAATTTGTCCCCCTCGAAATATTTGAGGTCCCCCGGATAAATTAGCGGTCTGAGGGCACCGCCGGAAGCCTGCATAAACTCCTCATAGTCGTACCCGAGATTCTGCATGAAAAAGCTGCTCATAAAGAGCATGCTCAGCTCGTCGTCGTAATATCCTCCGATACAGCCCACCGCATTGTCCAGAGATAATGCCTGGCGTATTGTATCGCTGATACCTGTCAGCGTATCTGCGTCAGGTTTCAGCAAAAGCACCTTTTCGGTGTAGATGTCAGAATATCTCTGACCACCGACGAAATTCACAATATCCTGCCCTGAATGCTCCTGCATACTGATAATAACCTCCGTTAAATGAAAAGCCGCAGCCGGGTTTACTGATTCTCCTTGAAGGAAGTGAGCGCAGAAACCGTTTCGTTATAATTCTTCTCTATTGCTGCAAGCATAACGTCCGCGCCGTCAGTGCGTCCTGCTCTGAGAAGCTCGGTCAGTGCGGAGCTGCTCTCGTAAAGCTTGTCGAATCCGAGGTTCACACATACTCCCTTGAGTGTATGCGCCGCACGGAAAGCGTCCTCAGTCCTGCCGTCGCCGAGTGCGCTCTTGAGGTCGGTGAAGCTGGGGTCGTTCAGGAACTTCACTGCAACGCGTGCGATGATGGCTTCACTGCCAAGTCTGGAAAGCACGCTGTCATAATTGGAGCCCATGAGCTCATAGCATTCTCTAATTGTCATAATTACTTTATCCTCACATAATATAAATAAATTTTAAGAGTTCTCTGTATGCCGGAAGATGGTCAAACGGGAATCCCTGACCGAACCACCAGCCTGCCCTTCATGTGTTGAACTGTTCCTTTATCTGCTGGTTGATATCCAGCAGGCAGTCAATGAGTATCGGGTTGAACTGACCGCATTCGCCGTTAAGTATCATCTTCAGCGCCGTTTCGTGCGGAAGAGCCTTTTTATAAACGCGCTCGCTGACCAGGGCGTCATAGACATCGGCAAGCGATACTATCTGCGCGGATATCGGTATCTCGTCGCCCTTGAGTCCGTCGGGGTATCCCCTGCCGTCCCACCGCTCGTGGTGCCATCGGCAGATCTGGTGCGCTATCTGAATCAGCTGCTCGTTCTGGTACTGCTCTAGGCTCTCGATCATGTGCGCGCCGATAACGGTGTGCGTCTTCATTATCTCGAATTCCTCGGGGGTGAGCCTGCCGGGCTTGTTGAGTATCTTGTCGTCGATACCGATCTTGCCGATATCGTGCAGCGCAGAGGCAGTGGGGATAAGCAGCTTCTCGTTGTTGGTGATGTTGTATTTGTCCGTCTTCTTGACCAGCTGCTCCATCAGCATTTCCGTCAGCGTGCGGATATGCACTACATGCAGTCCGCTCTCGCCATTGCGGAATTCAACGATCTGGCTCAGTATACCGATCATCATGCTGTTGTTCTTTTCCTTCTCGTTGATCTGGTCGGTGACCAGCTTGACGAGCCGGCGCTGCTTAGCATACAGCTTGATGGTATTGAACACGCGGTGGAATACCACCTTGGCGTCGAACGGGCGACTGATGTAATCCGAAACGCCCATCTCATACGCTTCGCGCACGGAGGTATCCGAGTTATCGCTGGATATCATTATAACGGGAATGTCCTCGATAAGGTGGTCGGAATTCATGACGCGCAGCACCTCGAATCCGCTGATGCCGGGCATCACGATATCAAGCAGGACGATGGAAATTGCAGTGCCGTATTCCTCCAGCATGGCAAGGCACTCCTCGCCGTTCGACGCCTCCATTATATTGAAGTCGCTCTTCAGCATTGAGGATAGGATATCGCGGTTGAGTTCGGAATCGTCAACGATAAGTACGTTGAGCTTGTTTGCGTCGTCGGTGGTCAGTCTGCTGTCATCGGTGACGACCGTGTTTTTACGGTTCTTGGCGATGTACATATTCTTGTCCGCCCGGGTGACTGCATTGGCGAGCGGCTCTCTTTCCGCCAGGACTCCGCCGATACTTACGGAAAGTCTCAGTCCGGCATATCCCGGGATATCCGCCTTGTGGATACGCCGCTTTATGTAGCGCAGCTGCTGGGTGAATCTGTCGTCGGTGATTCCCGGCATTACCAGCAGGAATTCATCGCCGCCATAGCGCACAAGCGTATCCGTGGCGCGGATACACCGGCGTATTGTATCGACCACGGTCCTGAGGACGCTGTCGCCGGCGTCGTGACCGCAGGTATCGTTGTAGAGCTTGAAATCGTCAAGGTCGATCATTACAACGCCGGCGGATATCTCCGCATTCTTGAGGTATTCCTCGAAATAGCGGCGGTTATACGCTCCGGTGAGCGCGTCAATGTATATCTCGGAGTTGTTCCTTGCGAGCCGCTCCGCGAATTCATCGTGACCGTTAAGGTAGATCAGCGAATCCCCGGAAAGCTGCTTCGCCATTTCGATGACGCTCGCACGCCCGTCGATCTCAACATAATGCGCAATGACCTGGTATATTTCCAGAAACTCAAGCTTCGTTATCTGCTTCTTTTCCGCAAGCGCGGATTCTGCCACGCTCCGTGCGCAGCGGACCGCTTTCCCGTTTATGCTCAGGCTCGGGACGTCACCTTTTTCGATCTCGTCCTTGTCGAAAACCTCGACCAACGGAAATATTCTCTTCAGCGCATTCATTTCTTCCTGCGCCTGCTGCCGGGTCATTTTCTCAACGTTCATGTTTCATTAACTCCTTCTGACGGCTCTATGCGATATATGGTCATAATCCTCAGTTTATTTGGGCTTCTTGACTTTCCACCACTCGGTGAGAACCTCCTGGGCTGCGTCAAGGTCATAGTCCTCAACAGCGTTTTTCAGGCGCTTAAGATATGTCTTCTCTTCATCGCTGCACCGCATGGCTGACATCTTTTCCAGTACATCGTCAATATGCAGCGAATCCATTTCGTCAAGAGCATTCTGCATTTCCTGGAAGAGGTCGCTCTCCTCCGGGGTCGCAGGCGTCAAAACGGTTTTATTCTTCGAGGAAGAGCTGCGGACCGGTTCGTCGTAATATGCCGGGTCAGCTTCGCCGAAGTATTTCGACATATCCTGCCTCAGCCGCAGGAACTCTATCAGCATTGCATTGGTATGGCGGCTGATGTAGTCAAGGTCGTTGTTCAGACCAGCCTGCTCCAGTCCTGCCGCCACTGACGAAAGGTGGTTCGCACCAATCTGCTTTGCCGAGCTCTTCAGCGAGTGCACCTCTATCGTGAAATTCTTGATATCGTTGTTTTTCCAGAAGGAACGTATCCTTGCTTCCTTCTGCTCTATCGAACGGTAGAACTGCTGCATTATATTGCGCAGCAGCGCCTTATTATTGATAAGGGAGAGCGCGGAACCGGGGTCAATGCCCTTGATCTGCGGAATGATATCCGTTTCTTCCTTGTTGACTGCGACAGCTGGCTGCGTGGAAACCGGAACGATCTTCTCCTCCGGCAGCCATTTGCGTATCTTGTTCATGATGTCCTTGAACTCTATCGGCTTGGCGATGAAGTCGTTCAGTCCCTCCTTGAGGAACATCTCCCGGGCGCCGCCGGATACGTTCGCCGTAAGCGCAATGATGGGCACGCTGGAATACGACGGGAACTGATCCCGTATCATGTGCGTTGCCTCGATACCGTCTATTTCCGGCATCATGTGATCCATGAACACGATGTCATAGTTGCAGTTCCTTACCATCTCGATGGCTTCCTGGGCGCTGTTTGCAGTGTCCACATGCATTTCCAGCGGCTCGATGACTCCCTTGGCGACGGAAAGGTTGATCGCATTATCGTCAACGATGAGGATATGCGCGTCCGGCGCCGTGAAGGACACATCGGAATCCGTGGATTCGCTGGACCGCGTGAATCCGTCGCACAGCCCCATGGCGGCGTACAGGTTCATGGAATACGCCGGCTTGTGCACAACTTCTATGTTGGCATTATTGAACTGCTCCAGGCTGTCGTATCTTTCCAGGATTATTCCGCGTATCTCCGGGTGGGTGCGCAGGATTTCCTTGGCGTCCTCGCCGAATCTCTCGCGGCTGACGATGAGGTACCCCCTGTCGCCGCACGCCGCGGGATTCCCGGAAATGTCCGTTATCTTCGCGCCGACCGCCGACAGATCCTTCCGCAGCTGATCCAGCATATATTTGTTGCCGATATTGACATACGCCGGCAGTCCGTTGGTCTGTATTCCGGCGGAGTAAGGCTCCCCGGCGACCTTCTGCGGCAGATCGAAGAAGAATGTGCTTCCCTTTCCCGGCTCACTGCGGACGGATATGTTTCCGTTCATCAGCGTGAGCAGCTTACGGGATATCGCAAGTCCCAGCCCGGTGCCCTCAACATTGCGGTTGCGCTTGGAATCTATCTGCCGGAACATATTGAACAGCTTGTCAAGATTCTCCTTCTTTATGCCGCAGCCGGTGTCGCTGACCTCCGCCTTCAGAAGCACTGTATCCTTGCCATTTGGTACTGTTTCCAGGTGCAGCCCGATGTGACCGCTGTGGGTGAACTTCACGGCGTTGTTGAGCAGGTTTATGAGTATCTGCTGGATACGCACGTTATCGCCCACCAGAACGCTCGGGAAATCCATCGGGAGGTCGATGGTGAACTCGATCTCCTTGCTGCCGATCTGGCTGTTGACAGTCGCCGCGACATCGTTTATCAGCGAAAGCGGCTCGTACTTCACCTCGACTATCGGCATGTCACCGGAGCTGAGGTTGGAGTAATCCAGGATATCGTTGATTATCGTGAGCAGATGGCGTCCGGAGGAGCGTATCTGGCAGACGTATTCCTTGGCGTCGTCCGACATATCCTTATGGAGAGCCATTTCCGTCATTCCGAGTATGGCGTTCAGCGGAGTGCGCATTTCGTGGCTGACGTTCGCGAGGAAGTCGGAGCGGTGCTCCGCCGCCTTTGTCGCAGCGGCATTCACTTTCTGCACCTCTGCGGATTTCTTCGCCATCTCCGACAGGATCCCGGCGAAATCCTTTATGTATACGGATACTCTTTCCGCTTCGGCGCTGGTGATAACCTTGACCTCCGCCATATCAGAGGACAGCAGATCCTCGTCCGCCCCGATCATCTGGGCAACGCCGCATATCTTCTCATACACCGGCGCTTCGGTAAGCACCCAGCCGCTGGAAAGAATACCGACCGTCTTGTCGTAAGCCTTTATCGGCGTGGAAAACACGACGAGTCCGCCAAGGCACTCCGCGCGCCCGGGCTGATCTCCCATGGTATTTGCCGCGCCCTCCCGGATACAGCGCTCGCAGTCATTCCTGCCAGCCGGCGATCTGAGGCACTGGTCAACATAACGCGAAAATCCGGTTCCGCTGCCGACGCCAACTCCGTTTTCGTCTGAAATCCACGCTGCCATTCCGAACATAGCGGACAGGGAGCTTTCGATTTTTCTGAGGGTATCCGGCTCTATAAGGTCGGTAAGATGATTTTTTATCTCCACGAATTAATCTCCTTGTCAGATAAGGTTTCGGATCATTACAAAAAGGCGCTCCATGTTCACCGGCTTCAGCAGGTAGCCCTGCGGCTTCATGGAAATGACTTCCTGCACCCGGTCGGAATCAGACACGCCGGTCAGGAATATGACCGGGATATTCTTCAAACGGTCGTCCGCGCGGATATTCTTCAGCACCTCCGCGCCGCTCTCGATGGGCATCTGATAATCCAGCAGGATAAGATCAACGGTCTTGGTCTGGAGGTACTTTTCAGCAACCTTGCCGTTTGCCAGCGCGGTCACGTTGTAGAATTTCTCCTCCAGGGCGGTTTTCAGCAGGCGCAGCGTTACCTTGTCGTCGTCCACGACCAGAATATGCTTGCGGTTGCTGGGATCGGAATCGTCGCCTATCAGGACAATGGGCTCGTGACGAAGCTCAGCCGCGCGCTTTGCCGCCTCGGAAAGCAGTATCCGCGACTTCCTGGGGTCGTCCGGCTCGGAGTAAATCCACTCGAAGAGGTCCGGGGCGCGTACCTGAGCCTGCTTGCAGACCTCCGGGCTTGCGATCAACACAAACGGCACCCCGTTCATGCGGCTCTTGCTTTTGAGATGGTAATACTGCTGGATCGTGTTGAAATCCAGCGTTTCAAATATCGACAGGAACATGTCCGGATCGAAGCATTCCACATGCATCATGATATCCTCGGCGAATCCGGAAGTGCTGATACAGTCGCAGATTCCGTCCATGTTGGTCAGGACATTCTGGAGTTTCTGGTCGTTTCTGCAATTGACCAGTATTTTGAATTTAGACATGATAATGCCACCTTTTCTATAAAAAAACAAAAGTCTTACATCTATCGCACAGATGTCAGACCTATAAAACGCTATAATCCACTCTTTATTATAACAGAATCGCTTTGATATGTCAATATATGTTTTCATGATAATGGCTATATGAATTGAAATAATTGTGTGCAAACACTACAGCCGGTCAATCTTTTTCCACGGAAAGCATACGCCCCTATGGACAAAACCGCGATTTAGTGATATAATACATTATAGCCAAAGGAGAATGAAAATGATAATCGACGCACATGCACATATATTTCCCGATAAGATAGCCGCAAGGGCGGCAGACGGAATAAGCAGCTTCTACAACCTGAAAGTACGCTTTGACGGCACGGTGGATTCCCTGCTTAAAATCAACGAGGAAGCCGGTATCGACATGGCTGTGGTGCAGTCCGTGGCGACTGTGCCGGAGCAGGTCCACAATATCAACAGCTTCATCGCGGAGCAGGTACGGCTCCACCCGGACAAATTCATCGGTTTCGGCGCACTCCACCCGGATTTCCCCGACATCGCCGGAGAAACTGAGCGCATTATTTCCCTGGGACTGAAGGGAATCAAGCTGCACTCGGACTTCCAGAAGTTCAATATCGACGACCCGAAGGCATTCCCGATTTACGAAGCGGCAGAGGGGCGGCTGCCGATACTGTTCCACTGCGGCGACGACCGATACGACTTTTCCCACCCACGGCGGCTGTATAACGTGATGAAGCGCTTCCCGAAGCTTACCATCATCGGCGCGCACCTTGCCGGCTGGACCAAATGGGACGAAGCCGCCGAGATTTTTTCAGGCGGAGTTATCTACGCCGACCTCTCCAGCAGCCTGTACGCAATGACTCCGGAGCACGCGGCGGAGCTTATCCGCAAGCTCGGGACAAAGCGCGTTTTCTTCGGGACGGACTACCCGATGTGGAACGCCGTCGAGGAGCTGGAGCGCTTCCGCAGACTTCCGCTGACGGCGGAGGAGCAGGAGGATATCCTCTCCCGGAACGTACTGCGGCTGCTCGGTTAACTCAGTAAAATACGATCAACAAAGAAAGGTTCATTATGTCAGAAGAATCACTCACAATGGACAGCATTGAACAGACCCACGCACTGTTCGGCGATCTTGACTGCAACGTGAATACAATACAGAAGGCGTTCGGCGTGACGATATTCAGCCGCGGCAGCGACGTGAAGATCTCCGGCGCGGACGAAAAGGCGGTGGATTCCGCAAGGCGCTGCCTGGAGTCACTGTCCAGAATGTTCCGCAAGGGCGACACAATAAACGAGCAGAACGTGCGCTACGTCATTTCGCTGGTGAACGAAGGCTCCGAGGGAGAGGCGGACACAATCTCGTCGGACTGCGTGTGCGTAAGCTACGCCGGAAAGCCTATCCGCCCGAAAACCCTCGGTCAGAAGAAGTACTGCGAGATGATACGCAAGAACACCATCACCTTCGGCGTAGGCCCTGCCGGAACCGGTAAGACTTACCTCGCGGTGGCGCTGGCGGTCAGCGCATTCAAGGCGCACGAGGTGCAGCGCATAATCCTCACACGTCCGGCGGTGGAAGCCGGCGAGAAGCTGGGATTCCTCCCCGGCGACCTCCAGAACAAGGTGGATCCCTACCTGCGTCCGCTCTACGACGCGCTGTTCGAGATGTTCGGGCAGGAAGCTTTCGCAAAGCTCCAGGAGCGTGGAGTTATCGAGGTGGCGCCGCTTGCCTACATGCGCGGCCGTACTCTCGACGACAGCTTTATAATACTTGACGAAGCGCAGAACACCACCCGGGAGCAGATGAAGATGTTCCTTACCCGTCTGGGATTCAACAGCAAGATGGTTATTACCGGTGACATCACTCAGATAGACCTGCCGGAAACCTCAAAATCCGGACTTATAGAGGCGCTCAGGGTGCTCAAGAATATTGACGACATCGCCCAGAACCGCTTCACTGAAAAGGACGTAGTACGCCACAGACTGGTGCAGGATATCGTCCGGGCATACGACAACTACAACCAGGCGAACAAGCAGGAGCAGGACAAGAAGCCCTACCGCGGAAACAGGAGGAACGCATGAAAATAATCACTTTTCTCAGCAACGAACAGGAAAAAATGGCGCCGCCCGAGGACATCGAGCACCTGATAGAAATATGCACCGCCGCTGCCCTTGAGGAAGAGGGAATCGACGACACCGCCGAGGTATCCGTTACCCTGGTGGACAACGAGGGAATACGCGAACTGAACCGGGAGCACCGCGACATCGACCGCGAAACCGATGTGCTGTCCTTCCCTCTCGGCGACGACGACGGCTACGAGGTAGACCCGGACAACGACGCGATAATGCTGGGGGATATCGTGATCTCCCTTGAGAAGGCGGCGCAGCAGGCGGAGGAATACGGGCACTCCTACCGGCGCGAGGTTGCATTCCTCATCACGCATTCGCTGTTCCATCTGCTGGGCTACGACCATGTGAACAGCGAGGAAGAGGAAAAGATCATGTTCGGCAAGCAGGAGAAAGTCCTGGATAAGCTGGGCATAACCCGGGAATCATGAGAAAGTTCCTGAAGGGCTTCGCCTACGCCGCCGCCGGGATAATCCACGGCTTCACCGAGCGGAATTTCCGGGTGCATGTCTGCGCCGTTGGATTCGTGACCTGGTTCGCCGTGAGATTCTACGAGCTTTCCCGGGCTGAATGGGCGGTATTGCTGCTGACTTTCGCGGCAGTTATCTCCGCGGAACTGTTCAACACCTCCATCGAACGGCTGTGCGACAAGGTTTCCCCGGAAAAGGACGAGCACATAAGGCGCAGCAAGGACACCGCAGCCGGGGCGGTGCTGGTTTCCGCAATATTCGCGGTGATCGTCGGGGTCACTCTGTTCTGGGATACAGAGCGGTTTGCGGCGGTCGGCGCCTATTTCACCGCGCAGCCGCTGAGATTCCTCTGGCTGGGGGCTTTCGTGATGGCGGCGGCAGTATTCGTGTTCCTGCCGGAAAGGCTCAAGGACAAGCACTGAACGCATATAATGTACTGGTGCCGGTTCCCCGGCACCTTTTGAATAACGACAGAATGAACAAATACGAACTCACAGAATACATAGCTGAAACCTACAGCACGGACCCCGACCACCCCTGGGCTTCCGACCCGGACTACGCGGTATTCCGCCATGCCGGAAACAGGAAGTGGTTCGCCCTGATAATGGATATTCCAGGAACCAGGCTGAATCTGGACTGCGGCACGATCTCGATCGTGAATCTCAAGAACGACCCGGTGATGTCCGGATCGCTGCGCACTGAACCGGGAATATTCCCGGCGTACCACATGAACAAGGAGAGCTGGATATCCGTGGCGCTTGACGGCAGCGTGCCTGACGACAAGCTCAGAATGCTGCTGGATATCAGCTTTAAACTCACCAAGCCGAAAATCCGCAAACGAAACTGAATTCACACGGAGGGCTCTATGGAATCAACACAAGACATCGGACTTGTACTTTGCGGCGGAGGTGGGCGCGGCGCCTATCAGATCGGCGTCTGGCAGGCGTTGAACGAACTGGGGCTAGACAAATACATCAACGGAGTTTCCGGGACTTCCGTGGGAGCGCTGAACGCCGCGCTGTTCGCCTGCGGCGACATTGATCTCGCGGAAAACGTGTGGACTTCCCTGCGCCGCCAGGACATAACCGACCCGGCGGAAACCGCCGGACGCGTGCTGTTCGGCGTGATGAACTTCCTCGGCTCGGATAACCGCACGATCGACCTGCCCGACCCGGAGCGCGCCGCCAGAGCCGGTATCTTCTCACCCCAGGGACTTATCGGCAAGATAGAGGAAAACGGCGTGAACAGCTGTGTTTCCGGCTGCGGAATGCCTTGCTTCGCCTGCTGCTACAACAGTGGCACCGGGCGCGCGGAATACTTCGACATGAGCGCGTATCCTCCGGGCAGGATAACGGAAATACTGACCGCGTCCACGGCGATACCGGCGGTGTTCCCGGCAAAGGAGATCGACGGCGTATTCTACCGCGACGGCGGACTTTCCGACAACACGCCGATAAGACCGCTGTACGATATTGGCTTCCGGAAATTCATCATAAGCTACCTCGGGAGCATTTCAGCTGACCTGTCGGAATTCCCGGACGCGGATTTTCTGGAGCTGTACCCGTCGGACAAGATACTTCTCGGAAAGAACGAGGGCAGGCTCCTCAAGGCAGGAACGCTGGATTTCGACGGCGGAAACGCCGCGCTGCGCATTGAACTCGGCAGGACTGAAACCCTGGAATATCTCTCCGGAAACATCGGTACATTTTTCCGCGAACGGCTTATGGAATAATCCAGCAACAGCTGCACAGAATACTTGCAAAACCACCGGAGGTGCAGCATGAATATAGTACCCTGCAAGGAAAACTGCCGCTGGCAGCAGGAGGGAATGTGCACTCTGCCTGACCTCACCTGCCCGTCTGACGACACCTCGTCGCAATGCAGATATTTCGCAAAACCAGTAACATAAAAAACTGAACCGTCCCGGGATCCGGGACGGTTTATTATTATTCGATTACCAGCTGCTCCTTTTCGGAATCCGTTCCGGAGATGTGGAACGAATTGAGCACCGGCTCTTCCCTGTTCATAAGGGAGAGTATCATGTAGCTTGCCTTGCTGTCGTAAGCAAGGCGCTTGTCCTCGTCAGAGGGACGGGAGGGGGACTCCGGGTGGCTGTGCCAGTTACCCAGCGGAACAAATCCGTTCGCGCGCATGTCCTTGATCGCCGCCAGCTGCTCCTTGGGATCCATGCTGAAATGCTCGTTGGAGTGGTCGATGTTCGTCAGCAGATACACCTTTTTGATGAGCTTGTCGCCGCCCTCGATCACGCCGCCGATAAGTCCGCAGGCTTCGTTCGGAAGCTCACTCTCGGCATGCTTGAGGATCTTCTCATAGTCGGATTTGGAAAGCTTTATCATAAGTGCACACCATCGCATTCTACCTGCTCATAGTCGATGAGCTTGGTTATTGTCGGGTGCTCGCCGCAGATCGGGCACTTGCTGGTATCAGACGGCAGCTTGATCTTGCGGAACTCCATCTTGAGTGCGTCGTAGGTCAGCAGATATCCTGTCAGCAGGTCGCCAACGCCCAGAATGTACTTGATCGCTTCCATAGCCTGAAGGCTACCGATAACTCCGCCCATCGCGCCGATAACTCCTGCCTGCTTGCAGGTGGGAACTGCGTCCTTGGGTGGCGGATTCTTGAATACGCAGCGGTAGCAGGGTCCCTGTCCCGGAACGTAAGTCATCAGCTGCCCCTTAAAGCGGATTATACCAGCGTGGGAAAACGGCTTCTTCGCCATTACGCAGGCATCGTTAATAAGGAACTTCGCCGGGAAGTTGTCCGTTCCGTCGATAACGAAATCATAGTCCTTGATGATGTCCATGATGTTCTCGCTGTCGATGAATGTACGGTAGGTATTTACGGTAACGTCCGGATTGATGGCTTCCATCGTTTCCTTCGCGGACTGCACCTTTGCCTTGCCGACATCGGAGGTGGCGTGGATTATCTGCCGCTGGAGGTTGGAGAGATCCACCTCGTCAGCGTCCGCGATTCCGATGGTGCCTACTCCGGCAGCTGCGAGATACATTGCGGCAGGCGCGCCAAGCCCACCGGCGCCGATTATCAGCACCTTTGCGTTGAGGAGCTTCTTCTGTCCCTTTGCGCCGACTTCCTTGAGGATTATGTGGCGGGAATAGCGCTCCAGCTGTTCGTTTGTGAATGCCATTACTGACCGCCTCCCATGAAATAGATGAACTCTACGTTGTCGCCGTCCTTGAGTACTGTGTCCTCAAAACTGCTGCTGGAGATGAACTCCTCGTTCACGCTGGCGGTGACGTACTCCGGGGTCTCGACCTTCTCGTCAACGACCAGCTGAGCCAGTGTCAGTCCGTCTGCTACTTCCTTCTTTACGCCTGTTACTGTGATAGTCATGTCTGTATCTCCTTATCTTATGCTGTTTATTATTTCTTCCAGCTGTGCTTTCTTCACTGCGCCGGTGATTCTCTGCTGCTCCGCGCCGTCCTTGAAAAATACTACTGTGGGAACGGAGGTCACGTTGTATTCTGCCGCGGTTTCCGCGTCGTAGTTGATGTTCAGCTTCACGAGCTTGATGTCCGGATTCTGCTCCTCAAGTTCCGCCAGTACCGGGGACATTCTCTTGCAGGGAATGCAGCTGTCGGAGTAGAAATCCGCCAGGACTATGCCGCCGGATATCTCGGAACTGAACGTGTCGTTGGTTGCTCTGACGGACATTCAGTCACCCACCTTCTCAACGATGAGGTCGTAGGTACCGTCGTTGTTGTTGATGAGCTTGAGAATCTTGTGACCTTCCTCCTTGATGCTGCGCGGAACGTTCTGCACAGGCTCGCCGTCGTTCATTCTGATGGAGAGCACCTGACCCTCGTCAAGTTCCTCCAGCGCTACCTTTGCCTTTACGAAAGTCGTGGGGCACACCACGTCAGTGATGTCCACAGTGTCGTCGATATTGTAATCAGCCATTGCTGTAAGCCTCCTTTATTACCTGCTCGAATTTCTCTCTGCCCACCCTGTCGATGGTGAACTTGAAGCGCTCGCCGGGGTTTGCGTTCTGCTCGAAGAACACGATTGCCGCGTCGCATACCTTCAACAGCTTCTCCTTGCTCTCGATGAACGGGATTATCGCCTCGCCCTTGTTGATGGTGTTGCCGAAAAGTCCGCCGAAGGATACGATGTAGCCGTGAACGGTGTCCCATGCCTCGGTAGGACAAGCCTTGAAGCAGCGTCCGCAGAAGTTGCACTTGTCGTAATCCACGCTGACCTTTCCGTCATTGATGGAGATCGCGCCGCGGCGGCACGCCTTTTCGCAGACTCCGCAGCCGATGCAGGAGTCCTCTTTCCACTGCACCTGGATTCCGCCCTTGATTCCGACGTCGTTCTCCTCGGATTTCAGGCAGTTGTTCTGGCAGCCGGTGATTCCGAACTTGAACTTATGCGGCAGTTCCCGGGCAAAGTATCTGTCGTCCAGTTCCTTCGCAAGCGCATATGTGTCTATGCAGCCGCTGGGGCATATTGCCTCGCCCTGACAGGCGGTGATGGTGCGCACTCTTGGTCCGCATACGCCCGGCTCGACATCTCCCAGAGCCAGCGCGGATTTGACCTCGTCGATGTTATCCAGCTTTATGAACGGAATCTCCACGCTCTGACGGGAGGTCAGATGAACATATCCCTCGCCGAACTTGTCGGATACCTCTGCAATTGTTGCAAGCTGCTTGGCGGTGAGATTTCCGCCGACCACCCTCAGTCGCAGTGAAAAGTTGTTCTTCTGCTTCTGGCGCATGAATCCGCCCTTTTTGAGTGTTGAATAATCAACTGCCATTTCGTTCTCCTTATCCCAGACATTCCACAGCCTGCTTGAAATCGGCTATGAGATCTTCTTTATCTTCTATACCAACGCTTATTCTTATAGTGTCCTCGAATACCCCGGCGTGGCGCTTCTGTTCCTCGCTGCCGTGGGCGTATATCGTGCTGGACGGGTGGATAACCAGCGTCCGGACATCGCCGATGTTCGTGGCGTTCGTCGCAAGCTTCAGCGCGTTTATCAGCTTGAATGCGCGCTCCTTGCTGCCTGCCCGTACCGTGAGTATCGCGCCGCCCTTTCCGCCGAGCTGCTCCTTACACAGCCCGTAATACGGATTGTCGTCCAGCGCCGGATAATTCGGCTCAATGCCGTCGCACTCCCGGAAGAATTCCGCCAGCGCCAGTGAATTCTCGCAGCAGCGCTCCATGCGAAGTCCCAGGGTCTCCATTCCGACGGAATTCATGAACGCGTTCATCGGAGCAAGACACGCGCCGAAATTACGCCAGATCCCGCTACGCAGCTTCGCGAGATACGACAGCGCGCCGAGCTTTTTGTATTCCGCAAGTCCCTTGTATCTGTCGAAATCCCACTTGAACTTGCCGCTGTCGATTATAACGCCGCTGATGGAGTTTCCGCCGCCGTTTATGTACTTGGAGGTGGAATGCACCACGATATCCGCACCGAACTCAAACGGTCTTATCAGATACGGCGTTGCCGTGGTGCTGTCCAGTATCAGCGGAATTCCATGCTCGTGACACAGCGCGGACACCGCCCGGATATCCACGATCTCAAGCCCCGGATTGCCGATGAGCTCCGCGAAAACCGCCTTTGTGCGGTCGGTGATGTTCGCCGCGATCTCCTCGACTGTGACATGCTCGACAAAGCGCGTTGTAATTCCGAACGCCTTCAGGTCGCCGAAAAGGTCTATCGTTCCTCCGAACAGCCCTGCGCCGGCGATAACCTCGTCGCCGGATTCCAGAATGTTAAGCAGTGACATCGTGACCGCCGCCATTCCGGAGGAACAGGCTACCGCGCCTATTCCCTTTTCGAGGGCGTTCATTCGCGTTTCAAACGACGCCACCGTCGGATTGCTTATCCTGGAATACGCGAATCCCGGAGCGCGGTTATTGAACACCGCCTCAAGCTTTTCCGCGGATTCCTGCGCGAATGCGCTCACCTGATATATCGGCGCCAGCGTTGCGCCCGTAGCCTTGTCAGTTCCGAAGCCGCCATGAAGCAGCCGCGTGTTGAATTCCATCTGAACACCTCCGTGTTTTTATGTTTCTCATTATACACTACAATGCATATAAAGTCAATAGGTTTTGCGGAAATTAGTTATCTGAAAATTTTATAGCGTGTTATAAGATTTTTATATCATTTCAACAAAAAATTCTTCCAGGCGTTATAACAAGGCGTTTCAGTGATAGTCGGAGGGATTCCGGGAGATAATACCCCTATTGACAAAACAGTTGAAATAATGTAAACTATACCTATCCGATAGGTTTTATAAGCAAGGAGGCAAATATGTACGACATATTAATAATAGGTAGCGGACCTGCCGGGTTATCCGCTGCGATATACGGAAAACGCGCTCTGCTGGAGCTTGCGGTCATCGAAAAAGACTACATGGGTACCGGACAGATCGCCGTTACAGAGCAGGTGGACAACTACCCAGGGCTTCCGGGGATAAGCGGATACGACCTCGGCGAGAAATTCCGCAGCCACGCGGAGCAGCTCGGCACGGAGTTCATCGAGGGAGAGGTCACCGGACTTGAAAGATCCGGCGAGAACTGGGTGGTCAAGTTCGCCGACGGAAAGTCGGAATCCGCCCGGGCAGTGATTTACGCCGCAGGAGCCTCCCACCGCAAGCCGGGAGTACCCGGGGACGACAAGCAGCGCATTTCCTACTGCGCGGTATGCGACGGCTTCTTTTATAAGGAAAAGACCGTTGCGGTTATCGGCGGCGGAGATACTGCGCTGGGCGACGCGCTGTATCTTTCCAAGCTGGCAAAGACAGTGTACCTTGTGCACCGCCGGGAGGAATTCCGGGCGAACAAGAGCCTTCAGAAACGTGTTTCGGAAGCCGCGAACATCGTTCCGGTGCTCGGCGCAGTGCTGACCGGGATAACCGGCGACGGCTCCGCGGACGGAATAAACTACACCCAGAACGGCGAACAGAAGCACCTGGACGTTGACGGGATCTTCGTCGCAATAGGAAGCGTGCCGAATACCACGCCGCTGGAGGGTATCTGCGAACTTGACGGCGGATACGTCCGCGCCGGAGAGGACTGCGTGACCTCCGCGCCCGGAATCTTCGCTGCCGGGGATATCCGCACGACTCCGCTGCGGCAGGTCATTACCGCGGCTGCAGACGGCGCAAACGCCGTGACCTCCGCGGAAAAGTATCTGAACGCCGAATAAAAATGGGAGGGTGCTTCCCTCCCAGAAAACGATGAAAGGGCGGATACAGGCTCCGCCCCTATACATCACACCAGCTTCTTGATGTTCTCGGCGATGATCAGCTTGTGTGTGAAGCCTACCAGCTTCTCGCGAATATCACCGTTCTTTATGAAGAGCAGCGTCGGCAGCTGAGTTACGTCGTACTGCTGGGCCAGCGCAGGATTCGCAGTGATGTCGCATTTCGCGATGACCACGTTCTCGCCCTGCTCCTCGGCTACCTCGTTAAGTCCGGCTTCGGTGCGCTTGCAGTGGGTGCAGGTGGGAGAATAGAATTCAACCACCAGCGGCTTTTCGGTGGAAAATACTTCGTTATAGTTCTGATTCGTGAGTTCAGTCAGCATTGTGTTATCCTCCTGTAAGATAAATGCATATCTTTCCTATCTCATTGATAGGTTTTACTGATTATACCACGTTTCGGGCTGCTTGTCAATAGATTTTGCCCCGATTTTCAAACACTGTGATTATTGCCAAATTATCACGGGATATTCTGTTGATTTGTGTACCTTACTACAAATTGCCGAAAAATCCGAAAAAACGGTTGACAAATCCCCGGGTCGGGGTTATAATAGACAAAAAGCAAATACATAGTAAGTTGATAGTTTTACTATTACTTATAGAGATTGAGGTTAATGGTTATGGGTGCGATTTTTACGATCCTGCTCCGCAGGAACTTCCGGTTCGGACGATGTCCGGTGTGATCTCCTCACAGTAAATAACGATCAGGAGTGACAGAGATGTACATTGAACTTAAAAATATCAACAAGAGCTTCGGCGATTTCAAGGCGTCCGACAACGTGAGCTTCGGACTTGAAAAGGGCAAGCTGGTCGGACTTCTCGGCCCCAGCGGCAGCGGAAAGACCACGATCCTCCGAATGCTCGCCGGACTTGAGAAGCAGGACAGCGGCGACATCTACATAAACGGCAGGAACGTCAACACGGTTCCCTCCAGCGAACGCGGTATCGGGTTCGTGTTCCAGAACTACGCACTGTTCCCTTTCATGACGGTGAACGCGAACATCGCCTACGGTCTGAAAGTCCAGAAAAAGGACAAGAAGTTCATCGCCGACAGGGTGCAGGAGCTTCTCGAACTGGTAGGGCTCCCGGACGTCGGCAAGCGCTACCCCGACCAGCTGAGCGGCGGTCAGCGCCAGAGAATAGCCCTCGCAAGGGCGCTCGCTCCCCAGCCGGAACTTCTGCTGCTTGACGAGCCGTTCGCAGCTATCGACGCGAAAGTCCGCAAGGAACTCCGCACATGGCTCCGCGAAACCATCGACAAGATCGGAATTACAAGCATTTTCGTCACCCACGATCAGGACGAAGCAATCGAAGTTGCAGACGAGATCGTTATCACGAACAAGGGCAGGGTCGAGCAGGTCGGAACTCCCTCGGAAATATATCTCGAACCGCAGACCGCATTCGTGGCGCAGTTCATCGGGCAGTCAGTGATGATAGAGGACTTCGGCAGGCTGAAGGGCTTCCCCACCGGAGGAAGCAGAAACGCCCTCGTCCGCCCGGAATTCATCGAGATACACAAATTCGAGGACAACGGACACCACGACTTCGAAAGTTCCATGGAGGACGCAGTGGTACGCAGCGTGTCCTTCCGCGGAAACGCATTCGAGGTGGCCGCGGATATCGGAGATATCCAGGTGATCGGCAAATATCCGCTCAACCTCCCCCGTCTGCACAAGGGCGACAACGTGAAAATATTCATCAAGAAGCTTTACACCGTGGAGAACAACAGCACCGAGATAATCGTAAACAAGGCGCTGGACGTTTCCGACGTTTACTACATTTAAGGAGGGCGCGTGATGGAAAAGAATACGAAATTCTCAGCCGCTCTCCAGAAGATACTCCGCAGCGGCGTGGTATCCTGGGCGGTAATAATCGCTATATGGGGACTTGGCTCCCTCGCGTATGACGAGTACTTCCTGCCAAGCCCGCTGGAAACCATCAACAGTCTGGTGCGCCTTGCACAGGACGGCACCCTCTGGGCGGATATCGCCGCCAGCCTCAGCCGCGTAGTCAAGGGCTGGGCGCTCGCCATCGTGACCGCGGTTCCCCTGGGACTTCTGGTGGGTAACTTCCGCCCGGTGCGCTGGCTGGTGGAGCCGATACTCAGCTTCTTCCGGTTCGTTCCGGCGATCGCGCTGACAACGCTGTTCCTGATGTGGTTCGGCGTAGGGGAGGAATCCAAGGTGGCGCTGATATTCTACGCTTCCTTCTTCCCGATCCTCGTGAATACAATTGCAGGCGTTGCAACGACTGACCCCTCCCTGGTGGAGGCAGCCTCCTGCATGGGCGCGAAGAAAGCACGCACATTCTTCACGGTAGTCGTTCCCTCGGCGGTGTCCAACGTATACACCGGCGTAAGGCTGGGACTCAGCTCCGCTTTCATCTGCGTCATCGCAGCGGAAATGCTGGTCGGCAGCGACGGTCTGGGCTACCTCATCAACAGCTCGAAACTTTACTACAAGACCAGCTGGGCATTCGCAGGTATCGTCACACTGGCGATAATCGGCTTCGTTGCCGACAGACTGCTCCAGCTCATCGGAAAGAAATTCCTCAGGCATTTCGGAGTTAAATAAAGGAGAATCACCATGAAGATACATAACATATTCAAGACCGCAGCGGCACTCGCAGTTTCCACTTCACTGCTGACCGCATGCGCAGGAAATAACGGCTCCCAGACCGCTTCTGACGGCACGGAGCTGCGGACTATCCGCGTTGCAAACATGACCGGCGAGCCGGATCAGTACGCAGGATACATCGGCACCCAGCAGGGCATTTTCGAGAAGTACGGCATAACCATTCAGGCGACTGAATTCGTTGCAGGTATCAACACAGTGGATTCCGTAGTGACCGGCACCGCGGACATCGGACAGATGGCGGATTTCGCCGTTGCCAACCGCTTCGGAAACACTCTCGAGGCAAACAACCTCGTTATCGCGTCTGACCTCTCCTCCAGCGTATCCACAAACGGCGGTATCTACGTTGCTCCCAAGTATGCGGAGGATATCTCCTCCCTGGACGGCAGCGAGGGCTGGATAACCAATATCGGTACGGTCAGCGAATACTACAACTGGCAGGCGCAGACCTACCTCGGACTTGACCCCGACAAGCAGAACGCAGTAAACGCTACTGACGCTTCCACCATTCTCGGCGTTATCCACAACGGAAACGCCTCCGCGATAGTCACCAGCGGCGCAATGGTGGAGAAAGTCGAGAACGAGGGCTGGGTAAAGGTCGCTGAATCCAAGGACGTTGACATAAGGATTTCCGCTTACCTCATCACCACCAAGGATTTCGCCGAGAACAACACCGACCTGCTGGCGGATTACCTCAAGGCGCTGAACGAGAGCGCGCAGTACATCAACGATCACCTCGATGAATCCGCGAAGGCGGTTTCCGCTAAGTTCGGTATCGACGAGGAGATATTCAAATCCAACTGGCAGCAGTACACGATCCAGTTCGGGCTTTCCGAGAAGTCCGCGGCACACCTTGACGAGGTGAACGCATGGGCTTTCGAGCACGGTAAGTTCCCGACCGAATACAACATCAGACAGTTCTATTACACCGCGGCAGCTGAGAAGGCGTTCCCCGAGAACACGGACGTTGACCTTTCCGGCGTAAATCAGTAATAAGGAGGATTTTATCATGGGTTATCCGAGCATTTATCCTACAGGAGTTACAATATTCAACAAGGACAAGGCATACGGCGGCTACACCGTATTCCCCACCACCAAGGGCGCGCTGCTCATCGACATGAACGGCAACGAGGTGAAGCTGTGGGCAGGTCTGGGAGGATTCCCGAACAAGATACTCCCCGGCGGATATGTAATGGGCACCACCGGCACACGCAGCGGTAAGTACGCATTCCAGGATCAGATCGACCTCGTCCAGGTTGACTGGGACGGTCACATCGTCTGGAAGTTCGACAAGACTGAGCTTGTCGCAGATCCCGGCAAGGATCCCGTTTACATGGCGCGTCAGCACCATGACTACCAGCGTGAGGGAAGCACCGTGGGCTACTACTACCCCAACGGAAATCCGCGCACTGACGGCGGAAAGACGCTTATCCTCACACATGAGAATCTCTACAACCACAACATCTCCGACAAGCGCCTTATCGACGACAAGATAATCGAAGTTGACTGGGAGGGCAATATCCTCTGGAGCTGGCGCGCTTCCGACCACTTTGACGAACTGGGCTTCGACGAAGCGGCGAAGAACGTCCTGTTCAGAAATCCCGGACTCCACGAGGAAGCCGGCGGCGACTGGATGCACATCAACAACTTCTCCACTCTCGGCGAGAACAAGTGGTATGACGCCGGAGATACACGCTTCCACCCGGACAACATCATCTTTGACGCGCGTAACTCCAATATTCTCGCGATAATCGAGAGATCCACCGGAAAGATCGTATGGCGCGTGGGTCCCGACTTCAACGAGAGCGAAGCAACCAAGAAGCTCGGCTGGATAATCGGTCAGCACCACCTCCACATGATCCCCAAGGGGCTTCCCGGAGAGGGCGACCTGCTGGTATTCGACAACGGCGGCGAGGGCGGTTACGGCGTTCCGAACCCGGCTTCTCCTATCGGCGTGAACAACGCGCACCGTGACTATTCCAGAGTGCTCCAGTTCAACCCGGTTACGCTGGAGATCACCTGGCAGTACACTCCTCTGGAAGCAGGAAGCTTCCTTTTCACCGACGCTTCTAATTTCTACAGCTCTTATATCAGCTCCGCACAGCGCCTGCCGAACGGAAACACCCTCATCACCGAAGGCTCCGACGGTCATCTGCTGGAGGTAACTCCCGATCACGAGATCGTGTGGGAATATGTTAATCCGTACTTCAAGCACTTTGGCGGTAAATTCAAGTGCAACATGATCTACCGTGCATACCGCGTTCCCTATGAGTGGGTACCGCAGCTTGAAAAGCCCGTGGAAACCTCCATTGAACCCCTGGATATCACCAAGTTCAGAGTTCCCGGCGCGGCCACCGGCGAAGCGGTTGCGACCCCGGTCGATGGAATCGACCCGACCAAGGAGATCGCACTCACCGGCTCCAACGGCGACGAGGAGGAAGAGGTCGAGCGTATCGACTTCTGCGTTGCCTCCATCAACAAGAAGGATATCGAAAACAAGTAAAAACAAGCTCCGGTCATGTGATGTGACCGGAGCATTTATTATCTATGGGAGGAATTGCACCTCCCACATTTTATTTCTGGCGGAATGTCCTTATCGCCCGGACCGTCCGCTCGATATCCTCGTCGGAATGCGCGTAGGACACGAACATCGCCTCAAACTGCGACGGAGCCGCGTAAATTCCGCATCCCAGCATGTGCCGCCAGTACTCCGCGAATTTCGCTGTATCGCACTTGACTGCCGCGTCGTAATCCGTGACCGCCCCGTCCGTGAAGAACACCGTCAGCAGCGAACCGCAGCGGTTTGCGTTCAGCCCGGATTCCAGGTACGCGTTATGCAGCTTCTCCGCGCTGGAGTCAATACGCGCATACAGGTCGGGAGTGCTCTCGATCAGCTTCAGCTGCGCGATTCCTGCCGCTACTGCGCAGGGATTTCCAGAGAGGGTGCCTGCCTGGTAGACGGAGCCTAACGGCGCGACGCACTCCATTATCTCGCGCTTTCCGCCGTAGACCGCCAGGGGCATTCCGCCGCCGACTATCTTTCCAAGCGTGGTCATGTCCGGGGTAATTCCGTAGTACTTCTGCGCGCCGCCATCGGACAGGCGGAATC
>ERZ1026862.269-NODE-269-length-34185-cov-12.562321_pt1 | contig 34185 bp, 32 predicted proteins | sample MGYA00380161_ERZ1026862 | MGnify/ENA primary metagenome ERZ1026862 (study PRJEB33269, sample SAMEA4719797) | human gut metagenome | biome: human-associated habitat; feature: organic feature; material: feces | place: Cameroon | collected 2013-10 ... | reverse complement strand
CAACGCTGAAAGCCGAAGCCGAACGTGAAAGTGCGGCTCATCAAAATAGATATATAGGTGTGCTTGACAAGTTCATCAGTGAAGGGCATGAGTCGTTATTGTCCTTTGCAAAAACAAGCAGAGTCAACTTCGATGAAAAAGAAGCAGCCTCCATCTACTATGGCATCATGGCAGCTGCAGCGAAGAACATCGTTGACTTGAACTCACAAAAAGGTATAGAGACTGCAACCGACAAATTCTTGTCTGGTATGTCTTGGCGTAGTTTCACAGACTTCCAACAAGAATGTGTCACCAGTTGGACTAAGCTCTTTGCCACAAATGAAGTTCAATTCACAGACAATGCCATTGACAACTTCCTCGCTTTTGTTGACCACATGTCATGCAGCGCAGACACATACGTTTCGCTTGGTGGCTCAAATGGTTGTGCCGACCAACTGACGAATTGGGACGGAACGCAAAAAATTGGATTAGGAACATCATCAAGAAAAAAGGCACATGGTTTGTCTAAATAATTTAACGGTGAGAAGTGTTTTGTAGTTATCAACTACTACAAAACACTTCTTATTCAATAAGTTTGTTTTTATACACAAATAAAAAGAATACAAAAGGGTTAATCTTCAACGTTCCTAAGTTCGTTGATATATTCTTTTGGTGTTATACCCGTGAATTTCTTGAACATTCTGCTAAAATGTTGAGGATATTCAAAGCCTAATCCGTATGCCGCTTGGGTGATGGACTCGCCAGATGCCAATAAGTTCTTTGCTTGCTGAATAATGTAGCTTCTGATGTAATGGCTTGCAGTGTCGCCTGTTGATTTCTTGATTAAGTCGCCGAAATAATTGGCAGACACACAGAGCTTGTCTGCACAATATTGCACTGTTGGTATTCCCAATGACAATTGTTTGCCATCGTCAAAATATTCACGGAGCAGACTTCCGAACTTCTTCAGAAGGTCGGTGTTTTCTAATTTTCTAGTCAAAAATTGTCGATTGTAAAAACGGCGACAATAGTTGAGCAACACTTCCAAATAGGCAACAATGATAGTATCTTGAAAGTCATCACGTTTGTTGTTGTCAATCTCGTCGCGTATCTGCCGCATCAACGACACAATGATTTCATGTTCCTCGTCCGACATGTGAAGAGCCTCATTAATGCGGTAGTCGAAGAAGGAATATTCCTTAATTGTCTGTTCTAGGTGGGTTCCGTGCAGTAAGTCTGGATGAAATAGCAAAGCCCAACCTTTTATATCTACAAGGTTGCCATTTTCTTCCTTTCCTCCTATTTGGCCTGGAGCCACACAGATCAGTGTCCCTTCTTTATAGTCGTATTTTCCGAAGCCGTATGTCAAGTCAACAGCCACATCGTCACGAAGAAAGAGGCCGAACACGCTATAATTGCAAAGACAATGGCGAACAGGCGACACTTCCGAGTAGTCGATGACACTGATGAGTGGATGGGTATCCTTATGACCGAGATACTCACTATAGTCACTTATATTTTTTACTTTTAATAGCTTATTCTTCATGATTCGTTTTGATTTCTGCTGCAAAATTAACAAAATGACACGAGAATAAAGAAAAACAAAGTCTTTTTCCAAGATTTTGGTACATATCCAGAGATTTTGTATACTTCATATATTCAAGGTGTGCTTAATTTTGCAGCGTAAAATCAAAACAAGATGAATATACAAGAAAAATTACACCAAGACGAGGTGGTGCAGTACATCGCCCATCGCCATCATCTGACCACGCAAGAAGTCATCGCTTGGTTCTTGCCGTCGGAGAAGAATCTTCAAGCATCGTGTCTCGAAGACAATGAGATTGAGATTATTAGAGAATTAATAAAACGAAACTGATTACAGATTATGAACAGAAGAGATTTTATCAAGAAGTCGTCAGCTTTCGGACTGATGGCAGCCGTAGATTTCAGCGGTGTGCTCAAAAACACCGCTCGCTCAGCAACGGCATCTGATGCCAAGACTGGCAAGAAGCAGTATGATATGGAACACAGGAACTTGGGCGGAATGGATGTATCCGCCATCGGACTGGGATGCCTTCCTATGGTGGGATATTATGGCGGCAAGTTTGATAAGAAGGACATGATAGCCCTGATTAGACGAGCCTACGAACAGGGCGTGACGCTTTTCGACACGGCAGAGGTGTATGGCCCTTATACCAGCGAAGAATGGGTGGGCGAAGCATTGCAGCCATTTCGCGACAAGGTGAAGATAGAAACAAAGTTTGGCTTTGGCGTGGAGGAAAAGCAGAACACTACGCTCAACAGTCAGCCTGATCATATCAGAAGAGCTGTGGAGGGTTCCTTGCGCCGACTCCGCACAGACCATATCGACCTGCTTTACCAGCATCGTGTTGACCCGAAAGTGCCAATCGAGGAAGTTGCCGATACGGTGGCAAGTCTTATCAAGGAGGGAAAGGTTTTGCATTGGGGTATGTCGGAGGCAAGTGCGAGAAACATTCGCCGTGCCCATGCCGTGTGTCCTCTCTCAGCCATACAGAGCGAGTATGCCATTTGGTGGCGTGAGCCAGAGACCAAGATTTTCCCGACCCTTGAGGAACTGGGCATCGGATTCGTGCCGTATTGTCCTTTGGGGCGTGCGTTCCTCACGGGAGTTATCAATGAGAACAGTCGTTTTGTGAAGGACGACCGCCGTTTTACGCTTCCGCAGTTTACACCAGAAGCCTTGAAACACAATATGCCGTTGGTGCGACTTGTGGAGCGTTGGGCGCAACGCAAGGGTGTCACTCCAGCACAGTTTGCCTTGATTTGGATGCTTTCACGCAAGCCTTGGATTGCACCGATACCTGGCACTACCAACCTAGACCATCTTGACGATTTCTTGGGGGCAGGTACCATTCGCCTCTCGGCTTGGGAGCTGGAAGAGTTTGACAAGGATTATTCCAAGATAGACTTGATGGGGCATCGTGCAGACCCATTCACCGAAAGCCAGATAGATAAATAAGGTATGACCATCAAAGAATTCAAGGAATACGTGAAGGAGCGCAAACCTCTCAGCTCAGATGAGATTCACCTGTTCATGCACGACAAGAGCGACGAGGCAAGGCGCATCACCTTCAAGCTGAACACTGCCTATCGTTCGCAGGATGAAGTACGAGAGTTGCTTACTCGACTGTTCGGTTATGACGTGCCAAGCACACTAAGAGTATTCCCTCCCTTTTACACGGACTTTGGCAAGAACATCAATGTGGGCGAGAATGTCTTCATCAATGCCTGTTGCCACTTCCAAGACCACGGCGGTGTCGTGATAGGCGATGATTGCCAGATTGGTCATAATGTGGTCTTTGCCACACTCAACCACGGCATTGCTCCCGAAGACCGTTACCATACTTACCCTGCGCCCATCGTGCTTGGCAAGAATGTATGGGTCGGCTCAAACGCCACCATCCTACAAGGTGTTACTATCGGCGACAATGCCATCGTCGGGGCTGGTGCCGTGGTGACGAGGGATGTGGAGGCAAACACCATCGTGGGAGGCATTCCTGCAAAATTCATCAAACGTATATAATAAACATCATCAAATAAACGAAGCGAAATGAAAAAGATTTTATTGACCCTTATGGCTTTGGCGATGACCGCAGTGGTATTGCAAGCCAAGACACTCATTGTCTATTATAGTTTTACAAACAACTGTCGCACCATCGCAAACGACTTGAAAGGTCAGTTGGCTGATGCCGACTTGATGGAGGTGCAACCTGCCGAGGAAGGATTGGACTATGCGGCTAATGGATATGAAATCGGTAGTGCCTTGATAGCAGCAATCCGCAATCATCCTAACGATGCCTCATCTTATCCTGCCATCAAGGATTTGACAGTGGATTTCTCCCAGTATTCAGATATCGTGATTGCCACCCCATTGTGGTGGAGCAACATGGCAGCCCCCATGCAGACCTTCCTCTTCCAGAACGGAAGCCAGATGGCAGGAAAGAAAGTTGGGCTGATTGTTTCGAGTGCAAGCAGTGGAATAAGCGGCGTGGTATCCGATGCCAAGCGATTGGTTCCACAAGGCTATTTCACGGATAACCTTTGGATTCGCTCTTCGCAAGTGAGTAATTGCCATTCAATGATTTCCTCTTGGATTTCAAGCACTGGCATTGGTACGACCACAGGCATATCCATGGTTGAGAGCAATAGCCAAGCGAGCGTTTCCGTGAATGGAAATCGCTTGTTAGTAAATGGCGACTTCAAGAGCATTGATATCTATGATGCCGCAGGACGCAAGCTGGTATCCTCCAATGACAAGGCAACAGACCTCAATGGTCTGACTGTTGGTAATGTCTATGTCGCCATCGTAAGAGGGAACGAGGGAGAAACCTCCTATAAGTTTACTGTGAAATAATAAAGTCAACTATGGAGAAAAGAGTATTAAACAATGGTATAGAAATGCCTTGCCGTGGCTTTGGCGTTTTTCAGATTCCTAATCAAGAAGAATGCGAGCTTGCTGTGGAGAATGCATTAAAGGCAGGGTATCGCTTGCTGGACACCGCTTCCGTTTATGGCAACGAGAAAGCTGTAGGTGCAGCCATCGCCAAGAGTGGCATCAACAGACAGGATTTGTTTGTCACCACGAAAGTTTGGGTCTCTGAAATGGGATATGAACGAACCAAACAGGCTTTCCATGACTCTCTTAATCGTCTTGGCTTGGAATACTTGGACTTGTATCTCATACACATGCCGTTGGGCGATTATTATGGAGCTTGGAGGGCGATGGAAGAACTCTATAGGGATGGACTTGTACGTTCCATAGGAGTATGCAACTTTGAGTCTGACCGCTTGATAGATTTGTGTTACCATGCTGATGTTAAGCCAATGATAGACCAAGTGGAGCTTCATCCTTTTACTCAGCGAAAGGAATTATGCGAGGTCGCCAAACAGTTGAATGTACAAATTGAAGCATGGGCACCATTTGCAGAAGGTCAAAACGGCATTTTTACAGATAAACGTCTTGTGGGCATAGGCAAGAAATACCATAAGACCGCTGCGCAAGTCATTTTGCGTTGGCATTTACAAAATGGTATCGTTGCCATTCCAAAGTCCATACACGAAGAGCGAATACTGGAGAACTTCGACATAATGGATTTCATTTTGTCAGATGAAGACAAGGCTCTCATCGAAGCGATGGACAGTGGGCGAAATCTTATTTTGGATATACGTTCGAAGGAAGAGGTAACTCGTCTGCACAACATCCCAGTTATTAACGAATAGGTGTATCATCAACTAACAAATTTAACTTTGCAGATTATGAAAAAACTTTTGATTATTCCATTGATGTTGCTGGCAATGGCATTGTCAGCTTGCGGAAGCAGCAACGAGGAGGCTGGCATTCCAGAGACACCAGAGACTCCCGAACAGCCAGGCACAGACCCTTCCAACCCAAGTACTGGCGATGAGCATTATCTCGTGCTGTATTGTTCAAGAAGCAACACCACGGAACGAGTTGCCAATGCCATACAGCAATCGCTCGACTGCGACATCTTGGAGGTGGAGCCACAGACGGCATACGACGAAGATTACAACTCCATGCTCAACCGTGCGCAATCAGAACTTGCCGCCATTCGACAAGGCAACTATCCTGCCATCAAGACCAGAGTGGACAATTTTGACAAGTACGACATGATACTTATGGGCTATCCGATATGGTATGGAAGCATGGCTACTCCGATGCAGTCGTTCTTGCACAATCATGCCTCCAAGCTAAGCGGCAAGCGAATCGCCTTGTTCGCCACAAGCGGAAGCAGTGGCATCTCGACATCCGTCAGCGAGGCGAAATCGCTCTGCGCTGATGCCAATGTGCTAAACGAGACCTTGCTTCTCACCTCATCATCGCTCTCCGACATGAATAACCGAGTGACATCATGGCTCAACAACCTTGGTGCCAAACGTGAGAATCATGAATGCAGCGAGACAGGCGAAACAACGCCTTCAGAATCGACAAATCCAGACAGTAACAACAATCAAACAACATTTACAATGAAAATTACAATCGGAAACAAAACTTATACGGCGACGATGGAGGACAATGCAGCCGCCAAGGACTTGCTCTCTCGCTTGCCTCTCGAAATTACATTGGAGGATTTTCACAACACCACAGAGAAGATATTCTATCCCGACCCTGCCTTGAACACCGAGGGTGTGCAGAGTGGTTGTGCCCCAGTGCCAGGCGACATCACCATCTATGCCCCTTGGAAGAACGTGGCTATCTTCTGCAAGAGTTGGTCGCACAGTAGCGACCTTATTAAGATAGGTCATATTGACGGCAATGGCATTGAGGCTTTACAAGTGGCAGGCGATATTAAGGTAAAACTCGAAAGGTAAGCAACGATGGACAGAAGGGATTTTTTGAAAAAATCAGCTTTGGCAGGAGCAGGATTTATGGCTTCCCAGACTATGTTGGGCAAAATTGTGAAAGACGGAATGTCAATGGATAAGAATCATACAGCATTAGGCTTGAATGCCACAAATGGCGTTCTGCATCAAGTATTTGAAGAGCGTAAACTCGGCAAGCGAAAGGTAACTTCCATCGGCTTGGGTACTGTGGACATCTGTCCTGTGGGCTATTACGGATGCAGCACAACCAAGGAAGATATGCTTCGTTTGGTGCGTCGTGCCTATGACCACGGCATCACCCTCTTCGACACGGCGGAGGTGTATGGAAGTGAGGAATGGGTTGGCGAGGCATTGCGCCCTATCCGTGACAAGGTGACGATAGAAACCAAGTTTGGCTTTGCCGTGGCAGAGGGGAAGCCAAGCGTAGTGAACAGCAAGCCCGACCATATTCGCAAGGCAGTGGAAGGTTCATTGAAAAGACTTGGAACTGACCATCTTGACATGCTTTTCCAACATCGTGTTGACCCCGAAGTACCTATCGAGGAAGTGGCAGAAACCGTAGGAAAACTCATCAAGGAGGGAAAGGTTTTGCAATGGGGACTATGTGAGGCGAGTGCCAAGACCATCCGTCGTGCCCATGCTGTGCAACCTTTGTCTGCCGTGGAGAGCGAGTATGCCATCTGGTGGCGTGAGCCAGAGACCAAGATTTTCCCGACGCTCGAAGAATTGGGCATCGACTTCGTGGCGTATGCGCCTATTGGCAGAGGTTATCTGACTGGCATTCACAATGAGAACAGCCGCTATGTGTTGCCCGACCGTCGTGCTGTCCTCCCTCGTTTTGAGCCAGAGGCGATGAAGCACAACATGCCGCTCATCCGATTGGTACAGCGTTGGGCAGAGCGCAAGGGCATCACTCCTGCGCAGTTTGCCATCGCTTGGGTGCTGAGTATGCGTCCATATACCTTGGCTATTCCAGGCACTACCAAGTATTGGCATCTTGATGAACTCGTTGGTACGCCTATGGCGAGACTTTCTGCTGACGAATTGGAGCAATTCAATGGCGAGTTGGACAAGATAGACATTATGGGACATCGTGCCAATGCGGCAATAGAAAGTCAGATAGACAAGTAATCTCCTCGCCTTAGCAAGCAAGAATTACTTCTAAAAAAAAATAAAGTATGGACAGAAAGAATCAATTATCCTTGTTCCTTCTCATACTGTTGCTCTTCCTTGTACAGGCGAAGTCAGTGAAGGCACAAGTCAAAGAAAAATCAAAGGAAAATACAGAAATCATGGGAAAGAAGAATTTAGGTAGTCTCTTGGCTCTCTATCCAAAGCCAATGACGGTAGTGGGAACGGAAGTAAACGGAAAGGTAAACTGGCTGGTCGTAGGACATACTGGCATCATCGGACACGACCGTATCATGGTGTCGCTGAGCAAGGCACATTACACCAACCAAGGCATTAAGCAATCCAAGAAGTTGTCTGTAAACCTCGTATGCCAAGCGATGCTCGACAAGGCTGACTACGTGGGAAGCGTGAGCGGTGTGGAGACCGACAAGTCGAAGGTGTTCGCCTATCACATGGGCGAGAACGGAAGCCCTATCATCGACGAAGCCCCTATTACGATGGAGTGCAAGGTAGAGGACATCTACGAGACGGAAGGTTTCGAGAGCTTCGTCTGCTCCATCGTCAATACCTACGCCTCAGATGATGTGCTTGACAAGGACGGCAAGCTCGACTACACCCGATTGAAGCCAGTGCTCTTCGAGTTTCCTACCTATTCTTATATAGCCACTGGCGAGGTCATCGGCAAGTGCCTCAATCTCAACAAGCAACCTCGTATGTGCGCCAAGGAGCAGATGCAGGCCGACGGCATCGTGCGCCTGTCGAGAATCGAGGTCTATCCCGAATATCTTCAGGAATATATGGAGTATGCCAAGGAGGTAGGTGAGGTATCGCTCCGCACAGAGCCAGGCGTACTGACAATGTATGCCGTGAGCGAGAAGGAGAATCCTTGCATCATCACCATTTTGGAGACCTATGCCAGCCAAGAGGCTTACCAGAAGCACATCGTCTCCGCCCATTTCCAAAAGTACAAGCAGGGCACTCTGAAAATGGTGAAGGACTTGAAACTGACCGACCAGACACCGCTAACCCCGAAAAATGTAATCAATAACTTTATAAAATAGGCAGATATGAATACACTGTTGTTAATAGGTGGCATTGGTATGCAGGAGATTTTGTTCATTGCTCTTATAGTGCTGCTTTTCTTTGGTGGCAAGAAAATCCCCGAACTGATGAATGGCATAGGAAAAGGCGTTCGCTCATTCAAGGATGGACTGAATGGTGTTGAAAATGAATTGGAAAATGACAAAACTGATTCAAAAGATGTCAAGTAATAAGGATGTCAACCAAATGACATTTTGGGAACATTTGGAAGAGTTACGTTCAATAGTACTGAAGGCAATCGCTCTAATGGTTGCCTTTAGTATTATAGCCTTTGTTTTTAAGGACGAACTTTTCCAAATTGTCCTTGCACCAAAGAATGCAAACTTCATAACATATCGAGTACTCAATATCTGTGGAAGTTTATTCGGGCAATCAGAATCTGTAACTTTTCACATAGGACTTATCAATACAGGACTTGCAGAACAGTTTGTCATTCACATGAAAACTGCGATGTGGGCAGGTTTCTTATGTGCGCTCCCCTACATTATATATTTGTTGTTCTATTTTGTTGCCCCAGCCCTGTATGACGAAGAACTGAGATATACCGCATACATCGGTGGATGGGGGTATCTGATGTTTGTCTTAGGGGTATTAACCAGTTATTTTCTTGTCTTTCCGCTAACTTTCCATTTCTTGGGGACATACCAAGTGAGTACGGAAGTTGCCAATATGATTTCTCTTCAATCATATATGGATACCCTAATAATGTTGTCGTTAGCTATGGGGATAGTCTTTGAGATGCCACTGCTTTCTTGGCTTTTAGGGAAGATGAATATCCTTTCATCTGATGTGATGCGTAAATACCGCAGACATTCATACGTGGTTATCTTGATAATAGCAGCAATAATCACCCCAACATCAGATGTGTTTACACTTCTTGTTGTCAGTTTGCCAATGGGAATGCTATATGAAATAAGCATTTTGATAACAGGCAGACACAAATAAACTGTGTTTCTCTTGTGGGTACTATTGCTTATATTATCCCCAAATTGTTGCCAATAGAAGTTAAATACGTTAAAACTTCGTCTTTTCGTATTTATATAGAATCAATATTGCCACTTTTCTACCGTTTAGAGTGTATAGTATTGATAATCAACTAATAATAGATACGTAAATTGTAGTAGCTTAACTTTCATTGATATTCCTTCATCTGTAACTTCGCTAGGGGTGAATTGCTTTAATGGTTGTAGTAGCTTAAAAACCATCACACTTCCTTCATCGATTACCTCAATGATTGGAGGATGTTTCGGTAATTGTAACAAACTCGAAAGTTTTTATTTTAAAGGTGGATTACCTACTACTTTATCAGAAGCCTTAATTCCTACGACATGCATAATCTATGTGCCTACGGAATATCTTCAAGATTATAAAGATGCTTTGGGAGCAGATTATAAGTATGTTTATACTTGGAATCCTAACGGTTCTGGTGAAGGAGATAAGCCTGTTACTAAATGTGCCACTCCAACAGTTTCTTATGAATCAGGAGAATTGAAGTTCGCTTGCGAAACAGCTGGTGCTAAGTATCATTATACTATTAGTGATAAGGATATGGCTACAGATGCTTATAGCGAAAATGGGAAAGTGGCACTTTCGGCAGCTTATGAAATATCAGTATATGCTACAGCTGACGGATATTCTGCATCTGAAAAGGCACAGGCTACGCTATATTGGCTCAATGCTAACTTGAAGGATGCTACGAATATCAATATGGCTAAGACACGTGGTGTTGTAGCTTCGGCTCATGATGGCATCGTTAGCGTTTCCGGATTGGATAATGGCGAAGTAGTGAAGTTCTATGCTGCTGATGGCAAGTATATAGGACAGGCTGTTGCAACAAATGGTACTGCTTCTTATGCGGTATCAGAGGCTTTGGTAATAGCCAAAGTTGGCAACAACGCAATAAAGATAGCTATGAAATAGCGAAAAAAGCTCAATGGATAAAACCATAGGGGATTATTGATAACAGCCAGGAAGGCAATACACATCGCTTGTCGATGTAAGTAACCGCGTACATACTCGGAACGATAGTGACGAGAATGTGCGCGGTTTTCATTTAAGCAGGTAATAAATGAATAGATACTAAATTATCTATCATTCATTACAACGAATAAAATAAATAAGGAGGAAGGAAGATGTGGAAATAATTAGAGCGGTAAGCGGGACTCGAACCCGTGACCCTCGGCTTGGGAAGCCGATGCTCTACCAACTGAGCTACTACCGCATAATGTGACAATGGAAAGAGGAGCCGATACCGGGACTCGAACCCGGGACCCACGCATTACGAATGCGTTGCTCTACCAACTGAGCCATATCGGCAAAAACTATACACCTCTTTTGCAATAGCGTATGCAAAGGTAAATGATTTTATTCGAACAACCAAATATTATAGGGTATTTTTACCCATTCCACTACCCTATACCCTCTATCAGCCGATATTATCTATCACCCTATAATCTTTGTCATCAATATAGCATCAACAAATTGTGATGAAGTACAGAGCCAATCTTTAAGTACCGTAGATTCTTTGAAACCAAGTTTGCTAAACAAAGAAACAGACTTATCGTTTGAGCACGGAATAACAGAATAGAGCTGGTGGATGTTCAGAATGTTTGTTGCATAATCTATTAACTGGGTAAGAGCAGCTACACCATAACCATGATTACGATACTTGTCAATGATTACGATACCTACTTCGGCTCTAAGGTTACGAGGATCGAAATTAACGAGGTCGACAATACCAACCACTTCCCCACCATGATTCTCAACGATAAGTCGCAACTGCTTGTCAGCATAGATATCCGATGCTGTATTAGCGATATAATCATGGAGCACATAGCGCGAATATGGCACGTTGGAAGCACCAACATTCCATAGTTGCACATCGTTTTCTATAAGATATAGCAATTCAAGGTCTTCTGGTTCTATGGCTCGAAACCTTACTTTTTCCATTTCGTTCATTTCAACACTTCTTGGGGTGTAATTATCAAATTCTCTGCAGGATGATAGAATCCCATTTGAATAATATCGTTTGGTGAGGAAGAAAAGATTCTAAATACATCCTCGTAGGCATAAGATGAAAGATCGTAGACCATATAATTGTAAACCCCATTTACGAGCTTCAAATCTTTTACATCCAAATGACCATTAGTAAGAGTGGTGTTAGTTGCTTCTACAAACTCTGCTTGAAGACCATGGCTCTCAGCAATATTGCGACAAACAGCAAGCGAAGATTCGCTACCAAAGAATATATAGTGAGAAACTTTGTGTTTGGTATTATCAACGAATCCAAGCATCTTTCTGATATTATCTATCTGCATTACAACAAGAGCTATTGCTGCTTTGAGATAAATGGCAAACTTTATCGGTAGGCTAAAAACGAGCGACAAATGCCCATAGTGTTTGCGAAAGAATATGAGCATTGCTTTATAAAACACATGTACATAGCGAAACGACGATTTCTGAGTACTCTCACCTTTATAATGCAGTATTTTGGCAGGAATATACCAATTCTCATAGCCACCCTTAAGCAAGCGGTAGCTAAGATCAATATCTTCGCCATACATAAAGAAATCTTCGTCAAGCAATCCCACCTTGTCGAGAGCCTCTTTGCGCATCATGCAATATGCACCACTAATAACCTCTATCTGTGCAGGTTCATTCCAAGGCAAATATCCAAGATAATAGCGTCCAAACACCTTATGTTTAGGGAAGTGTTTGCATAGACCAATCATCTTATAGAAAGAAGTCAGGGGAGTTGGCAATCCACGACGCGACTCCATAGCTCTGTTTCCATCAGCATTAAGCATTTGTAAACCCAAGCCTCCGCATTGTGGATGAGCATCCATAAATGCCACCGACTGTTCTAAGACATCTTTACCCAACACGGTGTCGGGATTGAGAAGCAAAGCATACTTGCTATGGCATAATCGAAGAGTAAGATTATTGGCACGAGCAAAGCCAAGGTTATGATTAGAAACAATAACCTTGACCATAGGATATTTGCTCTTGATATAATCTACCGAGCCATCGTGTGAATGATTATCAACTACAACGACCTCTACATCTTTGAAAGACGATTTGAATATAGAATCTAAGCATTGTGCGATGTAATGCTTTACATTGTAGTTAACTATTACTATTGTTAATTTAGCCATTTATTCAGAAACTTCAAACATACATCTTTCTAAAGATGGATATATGAAAAACATTGAGAGGAACAAAATGATGCCAAGATATCCAAACGAAGGAAGCATAAAGGCATAATAGAAAAATGCATTAAGAAGCATTGGTACCGCAAGTATCAACTGTCGGCATAATCCCCAACGCAGTAAAGCATTCTCCTTGCCTGCCACCAGACTCTTCTTGATAATCTTAGCTCTAAACATCCACAAAGCCAAAGGCACAGCGCATATTGTTATCATTTCAGATATCAATAGCGAATAGAATTCCAATTTGATGTTGCCGCTGAAGAAGCCAGGAATCAAGAGTTCCGACTCAAACAATATTATCAGCAACAGGGTGAAGGATATGAAACCCAACATTACGGCTTTAAGTATACGAGCACATTTTTTCATAATTCCACAGGGGTTCGTTTTAATATTGAGCGTCCGAGAGTAACCTCGTCAGCATATTCAAGTTCGTTGCCCACAGAGATACCGCGAGCAATAGCTGTAACTTCTATCTTGAAGCGTCGCAACTTTTTTGATATAAAGAAATTGGTAGTATCGCCTTCAATTGTAGGGCTTAAGGCAAGTATTACTTCCGTAACTCCACCAGCAGCCACACGGTCAGCCAACGACGCAATTTCTATATCCGATGGTCCTACTCCATCTAAAGGCGAAATAACACCACCCAACACATGGTATAAACCATGATACTGCATAGTACTTTCTATAGCCATAACATCACGAATGTTCTCAACGACACATATTTTAGTTTGGTCGCGACGAGAATCAGAACATATCGGACATACGTCTGTATCGCTAATATTATGGCAAACCGAACAATACTTCACATCATGTTTCAAAGTGGTAAGAGCATCAGCAAAAGCCTCAACATCCTCATTAGACTGTTTAAGCAGATGAAGCACAAGACGCAAAGCCGTTTTGCGTCCTATGCCTGGAAGTTTTGCAAATTCGCCTACCGCTTTTTCAAGCAATAGTGAAGGGAATTGTTGTTCTGTATTTTTAACCTTCATTTATATATAGAATAAATAGAGATTAAAGATATATACCTACACCTATGCGGAAGCCTATGGTAGAATAATCAGCATGATTCTTGAACGACTGATCATAATATAAAGAAGGCTCTACAGTAACCGTGCGGCTGATGAAATATGCATAGCCCACTTCTACTCCTGGCATAAAATCGTCAAAATGCTTAGCATGCATATATTTTACACCTGCTCCGAGGAACAATCCGTTTTGCTCAATATAATAACGTCCGCCAACGCCAGCCGAGATAGCGTCCGACACACTCTTCAAGCCACTATGACTATATGAAGTCTGACCCAAAACCATCCAATTGTCTTCAACAAAATATCCTGCCTTTGCATCGATATTGAGCGAGAAATCTTTTGCTCCGTTATAGTTAAGATTAAATCCCGACAAAGCGCCGCTGAAATATACTTTATCCTTTTCAAACTGAGCACTTGCAGAGAGTGAAGAGAGTGCAACAAAGAATGCTGCAAGAAGAGTCTTTTTCATATTCAAAATTGTTATAGATTAATAAATAATTTATCGTGGCTGATGGTTAGTTGCAACGTAGCCCTCGCCACCAAAGTATAATCACTTAATGTTTTTACGATACCATGCAAAGAACAATACCAACGAGAGTACCAAAACGACAACGCCACCTGTGTATGATACTGTCTGACTGAGTCCTAAAGCTTGATTAGACACTAACAGGAACGTAGAACATACTACTGTCATAAAAACAGCTGGGATAAGAGTTACAACGAATGGTTTCTTCTGTTGTACCAAATATACAGTTATTGTCCATAGTGTAAATACTGCCAAAGTCTGGTTTGCCCATCCAAAATATTGCCAGATAATGTTGAAGCCATTTGGATTGTTCATCTGCCAAAACAGAAGCAACAGGCCTGCAGCAAATATAGGAATACAGATATACAGACGCTTGCGCAAAGAGTGCTGCTCCAAGCCAATAAACTCTGCAATGATGAGACGTGCACTACGGAATGCTGTATCACCACTTGTGATAGGAGCAGCCACCACACCAAGCAAAGCAAGAATGCCACCAAACATGCCGAGCCAACCTGAGCAAATGTATTTCACTACCGTAGGAGCATCGAAGAACTGAACGAGAGTTTTACCGCCATCAGTACCATACTGTTGCATAAACTTATTAATGGTTTCTGCATCTACAACTTCGCGCCATCCGCCATAATAGAAGAAATACATAGAAGCTGTGGCCCATATCAAAGCTACGACACCTTCGGTAATCATAGCACCATAGAAGATTGGGCGTCCCATTTTCTCGTGCTTCACGCAGCGTGCCATAAGCGGACTCTGGGTGGCATGAAAACCACTAATGGCTCCGCAAGCTATAGTGATAAAGAGGCATGGAAATAGTGGATTCTTGGACATGAAAGAATTTGCGCCAAGCCAAGCGGTATTGTCATTATAGTTGCAGTCAGAAAGGTTGCTCCATAGCTCTGGAATATCTGGCAACTTAATGAAGAAGCCTATCAACAAAGCAAAAGCCATGAAGAGTAAAGAGAATGCAAAAAGAGGATAAATCTTGCCGATAATCTTGTCGATAGGTAGCAGAGTTGCAATAATATAATACACAAAAATGGCAACAATCCACCACATACGCGATCCATAAATACTTTCAAGAATGATGGCTGGACTATAAACAAACACTACTCCAACCATGATGAGCAACAATACCGAGAATACAAGCATCACATTCTTAGTGGTGTTGCCCAAATACTTTCCTACAAGTTCAGGTAGCCCTACTCCACCATGACGCATAGACAGCATGCCTGACAAATAATCGTGTACAGCACCTGCGAAAATACAACCAAATACTATCCACAGATATGCCACAGGTCCATACCATGCACCCATGATAGCGCCGAAGATTGGTCCAGTGCCCGCAATATTAAGGAATTGAATCATAAAGATTTTCCAACCTGGCATGACGATATAGTCAACACCATCGGCTTTGGCAACAGCTGGTGTAAGTCTGTTGTCAGGACCCATCACATGCTCTATGAATTTGCCATAGAACAGATAGCCCACAACAAGTGCCAATAAGGCAATAGTAAATGATATCATTTTCTGTTGAAAGTTTAATTAACTATGCAAAAGTAAACAATTTATTTGAATTCAAAAAAAATATGAGTACCTTTGTGCACAAATTGAAAGAATAATGAATAAATCAACTATAATAACCTTTCTTTTGTCTTTTCTCTCATTGTCGGCATGGGCACAACCTGTCTTCAACCCACAATCTGCACCCAAAAGAGAGGTTAGAGCCGTTTGGCTAACCACTATCGGCGGACTCGATTGGCCGCATAATTATGCACAAGCTTATCGTAGCCGCATAAAACAACAAGAAGAACTCCGCACATTACTCGACAAATATCAACAAGCGGGAATAAACACCATACTTCTTCAAACTCGCATCAGAGCCACCACAATATACCCTTCGGCATACGAGCCATGGGATGGTTGTTTGAGTGGCAAGCCAGGAGTAAGCCCCGACTACGATGCCTTGGCTTTCGCCATTGAGGAATGCCACAACCGAGGTATGGAGCTACACGCTTGGGTGGTAACGATACCTGTGGGCAAATGGAACGGTACAGGATGCACACAACTCAGAAAAAAGTATCCACGACTGATAAAGAAAATTGGCGAAGATGGATATATGGATCCTGAGAATCCTGCAACTGCCGACTACATATCTAATATATGTGAAGAGATAACTCGCAACTATGATATCGACGGCATACACCTCGACTATATCAGATACCCAGAAACTTGGAAAATAAAGGTATCAAGAGAGCAAGGTAGACAGTATATTACCAACATCGTGACCAAGATATCCAACCGAGTGAAATCTATTAAGCCTTGGGTTAAGATGAGTTGTTCGCCCGTTGGCAAACACGACGATTTGGCTCGCTATTGGAGTCATGGATGGAATGCATATACTAAAGTTTGCCAAGATGCGCAAAATTGGCTCAAGAATGGTCTTATGGATCAACTCTACCCAATGATGTACTTCCGCGACAACAACTTCTACCCTTTCGCCATCGACTGGGCAGAACAGAGCTACGGCAAGACCATTGTGCCAGGACTTGGCATTTATTTCCTTTCGCCTCGTGAGGGCAAATGGGAGATTGACGACGTGACCCGCGAAATGTATATCACTCGCAAATATGGCATGGGACATGCATACTTCCGCGGCAAATTCTTTACCGACAACACCAAGGGTATCTACGATTTTGCTGCTGATAATTTCGATAAGCATCTTGCTCTGGTACCAGCTATGACATGGCAAAACAAGGCTAAGCCTAACGCGCCTAGTCGTATCGACGTTAACGACTATACGCTAAGCTGGACACCAGTAGACGAAGAGGGCGTAACGTATAATGTCTACGCAGGCAACGAATATCCTGTAGATATAAACGATGCTCGCAACTTAGTAGCCATCCGTCTTAACAGATGTTCTGTTACCCTTGATGGCAAAAAGCGATATTATGCCGTAACAGCCATGAACAGATATGGCAACGAGAGTTTGCCACTACAAGAGCAGAACGAGGAGAAAACAAAACAAACCATCGGTGGCTTGCTGACATGCAACGGAAGAATTGTAGTGTTGCCCGATCTCGACCAAGGGTGTGAAAGTGAAATGGTGACGTTCACCACTTTGCAAGGTGCTATAAAAGCAACTAAACGATATAATAAATATGTAGACATCAGTAACCTGCCAAACGGAATGTACATAGCTCGCACTATCAACGCTCGCGGCATTTCTCACAGAATAGGCATGTTTATGGTGAAAAGAAACATAAAATAAAAAAAAGAAAACGATTGATGAATAGAATATTATCTTCTGTAGCTTTGGCTTTCATCTGCCTATTTCCGGTCTATGGTCAGATGGTATGGAACGCAAAATATCAGAACTATTTCAACCAATATAAAGACTTGGCAATAGAGCAGATGCTGAAATATCGCATTCCGGCAAGTATAACTTTGGCTCAAGGCGTATTTGAGAGTGGTGCAGGATATAGCGACCTTGCACGTAAAGGCAACAATCATTTCGGCATAAAATGTCATGGATGGCAAGGGCGAAAAACTTATCACGACGACGATGCACGAAATGAATGTTTCAGAGCCTACGACTCTCCAGGTCAGAGCTATGAAGACCATAGCAAATTCCTTGTACAGTCGCAAAGATACCGCCGACTTTTCTCTCTGAAGATTACAGACTATAAGGGATGGGCTCACGGTCTAAAAGCGTGCGGATATGCAACAAATCCTGCATATGCAAAGAAGCTCATCGACATCATCGAACTATACAAGCTCGATAAATACGACAATGCTCATAGCTATGACAAATTTATGGCTAAACGTTCTGCCGTGGATGTACCAGCAAAGCGTGGAGGAACATTGCATCCAATAAAGATATACAACAAGAACTACTATCTTATAGCTCGCGACGGAGATACCTTTAAGAGTATTGGTAAAGAGACTGAGCTGAGCTGGAGAAAGCTTGCTAAATACAACGAACGCGACAAGCACGATGTACTGAAAGCGGGCGACATAGTATATCTGAAGAAAAAACAACGCCATGCTGAGAAGATATACAAGAAGCGCCCACACATCATCAAGGCGGGAGAAAGCATGTACGATATCGCTCAGAAATATGGTATCAGATTGAAGAGTCTGTATAAAATGAACCATCTAAGTCCAGACTATGAGATAAAGCCAGGCGACTCTTTGAGAATTTATTAAAATCTCTTGTCGACTCTATTATTCGATGTCTCTAAAGAATACAAAATAAAATAAATGAAAACAGCTATAACATCCATGCTACTTGCATTCGCCATGAATGCAGCGGCACAAGATTTCAACACCTACTTCACAGACAGAACTCTGAGAATAGACTACAATTTTTCTGGTAACGCAAAGAAGCAACACATCGCTGTAGACGAACTAAAGCTGTCGCCACGATGGTATGGCAAACGCAAGCGATTGGCAGAACTACCAATGGAGGGCAACGGACAAATCACGGTTAAGGATCATAAGTCAGGAACGACCATCTATCGCAACTCCTTCTCTACCCTTTTCCAAGAATGGCTCAGCTATCCTGAGGCAGAAACCACAAGCAAGGCTTTCGAGAATGTATTCTTGGTGCCTATGCCAAAAGATACAGTCGACATCACCATCGACCTACGAAACAATCGTCGCGAGGTGGTTGCTTCGCTCACTCATCAGGTGGTGCCTTCAGACATCCTGATTCGCCATATTGGTGAGCGCAACGTAACTCCTTACGAAACTCTTTTGCAGGCTAAAGACACCACAAAATGCATACACATAGCTTTCCTTGCCGAAGGCTATCAGCAGCACGAGATGCCAACTTTCATCAACGATGCTAAGATTGCCATCGAAGCTTTGTTTGCTCACGAACCTTTCAAGAGCATGAAAGAGCGATTCAACATTGTGGCTGTGAAATCGCCTTCTATTGACAGCGGAACAAGCGAGCCTGGCAATGGCATTTGGAAACAGACTGCTTTGAGTAGCCACTTCGACACTTTCTATAGCGACCGCTATCTAACAACATTGAATCTCAAGGATTTACACGACTTGTTAGCAGGTACACCATACGAGCATATCATAGTGCTTGTGAATACAGAGAAATATGGTGGCGGAGGAATCCTCAACTCCTACAATCTCTCTATGACGCATCATCCGAAATATCGTCCGGTTGTGGTCCATGAGTTTGGTCATAGTTTTGCAGGACTTGCCGATGAATATGCCTACGAGACCGAAGATATTCCGATGTATCCTCACGACATAGAACCATGGGAGAAGAACATCACCACAAAGGTTGACTTCCACGGCAAGTGGGAAGACATGATAGTCAAAGATAGTAAAGCCGGACTCTACGAGGGTGCTGGATATTCGCTCAAGGGAGTATACAGAGCTTATCCCGACTGTCGCATGCGCACCAACGAGAATCCTGAGTTTTGTGATGTCTGCAAGCGCATATTGCAAAATGTCATTGACTTCTATACAAAGTGAGAAAGACATTATACATATTAATATTATTGACTACACTTAGCATACAGCCCAGCCTGTCGCAATCGAAAGATACCGACAAGCTGGGCATGGCTATTGAATACTTTCAGAGCGGAAAATATTCTGAGGCTCTAAACCTCTTCACAAAACTGGAGAAGAATCATAATCTGAATCCTCGCTTCAAGGCTTACATAGGCGTGTGCTATTATTACGATTGGAAATATGAACAGGCTACAGAATATCTTTCGAAAGCCATTCCGCAGCTTGAGAAGTTTTCGCCACAGGAACAGTCGTTCTATAACTATGCTTGCGCAGAGAGCTATTTCAATCTCGGAGAATATTCTAAGGCTCTGCCCTACTATACCAAGATGCTATCTCTATGCCACGACAACGAAAAGCCTGATGCTTACTATCGCATAGGCTTCATCCATATGTTTAGGCAAGAGTGGATAGCAGCACTCGACAATTACCAATCGGCTCTCATATACTATCAGCAATATCGTCCCGACGAGAAGGCAAGGATAGCACAGATTAAAAACATGATAAATGGATGTGCCGAGAAGATTGACAACAGATAGCAACGAGATTGTTTGCTTAATGCTATAGAGACAGATATTACAAAAAGAGCTATTTGCCTGAGCATAAAGCAAAAAACTATGATTTGTTTTGTAGTCTATTATTTTTAAACTAATTTTGCAACATGATATTTTATTTCTCAGGAACAGGTAATACCAAATGGGCAGTAGAGAAGTTGGCTGAAAAGACTGGCGACGAAGTAGTCTTCTTACCAGATGTTGCCAACAAGCCATACCACTTGAAGTTGAAACCAGGCGAACGCTTAGGCTTCTGCTTTCCTGTGCATGGTTGGCGCCCACCTACCTTGGTTCGCAAATTCATAGAGCAGCTAACAGTTGAGAACATAGAAGACAGCTATGTTTATTCGCTCGTAACAGCTGGCGACAATATTGGCGAAACTATCGACATATTGCGCAACGACCTTAAAGTTCGCAACATTCCTCTTCATTCTTCTTGCTCGCTCATCATGCCCGAAAGCTATGTCGGACTTCCTTTTATGGATGTCGACACCAAAGAAAAAGAGCAGCTAAAGATTAGCAATGCCGACAAGAAGTTGGAGAAGTTTATAGATATCATATTGCAAAGAGCCTCAAGCAATGAAGACCTTGACATCGGCAATTGGCCAAGGATAAACTCTCGTATCATTGGTGGCTTTTTCCATAAATACCTTGTTAGCGACAAACCTTTCCACGTAACGGAAGATAAATGCTTGCATTGTGGCAAATGCGCTAAGGTTTGCAGCGTAGACAACATTATATGGCACGAGGGCGAGATTCCATCATGGAAGCAAGATGGTACATGTATGGCTTGCTTTAATTGCTATCATCATTGTCCTACTCACGCTATAGAATATGGTGGCAGAACAAAACACAAGGGGCAATACTACTTTGGCAAGAATAAGAATAAAGAATAGAAACAAAAAAATAGATACTAACAATAACCAAATAATGAAAAAAACAATTCTCACATTGGCATTAGCGCTCGGCCTAAGCTCAGCTTGGGCAGCAAAAGCTTGGAACATGCCTATAACGATAACACAACCTGATGGCACCACTATCACAGTTTTCCAACATGGCGACGAACACTTTAGCTGGTATACCTCGCTCAACGGAACAATCCTCAATCGCATAGGTAACACATTCATACCAATAACAGAATCAAAAGAAGCCTTCTTTGCTAAGGCTGCAAGAATACGCAAAGCTAACACCATAAAAAGAGAACCCGTACAAGGTTCTTCTCAGGCGTTGTTTCCACATACAGGCAGCCCAAAGGCTTTGATAATATTGGCAGAATATCAAGACAAGAAGTTCTCTCTCAAAAATCCAAAGAAGTCTTTCGACCAATATCTCAACAAAATGGATGGTGCTCCAGAAGACTTCGGCTGTTATGAGCACAAAAACTATGGTAGCGTACGCCAATACTTCAACGAAATGAGCAACGGTCAGTATACTCCGCAGTTTGACATCGTTGGTCCTGTGGTTCTTCCTAACGAGATGCAATATTATGGTGGCACAAGTGCATATGGCAACGACGAGCGAACTGTTGATATGGTAAATGATGCTTGCGAACTGGTGAAAGACTCCGTTGACTTCTCGCTCTATGACAGCAACAACGATGGCTACGTAGACCTCGTATATGTTATCTATGCCGGCTACGGACAAAGTATGGGTGCTGCCAACAATACTGTTTGGCCAAAAGCAACATACGTTAATAGTTCAAAGGAATACAACGGGAAAAAAATATATCGTGCAGGTGTCAACAACGAACTATTGGCTAACGAAACAGCTTTCAATGGCGAAGCACGCATCACAGGTCTTGGACTCTTCATCCACGAGTTTTCTCATTGCTTAGGTCTTCCCGACTTCTATGCTTCACGCCTAACAACGGCAACATACGATAACCAAGGTATGGAAGACTGGAGCATCATGGACAATGGTATCTACAAATATAATGGATGGATTCCAACGTCTTATACAGCATGGGAACGTGAGGCCATGGGATGGGAAACAATAGAAACACTCACCGAACCTCAGCAGCTGACAATGGAGAATATCGACTACGGTGGCAAAGCATATCGCATCAGAAACAGTAGCTATGTCGACAACCATAGCAATAAAGATGAATACTTCATCATACAGCGCATACAAAATCGAGGATGGAACACCAGACTTGGTAGCGCACAAAATAAGCTCGATGGCTTGATGGTATACCATGTGGACTACAACGCAACCGACTTTGCCATAAGCAGCAACAACGTAAACAACGTGGTAGGACATCCAAAAATGGGAATGGTGCCTGCAGATGGCAAACTAATAAGTAGCTACCGAGTAAGCGACCAAGAGATAACAAAAGATGAGTATAACCTACAACTCCAAGGCGACCTCTATGGCAGCTCAACTCTTTCTGCTAAGGCAACATTCGAACAATCAGACGAAATTCCAAACAGCAAATGGTGGAAGGAAGGTGATGAAGTAAAGCTCTACAATATCCACATTGCCGATAATGGTATGATGTATGTAGACTTCAATAAGGAAATTGCTACTACAGGTATCACCACTATCAACAAGCAAACCTCATCAAATACCATATATTCTATTAATGGTACAAAGGTTGGCAACGACTTCGACTTATTACCAAAAGGTATATACATAATAAATGGAAAGAAAGTTGCGAAGTAAGTAAAGTATAAAGAATTTCAAAATCATCTATATACACAAATAACCCTGCAATACGTTTTTCGTATTGCAGGGTTATTTGTATAGTGACGATTCTATAATTGTTCAAGATAATGTGGGTCCGCCAATGCCTTTGCCACTTCAATTATCCTCTGATTAGAACTACCTCGGAAAGGAAGATCAGGGTCGCGAAGCGATTCTACGAACGGACCATCTACCACGACATCTATCTCCTCTAAGAGCTGCAAGCGTTGTGGGTCGTTCACCAGTTGCTCAAACTTAAAACCGGTATAGCACCATATATTCTTTTTGGTGCGCGACTTGATAGCCTTAGCAAGAGCTGTGAAACCTTCGGGCTGATACATAGGGTCACCACCCGAAAAGGTAACATCAGCAAAAGGATCGGCAACGATGATATCCATAATCTCGTCAACTGTCATATCATGACCAGCATTGAAATCCCACGACTGAGGATTATGACAACCAGGACATTCATGTCTACACCCAGCACAATAAATGCTTGTTCGCAGTCCTGTGCCGTCAACCATGGTATCCTCGATGATGTCGAGGATACGCAATGTTTGATTATTAGTCATGTACTACGCGGTCGTTGAGTTCTGCAAGTTTAGCGTGGTTCCAACGGTCTGTGGTACCGACGAGGTAACCTGTGATACGCTGCAGACGGTCGATATTAGTGCTTCCACACTTAGGACACTTGTCAAGATGAGCTGCTGCATTCTCATATCCGCAGTCCATACAACGGTTGCGATTGTGGTTTACAGAACCATAGCCCATATTGTATTTATCCATCATATCTACGATGCGCTGAATAACCTGTGGATTGTGGGTAGCATCGCCATCTATCTCAACATAGAAGATGTGACCACCACGTGTAAGGTCATGGTATGGAGCCTCTACCTCAGCCTTATGGCGAGCTGTGCAATGATAGTATACAGGCACGTGGTTAGAGTTGGTATAATAATCGCGGTCTGTAACGCCCTCGATAACGCCAAACTGCGCACGGTCAATCTTAGTGAAGCGTCCACTCAAGCCTTCGGCAGGAGTTGCAAGCACACTATAATTATGATGATAACGCTCTGAGAATTCATTAGCACGGTCACGCATATAGGTAACGATACGCAAACCAAGTTCCTGAGCTTCCTCGCTCTCACCATGATGCTTGCCAACGAGAGCCTTCAAGCATTCTGCCAAACCAATGAAGCCAATACCGAGAGTACCCTGATTGATAACAGACTCTATGGTGTCTGTAGGCTTAAGTTTCTCGCAACCAATCCAGAGCTTAGTCATAAGCAATGGGAACTGCTTAGCGAAAGCTGACTTCTGGAATTCGAAACGATGGTCGAGCTGGCTGGCTGTAATCTCGAGCATATTGTCGAGCTTTGCAAAGAACTTGTTGATACGCTCTTCCTTATTCTCAATATTCATGCACTCAATAGCCAAACGCACGATGTTGATAGTAGAGAACGAGAGATTACCACGGGCGATAGAAGTCTTTGGTCCGAAGCGATTCTCGAATACTCGTGTGCGGCATCCCATAGTTGCCACCTCATAGTTGTAACGCTTAGGATCGTCGGCACGCCACTCCTCATGCTGGTTGAATGTAGCATCAAGGTTGAGGAAGTTAGGGAAGAATCTGCGAGCTGTCACTTTGCAAGCCAACTCATAGAGGTCGTAGTTAGGGTCTTCTGGAAGATAGTTAACGCCACGCTTCTTCTTCCAAATCTGAATTGGGAAGATAGCTGTTTCGCCATTTCCTACACCCTCGTATGTTGAGTTAAGAAGCTCACGCATGATGCAACGACCTTCGGCTGAGGTATCTGTACCATAATTGATTGATGAGAACACCACCTGATTACCACCACGTGAATGGATGGTATTCATGTTGTGAATGAAAGCCTCCATCGACTGATGCACACGAGCAGTAGTCTTGTTGATGGCATGCTGCATCAAACGCTCGTCGCCCTCAAGACCTTCGAGTGGCTTTGCTAAGTAGTCAACGATATGAGCATCATAGAGATGTGAAAGGTCGCGACCTGCAAGTTGCTCCAATGCCTTCACTTCTTCTTTATAGCTTGAACGCACAAAAGGAGCAAGATAGAAATCGAAGGCAGGAATAGCCTGTCCACCATGCATCTCGTTTTGTGCACACTCCAAAGAGATACAAGCCAATACAGCAGCAGTCTCAATGCGCTTTGCTGGACGCGAAGAACCATGACCTGCAGTAAAGCCATGTTCGAGAATATTGTCGAGAGGATGCTGACAGCAAGTGAGCGACTTTGTTGGATAATAGTCTTTATCGTGAATATGTAGATAGTTGTGTTTTACGGCATCGCGGGTTTCTTCTGTCAGCAAATAGTCGTCGACGAAAGGCTTTGTGGTCTCCGACGCAAACTTCATCATCATACCGGCAGGAGTGTCGGCATTCATGTTCGCATTTTCTCGTGTTACGTCATTGTTCTTAATATTAACAATGTCAAGGAACACAGCACGGGTCTTTGCCTTACGTGCTATGCTTCGCTGATTGCGATACTGGATATAGCGCTGAGCCACATCCTTACGCTTACTCTTCATGAGTTCTACCTCTACCATATCTTGGATGGCCTCAACAGTCATCTGAGTCTTTCCGCGAAAAGACACATGGTCGGTAATTTGTTGAACCAATTGTTGGTCCTCACCCTTGTCGGTATGCATCATCGCCTTGCGAATAGCACCCATAATTTTTTGCTCGTTAAAGCCCACGACTCTTCCGTCGCGTTTCACAACTGTCTGTATCATTTATCTATCTATATGGTTATAAAGTGTTTATCAAAATATTATGAAGTAATTGATGAAAAACAGCTTCATCAATCACATTGCAAAGTTAGCCTTTTTACACGAAAGATTTTCGTTTTGGACAACTTTTTGCGTGTTAATTTATGTCAATCCTATAATTATCAAGCATTTACAAAACAGTTTTGGAAAACTTTCCATTATTTCTTCCCAAAAACGTTTTCCAATTCGGAAAAGTTTATTATCTTAAGGAATCAATAAAATATACATATTCACCCCACTCTACACCTATTATATATTATACACGTGCAAGGAGTTTTTTAGAATACTGCCAATAGCAATTTATTAAACAATTCGTAAAAAACGCAAAGGTTTGCGGATGATTTTCATAATAATATTTGCTTAGGTAAGAAGATTTTTATTAACTTTGCATTCAGATTAAAGAAATAATAAAAACTATCATTCAAACAAATCATGAAAGAGCTTAAAGCATTAAACAAGCGCACTGCGCCTAAGAGCGTAATGCCAGAGAAAATCATCCAATTTGGTGAAGGTAACTTTCTACGTGCATTCGTAGACTGGATTATATGGAACATGGACCAGAAGACAGACTTCAATGGTTCTGTAGTAGTAGTTCAGCCTATCGAACGCGGTATGGTGGATTGGCTCAATGGTCAGGACTGCCTCTATCACGTAAACCTTCAGGGTCGTCTCAACGGCGAGGCAGTAAATAGCCTTGAGCGTATCGACGTTATCAGCCGTGCCATCAACCCATATAGCCAGAATTTGGCTTACATGGCTTTGGCAGAGCAGCCAGAGATTCGCTTCGTAATCTCTAACACTACTGAGGCTGGTATCGCTTTCGACGACAAGTGTAAGTTTACAGATGCTCCTGCCAGCAGCTACCCAGGCAAGTTGGTTCAGTTGTTGTTCCACCGCTACAAGTTCTTTGATGGTGATCCTAAGAAGGGTCTTATCATCATGCCTTGCGAGCTTATCTTCTTGAACGGTCATCACCTCAAGGAGTGCATCTATCAGTATATCGAACTTTGGAAAGAGGACCTCGGTGCTGACTACGAAGGATTCAAGAACTGGTTCACAAACTATTGCTATGTTTGCGCTACATTGGTAGACCGTATCGTTCCTGGATTTCCACGCAAGGAGATTGCTGAGATTCAGCAGAAGATTTCTTACAAGGACAACCTCGTTGTACAGGCAGAAATCTTCCACCTCTGGGTTATCGAAAAGGCTGAGAACATGACATGCGAAGAGCTTCGCGCAGAATTCCCTGCAGAAAAGGCTGGTTTGCACGTTCTCATCGCAGAGAGCGAGAAACCATACCACGAGCGCAAGGTTACATTGCTCAATGGTCCTCACACAGTATTGTCGCCAGTTGCATTCCTCAGCGGTGTCAACATCGTTCGCGATGCTTGCAACCACGAGGTTATCGGCAAGTACATCCACAAGGTACAGTTCGACGAGCTTATGCAGACTTTGAACTTGCCTATGGAAGAGCTTCAGAAGTTTGCAGCCGACGTATTGGAGCGTTTCAACAACCCATACGTAGACCATCAGGTAACAAGCATTATGCTTAACTCATTCCCTAAGTTCTGCGCTCGCGATCTTCCAGGAGTTAAGACTTACCTTGAGCGTAAGGGCGAACTTCCACAGGGCTTGGTATTCGGTTTGGCTGCTATCATCACTTACTACAAGGGTGGTAAGCGTGAGGATGGTACAGAAATCGTACCAAACGACGCACAGGAAATCATGGACCTCTTGAAGGAGCTTTGGGCTACTGGCGATACTCAGAAGGTTACCGACGGTGTGCTTGGCGCTACTGACATCTGGGGTGAAGACCTCCACGCTGTTCCTGGTCTTGCAGAGTTGGTTAAGAAGGACCTCGACCTCATCCAGGAAAAGGGTATGCTTGAGGCTGTTAAGACAATCCTCTAATCTTTAGGATTACACCTAAATATAATAGGCTGAACTTCATTGGAAGTTCAGCCTATTTTTTGTTTATATTCTAACCTAAATGGCTCAATATATAAATCTTAACCTCTAAAGAAATAAAAATATATCACACCCAATGCTGCAAGCAAGGCTATGGTGAAAACGGTACGAAACAAGCAGCTCGCAACCTTCTTTATCACAACAATGCCCACTATGATGGCTATGAGTACATATATATAATATGTGAAATCAGTATTCATCTTCTTTTTATAATTACAATGATAATTAGAGAGATATTTTAAGCACACCCCCTACCCCTCTATTTGAACAACATGCGGAACTGCGATGGTATAGGAGTTTCAAACTCCATACGAGCGCGAGTTACTGGATGGAAGAAATGCAGCATATAAGCATGCAAGCATAGGCGGTGTATAGGGTCGTCGCCATTGCCATACTTCACATCGCCACACACAGGATGGTTCATATCTGCCGAGTGCACGCGAATCTGATTCTTACGACCAGTCTCAAGCTTATATTCTACCAACGAATGTTCTGTGGTGCGGTCTAATACATGGAAATGTGTAACGGCATACTTTCCGCCATTATCTATAGGCGAAGAGTATGTCACATACGCCTTATTGTCCTTAAGCCAGTTAGCAATAGTACCCTCGTCTTCCTCCATTTCGCCACTCACCACAGCCACATATCTGCGGTCGTAGACGATATTGTGCCACTCATGCTCCAAAGTTTGCTCTGTCTGCATATCCTTGGCATACACCATCAGACCAGAAGTATCGCGGTCGAGGCGATGAACCACATGGGCTGTGCAGCGCTGCTTAGTCTGACGAAAATAGTCGTCGAGCACTGTCTTCACGTTGAGCGACTTATGTCCTGCTGCCATCGACAATATGCCTGGCTTCTTCTCTATCACCACGAGATATGGATCCTCGTAAACAAGGTTCACATATCTACTCTTGAAAGTGTCGTTTTTCTTACTCTTCGACACGCTAATCTTCATGCCACGAGTCAGCGGATAGTCAAACTGAGTAACTATCTTGCCATTCACCTTGATGCCTCGGCCATGAAGAGTGTCCTTAACCTTGTTGCGGCTGAGCCCTTTGAGGTTTGCTATAAGCCAATCCAAGAGCTGCGCATCCTCCTCTACAGTATATACGGCATACATGCCGCGCTTAGAATCGTATGTCATTTGTTTGCTATATTTATAACTGCAAAAGTATTAATTTTAATTGGATTAAACAAAAAAATCGATAAAAAGACACTTTTGTTGTCATTTATTGCTATCTTTGCAATTCAAAATAAAACTTTTAAACTATGCCAGAAATATCAGTACGCGGATTAGAAATGCCAGAGTCGCCAATCAGAAAGCTTGCTCCTTTGGCGGCGGCGGCCAAGAACCGTGGCATAAAAGTATATCACCTAAACATCGGACAGCCCGACTTGCCAACCCCGCAAGTGGGTCTCGACGCTTTGAAGAATATAGACCGTACTATTCTTGAGTATTCTCCTTCACAAGGATATCTTTCGTACAGACAGAAGTTGGTGGGATATTATCAGAAATACAACATCAATGTTTCTGCCGACGATATCATCATCACCGCTGGTGGTTCTGAGGCTGTGCTCTTTGCCTTCATGAGCTGTCTGAATCCTGGCGACGAAATCATTGTGCCAGAACCTGCTTATGCCAACTACATGGCGTTTGCTATCTCTGCTGGTGCAAAGATTCGCACCATCGCCACAACCATTGAAGAGGGATTCTCGCTACCTAAGGTGGAGAAGTTTGAAGAGCTTATCAATGAGCGCACTCGTGCCATCATGATTTGCAACCCTAACAACCCTACAGGCTATCTCTACACTCGTCGCGAGATGAACCAAATACGCGACCTCGTGAAGAAATACGACCTCTACCTCTTCTCTGACGAAGTTTACCGCGAATATATCTACACAGGCTCACCATATATTTCTGCTTGCCATCTCGAAGGCATTGAGCAGAATGTTATCCTCATCGACTCTGTGTCTAAGCGATATTCTGAGTGCGGAATCCGTGTGGGCGCTCTTATCACCAAAAACAAGGAGGTTAGAGCTGCCGTGATGAAATTCTGCCAGGCTCGTCTTTCTCCTCCTCTCATTGGTCAGATTGTAGCAGAGGCTTCGCTCGATGCTCCTGAAGAATACTATCGCGATGTTTATGATGAATATGTGGAGCGACGCAAATGCTTAATCGATGGTCTCAACCGCATTCCGGGTGTCTACTCTCCTATTCCTATGGGTGCTTTCTATACCGTGGCTAAGCTTCCTGTCGACGATGCTGAAGAATTCTGCCGTTGGTGTTTGGAGAGCTTCAACTACGAGGGCGAGACTGTGATGATGGCTCCTGCCTCTGGTTTCTATACTACTCCAGGTGCTGGCGTAAACCAAGTGCGTATCGCCTATGTGCTCAAGAAGCACGACCTTGAGCGCTCGTTGCTTGTATTGCGCAAGGCTCTTGAGGCTTACCCTGGAAGAAAAGACGAAGAATAAGCGAGATGAACTTCCCATTATTCATAGCAAAAAGGATTTTTGCCTCACAGGATGCTAAACAGAAGGTGTCGAAGCCTGCCATCAGAATAGCAACGGCTGGTGTGGCTATAGGCTTGGCGGTGATGATAATCTCTGTGAGCGTGGTGCTTGGCTTCAAGCATACCGTGCAAAACAAGGTCATCGGCTTCGGCAGCCATATCCAAGTGGCAAACTTCCTCACTCACCAGTCTTCGGGCACTTTCCCTATAGTCCTTGGCGACTCCATTTGCCAAGCCATAAAAAAGGTGCCGGGTGTAGACCATGTGCAGATTACTGCCACCAAACAGGGCGTGGGCAAAACTGATACCGACTTCCTCGGATTGTTGTTCAAGGGTGTGGGCGAAGATTTCGACTCAACCTTCATACATCAGAATATGGTTGAGGGCAGCATACCTTCGTTCTCAAGCAAGCAGAGCGGCAACAAGATTCTGATATCAAAGACTCAAGCCGACAAGCTCAACCTTAAGTGTGGCAACAAAATCTTTGCCTATTTCATTGACAACAATGGAGTTAGAGTGCGCAGATTTACCATACAGGGTATCTACCAAACCAATCTCTCGCAGTATGACGAAGCTGTATGCTTCACCGATATCTATACCGTGAGAAAGCTCAATGGTTGGGACGACGACCAAGGAACTTCTGCCGAAATCACCGTCACCGACTTCAACCGTCTGCAAGATATTGCCGACGACATGGCTGCCACAGTCAATAAGTCGAGCGACCGCAATGGCGACACATATTCATGCCTCACCATCAAAGACCTCTCGCCACAAATCTTCACATGGCTTGAGCTCCTCGACCTCAACGTATGGATAATCCTCGCTCTCATGACGGCGGTAGCTGGTGTCACCATGATATCGGGTTTGCTCATCATAATATTGGAGCGCACCACGATGATTGGCATCCTCAAAGCTCTTGGCGCCCGCAACAAGGTTGTGCGCCACACCTTCCTTTGGTTTGCCGCTTTCATCATTGCTCGCGGTCTTGTCATTGGCAACGCCATCGGCATCGGTATCCTTGCTCTTCAGCGCTTCACCGGCATCGTGAAGCTCGACCCTACGACATATTATGTTAGCGAAGTGCCTGTAGAATTCTCATGGCTTCTCTTCGCCCTCATCAATGTTGCAACCCTCGCCATCAGCATCGCTGTATTGGTTGGTCCAAGCTATCTCATCTCTACCATCCACCCTGCAAAGTCGATGAGATACGAGTAAAGAACATTATTATATACCCCACATAACATTGCGACTCTCTCGTTTTTTTTCTCTAAAATGAGAGTAAAAATGAGAAGGTCGCAATTTATTTTTATCACAAACACCAAAGAAACTATGAATAAAAGAGCTACTTCCATTATTCCTTGTCTTGCTTTGAGTTTTTCACTCTTTGCCCAAAGCAACCCTTCTACAATCGTAGATGGCAAAACGAATATTGCCATACAGGATTCAGCCGAAACCACCAAGATAGAACAAATCAAAGGCGTGGTGATGGATGAACAGCAAAAGCCTATCCCTTTTGCCAATATTGTAATGTCATCGTCTGCTACCAACACCTATATCGCTGGTTGCGTTACGGCAGAGGATGGAAGTTTTGTGCTCCCTTATTCTGAAAAAGATGCAATATTGAAAGTCTCGTATGTAGGATATACAACGCAGACCTTGGCTTGTAAACCCAACATGAGCATCGTCCTCCAATCCGACGTTCAGTTGCTCAATACCGTTACTATCAAGAGCACCCGTCCAAAAGCAAAATTCAAAGATGGGGCTTTCACTACCTTGGTATCTGGCACCATCTTAGCAGAACTGGGAACTGCAAATGATATGATAAGTCAGTTGCCATTCGTTTCTGGCGATGATGGCAATTGGGAAATTATCGGTCGTGGAAAACCTGAGATATAACTTAACGGCAGAAAGGTGGAAGATACCAACGAGCTCAAACGCCTTAGTGCTAAAGACATTCTTAAAGCAGAGATAGTAACAGTTCCTGGAGCGCAATATAGTTCCAGCACCAAAGCCGTAATCCGCCTATATGCTGTCCGCAAACGTGGTCAGGGACTTAGCGGAAGTCTTTATTCTAATTATTCTCAAGGTCATTATTCACCCCAAACTTCCGAGCATGCGCAACTAAACTATCGCACAGGTGGGCTCGACATTTTTGGCGAAGTGGGTATGGCGTATAACCGTTCTCACACCAAGTATCATTCAGAAACTCAGCTCAACACTACCAACAATTTTGATTATAACACTCGCAGAACTACTAATTACAATAGTGGCAAAATCCTATTGAATACTGGTTTCAATTACGAGATTTCTGAGCAGCAGTCTTTTGGTATGAAATATGAGACAAACAATTTAATAGGCAACAACTATTCTCATAGCTGGGGAGAAACAGACGTACTGCAAGACGATATTCTAAAAGAAAATCTAAGTGTCGAATCTTGTTCTAAAAGCAAGCCTCATTGGTCGCATAGCGTAAATGCTTATTATAATGGCAACTTCGGCAAGTGGAACATCAACTTCAATGCCGACTATTATAATAATGTGGAGCAAAGCTCTCAGAGCGTCCTCAATGATGGCATCTTAGATGCTGAATCAAATACCAAGGTGAAGAATAATCTCTATGCCGCCAAATTGGTGGTAACGGCTCCATTATGGAAGGGCAAGATGTCTTTCGGCACAGAAGAGATGTTTACCAATCGTCGCAACACCTTCATTCAGAGCGGTTTCTCTGCCGACGCTTTCAATCATTTCAAACAATCTATCGTTGCCGGATTCCTTGAATATAATCTCAACATCGGCAGCATGAATTATGGTGCTGGCTTACGATACGAACATCAAACTACCAAATACTATGAGAAAGAAATTCTGCAAACTGAGCAAAGTCCAACCTACAACGATTGGATTCCCTTTGCTTCAATCGGCTATAGCCACAACGGTTTAAACATTGGTTTCTCTTATAGACTCAATAAGTATAGTCCTTCCTACACCATGCTCCAGAGTAGCACCGACTATATCAGCAAATATGAGTATGGTTGTGGCGACCCTCATCTGAAACCTCAAAAACAGCATAGCTTTATGCTTAATGGTAATTACAAGTGGGTATCGTTCGTAGCTTACTACAACTACGTGCGCGATATGTACATGACGTGGTATAAGCCTTACGATGTTGCCACCCATCCCGACATCCTTCTTCAAACAATGGCTACTGTGCCTCGTTCTTCTTATTATGGAGCAGCCATCAATGCTGCCCCTTCGTTTGGAATATGGCAGCCCGACCTTACTGCGAGCGTCAATTTCTATCATGCTAATCTCGACCACCTCAACATCCCAACCATGGGCAACGACCCTTTATTCTCGTTCGAGATGAACAACAACTTCAAGCTTCCGCATAGATGGTTTATCAATCTTTCTGGCAATGTCAGCACTAACGCCAAACAAAGTACAGGAAGAAATAAGTGTATGGGCAATGTGCAATTTCGTGTCTCGAAAAACTTCTTAAAAAACGATGCTCTGAAAGTGATGCTCGTATTGCGCGACCTCTTGCATACAGGCTATTATTATTTCGATGCCAACGGCACACAGTCGCATCGCAAATTAACTCAATATTCAGACAATCAAGAGATAGGCATCAATGTGAGATATACATTTAATGCCACAAACAGCAAATACAAAGGTAGTGGCGCAGGCAACAGCGAAAAACAACGACTTTAAGTAAGATAGTGGCTATCATAGCCACTATCTTACCATTTTTACTAT
>ERZ1026862.268-NODE-268-length-34213-cov-15.010715_pt1 | contig 34213 bp, 29 predicted proteins | sample MGYA00380161_ERZ1026862 | MGnify/ENA primary metagenome ERZ1026862 (study PRJEB33269, sample SAMEA4719797) | human gut metagenome | biome: human-associated habitat; feature: organic feature; material: feces | place: Cameroon | collected 2013-10 ... | reverse complement strand
TAAGAGGGAAAGAATAAAAAATCAGAGCCGTGACACAGTTCTGTTTACACTACCTCACTATCATTATTCAAAGACTTTTTCGCCAAAACGTTGAATGATGTTAGATTTAATTTTAGATGGAATGTTATTACATTGAGCTGTTTCTTTACCCATTTCCAACGTTTGGCGGTATGTCCGATACTGAACAAAATGAACAAGAAACCGATTTTACCATGTGTGCCCCTATGGGAGAATGTGCCGTTAATACAATTATACGTACAAAAGTCACGACACTAATGGCAAGCAGAATGGCGAATATAGTACACAGCCATTCAAATACATCCATGTTGCCAATGGCAATCCAAACAGACATTTCCCTCCACATGCTTCCTTTTGTATACTTGACAGCAATACCAACAAGGCTATTGGCATAAGCAAAAGGTTACATAACCGAAGTTTCTTTATCTTTTACATTTTACCACAATGCAATCTTGCCTGCAATACCCAAATCAAGAGTTGCTGTTGCGATACCCAAAGCTTGAAATACACGGCTCATAGTAGGCAAAGTAATAACACTTGTACCTTTCTCCAACTTTGAAATTTGAGCACGCTGCACACCGATACGTTCACCAAGTTGTTCTTGCGTGAGGTTTTGTGCCAATCGAGCCTTGCGTATGGCTTCGCCTACAATATAGGCGTTCACATCTTCTTTGAGTTTGGTTTCCATGGCTTCGCGCTCTGGTGTACCTCTTTTACCCCAAAGTTTATCTTTCATATTGTCTGCTGGTATCAATTTCATCTGTGCCATAATGCTATTGAATTATGGTACAAAGATAACGATTTGTTTCCAAACTGCGATACAAAAATCGGTTTTTCATCAAATCAGACCTCATCTTTAACACTCTCACGACTTGATAGTATCAGATACGCAACTTATTCACTCTTCTATTTCCCTAAATTTGGAAATTCAAAAATAGGGGAGAAAAATATGGATGGAAAAAGTTGTGGAGAATACGAACAACATCCTTAATATCTTGCATTTTTGAGTCTTATTAGTCCTTTCAAAATAAACTTATGTACTAGAAACCATAATACAAACGATCCAATTCCTTACTATCATTCTTTAGTTTATACTCATCCTTACAACCGCCATTAATAAGAAAATGTCCAGAGAAGAATGCAGCTTCAGCTATTTTCTTAAACTTTCAAATAGGTTTGCTTCGCAACCTTCTGCACCCTTGAAAGCCTTCAAGGTTTGAAATAATCTTGATTCCATACTTATTTAATTATTTTTATTTGTAAACTTCTATTGTTTTCTCCAACCATTTATATATCTTCTCCTGAAGACTTTCGGGTTCTAACACTTTTATCATATTGCCGAAACTCATCAACTTCATATAAAAGTCATAAGTAGGACGTAGGGTAAGTTCAAAATCCGCATAATCATCACATGTGAATATTTCTCTTTGTGAGGGATGCAACGGCAATGTGCGCATATAGTGCTGATGGTATTTGTCCGCTCTTAAAACAATTCTTTGAAGCGGAGCTGATTCATCTAATACAATACCAAAGTATTCTGCAAAATACTCTTTTGCACAGAAGTCTTTTGGTAATACAAAATGAGCGTCTGTTAACCTGACATCTTCCATTCTGTCAAGAGAATACAACCGCAAGTAGTTATAGTCTACATTTCTTGCTAACATATACCAACGCTGTGCGGACATTTTTACACAATATGGTTCTACAAGGAATGTCTTCGCTTCTTTCATAGTGAAAGAATGAAACGTCATCTGTAGTACAATATTTGACTTCATCGCTTCAAGTATTGTTGCAAGAAAGTCTTGGCTTGAAGGAATTTGTTCTGTCAGTATTCTATCGTGGATAGATATACTGCTCGATAATGTTTCAGCCGTGCCGTAGGTATCAAGAAGCCATGTACGCAATTCTCCTTCGCTTAATACTTCCGGATTGGCTATATAATAATGGTATCTACCATGCTGTTCACAATCAATCACAATGCCGAACATATCAAGAATACCACCTTTCCAACGATCAAAGGTCTGCCGTGGCAAGTTCTCGCCACGGCTAAGGTCAATATTCTCACGCCACTTTTCGTTGAGTTCCTTCAATGTAATGCGACCAGCACGATGAATGGTCTTGATTACCCAAATATATTTTTGAATAAGTGACATAGGCTTAATTGTTATTGTAACCAAACTCACGGGTACCAAACTTGCGCTTATAGAGAGACTCCCTATCTATAGCATGCTCTTGCAATATCTTCAATGGCAATGTCTCTAAAATACACCATTGAAAATACTTTTGCGCATATGCAGCATCGTTATTGATAAGTTCTTCTAAATCTTTATCTCCCCCATGTCCCGTATTGGCATATTTCTCCCATCTGTCCCATATGCCTTTTGTACTATATGTAGAACCCACATATTGTTTACCAGTTAGTTTATCAAGGATAAGATAGATACAATTACAACTTTCCAGCTTTGCCTTCCACTCCTTATTGTTTGATTTAAAGATCAATTTAAGTTGATTATAATTAAGAACGACATCCTCAAAACTAGTAAAGACGGGAATATTATTCTCTTGAAGTCCACGATCAATTCTTATTACAGGCATTTTATTGTTAAACCCTTGTAGCCAGCTTACGGGATTATTCCAGTCTATTACAACCCTTTCTTTAAGTAGCTTAAAACCATCAAGTTCAGAGAAATCAAACTTGGCTTGCACTTCTCCATTATAGTCTTCTATTTCTTTCAATACGCCATTGTTTTTAAAGACGCCAACAAATCGAGACGATGTACTTTCTTCTCCAATAAACTAAACGATATAGTCTACATCCTTAAAGCGTTTTTTGACCTGCTCACTTTGATAACTTAGGAACACGTCATGTTCATAAAGATACAAATCGAAAAGAGAGTTGGAATACTTCTTCCCATCAATTATTTTCTCTTTTCTATTGTCCTTATGCCTGATAAGTCTGATACGTTTCTTGTCAGCATTATCAAACTCCTCATTTCTACCTATTAATAGGTCTTGAATAAATACAATATAATCTTTCATTGACTTAATATTTATTTGATTTTCTTCCAATCGTATTCTTCAATCCCAAGTATCTCAAGTCCCAAGTATTTCCATACTTCCTTATCAAAGTTGGGGGTGTATTTTGCCATAGTGCGTAAGACGGATTCATCCTCTTTATCACGGTAGGTATTGTTGTAGACTAATGCTTGATTCCAAATAGAAACAGGGTCTTCGCAAGGGTCTAACTGATAGAATATTGTTCCAATACGCTGGAGATTATAACCTTTCTCTTTACATATATCCAGCGTCAAAGAGTGATTGTCCAGAGGAAAACCATAGAAGCCATCGCCAATCCGACCGCATAGTGAAGCAAGACATAAAGCTCCCATTTCGTATCCATCCCGTTCTTTTACCAACACAATATCGCCAGTAAACATTCTACTACCATTGCTGTCATCATAGCCGGTGTCTATTCCTGCAAAGATTGAGCGCAATGTGTATCCACGTCCTTCACAAGGATGCCCGAAGTAATCTTCTACAATGTCAGGATTGTGGTCTTCTTCAAACTCATCGCTCTGTTGCCAAACATACAATCCGCCATCGTCCCAAAAGAAGAAGTCGCCAAAGTTGGCGTACCCAAATCTGTTTTTATCTATTACATAGCGTATGCGTGGACGAGGAAAATTCTTGTAACTTCCAATGCTTATTTCGTCCTTATGCTTTAAACAAAGAAAAGACAAAATATCCTCATTCAACACTCGTGGTATTGATCCATAAAAGAGCTTATTAGTTTCTTCCATAATAGTAGTATTGTTGATTCAAGTGCAAAGTTACATATTAGGTGTCTCAATATACGTTACAGGATAAAAAAAAGAACGATGGTATAACAAAAAAATAACAAAGCGATAAATTTAGCTACAATTTCTTCCTCACTTGTCTCAATGCCGAGCGCAGTCCAGGTAACAGAGGTTCGCAACTAATCATAAAGATTTTAGTAACAATATATGTATAATTCTTGCGGAATTGAGAAATGTTAACTACTTTTGCAACCAATTAATCTACTGGTGTTTAAGAAACAATTAAAACAAAACTTTTCTAAGAATTATAAATAAATTACTATATCAGTTATGAAAAGAATGACATTGTTTATGTCGGCAGCTATTGCTTTGGGTTTGTCGGCATGCTCATCTGATGATACCATTATCGATAATGGTACAAATGGAAATGGTATTCCTTCTGCTTCTTTGAGCTATGCTCCAACACGTGCAGCAGAAGTTTCTGCTTATTCTAATGGTCATCGTGTAGCCAAAAAGCAACAGGCTGTAGTGTCTGTATCAAATGTTGCTCCACTTAACAATGCTCTACTTGAGTCTACTGCAAAAGTATTTACTGAGGTGTTGCCAGAAGAACAAGACAATTTGAACATTACACCAACAAAAACAGGTGTTAGCAATTGGACAACAAACTATCTCTATGTTTCTGATGGTAAGCCATTCACTCTCTATCCTGCTTATTCAAATACTTCATCTCACGATATAATCGGTATATACTATTATGATGAGGAGGGCGTGAAGCACGAGCAGGATATCTTCGATAATCAAAAGCAATGCCCTTGGGGTTTCTATAAAGACAAGGACGGTATACAGATTACTGTTGAAAAAGGATATAAGTTGGGCTTCTATCTAAGAACTACTTATGGTTATAATAGAAATGACCGCGACAATAATTTCGTTGGCAATGTAGAAGAGACTTACTATTCTAACGTAAGCGAGAATAAAGCTTGCTCGTATGAAAGCCACTATAAGCTTTGGGAAGAGGCTGGCTGTCATGGCAATGGTGTACACTCTGCATCATTCTCTTATGGCGGAAACACATTCTTCGGCTTTGAGGATTGGGAACACCATAACACTTCAACCTTCGACCTCAACGATGTAGTGTTTATGATTACATCAGAACTTAGCATTAAGGATCAGCCTAAAGAAGAGGATAAAAAGCCTGAGGTTACTCCTACTCCAACCCCAGAGCCAGAACCAGAGCCTACACCAACTCCAACTCCAGAACCAGGTGAAGACCCAGCTCCTTCTGTAGTAGCAGGTAATGGTTCAGTAGAAGTTAACTTCTCTATCTACGACCGCAAGTATGAGGCAAACGAAACAAAGTTGTCTATCCACGTTCGTGATACCACAGACATCACAATCGTTATTCCAACTCCTGCTGAATACTATTGTCCTGTAGACGATATGATGATTGTACAGAAGCACGACATCGCTCAGGTTTACAATACCTCGTCAACAGTTGATATGGATATCAATGGTAATAAGGTTTCGCTCACAACAACCTATGCCAAGGATGGCATCACAATCTCTACCAACGGTATCAATGCAGAGGTGCTGAAGTATCTTCGCAATACTTACGGTGATGGTTTGACTTTCGAAATCAATAGCTACTTCGCAACAGAGCGCTTAGATGTAAGTGGCAATAAGGTGGCTGTTAAAAGAGATGAAATTCAGGAGATGCTTAATCGTTCGACAATATCGTTCACAAAAACTCCTAAGTTCTATCTCAACGCATTTGGTGTAGTCAACAATGCTATCATTCCTAACGATTGCAATGTTACACCAGCTGACGCAACTCTCTTTGGCGACCGCTTAGGAGTTGAACCAGAACATGGCAACACTTCATATCTCTATATTTGGGAAAGAAAATAGTTTTAGCTACATCTTAAAACTATAATTCTATATAAACTAAAGGCACAACTTTACATTCCTAATTACAAGGAAAATGTAGAGTTGTGCCTTTTTTATTTTGTATTACGCTCTGTTTGCACTATCTTTTGATAAGATAGGCTGCACCTCGGCAATAAAAATAAATGCATTTATTTTGTATTGCGCTCGGTTTGCACTATCTTTGCACTATCTTTACAAGAGTTTAACCTACATAACCATTATTATTATGCCACAACTGCATCCTGCCAAGACCGACATAGCCGTATTGCTGTTGTTCTTTAATCGTCCTTCCACCTTTAAATTTGTTTTTGAGGAGGTGAAGAAGGCACGCCCTTCGCGCTTGTTCCTATACCAAGATGGACCAAGAGGCGAGAAGGATATGGCTGGTATAGAGGCTTGCAGAAAGATTGTGGAGGATATAGACTGGGAATGCGACGTGAGGAAGAATTTCCAAACTCGCAACTATGGCTGCGACCCTTCGGGCTATATGGCTCATAAGTGGGCATTTTCGCTTGCCGATAAGTGTATAGTGTTGGAAGATGATGTGGTGCCAAGTCAATCGTTCTTCCCTTTCTGTAAGGAGATGCTCGACCGCTACGAGAATGATGAACGCATAACGATGGTGGCAGGCTTCAATACCGACGAGGTGACTACAGATGTACCCTACAGCTATTTCTTCACCTCTGTGTTCTCGATATGGGGATGGGCATCATGGCGAAGAGTGGTGGAGAAATGGGATGGCGACTATACATTCCTCAACGATGACTTCAACCGCACACAGCTTGCTCATCTTGCAAAGGAACGTGGAGTGAGAGACGACTTTATGCAGATGTGCTATAATCACAAGGCTAACGGTAAACAATATTTCGAAAGCATATTTTGGTCAACGATGTTGATGAATAATGGTCTTGCCATTATGCCAACAGTAAACCAAATAAATAATGTCGGTGCTACAGCCGATTCTACCCACTATGGCGAACTGCTGACAATGCCTAAAGCTCTGCGCCGTATATTCACTATGGCTCGCCTTGAAATAACATTCCCATTGAAGCATCCTAAATATGTGATGGAATATGTAGACTACAAGCACCGACTATATCGTCGCAATGCGTGGGGACATCCTTGGGTAAAGATAGCACGATCGTTCGAGGAACTATTCTATAACCTTCGTCAAGCCAACTTTGCATATATCTGGAAGATGCTGACACGAAGAATAAGAAAAATGATTGGAATAGAAAAGCATAAATAATAATATTCAAATATAATTCTAACTTTATTATCAATAACATTTTTAATTAACACCTAAATGAAGAAAACAATTCTCTTTTCACTCGCAGTTATGATGACTGCAAGCGCAATGGCCACTGATGTGAAGGTGGCTTCGCCTGATGGCAAATTGCAGGTGACCATCTCTGACGAAGGTGGTAAACCAACCTACGTGGTAAACTACGATGGTAAGCAGATGATGACTCCTTCTGCACTCGGACTCAATACCAACATCGGTGACTTCACACAAGGTCTTACTATCAAAGACTCTAAGGTAAATAGCATCGACAGCAAATATACGATGTCGCGCACTAAGGCTTCTGAGGTTCACTATCAGGCTAACGAGGTGAATATCACTATGGAGAATGCTAAGAAGTGGCCTCTGACTGTTACCTTCCGTGTGTCAAACTCTGATGTGGCTTTCCGCTACACTCTTCAGCGTGGTAAGGGCAACAACCCTAAGTGTGCCGTTATCTATTCTGAGGCAAGTGCATTCAACTTCCCTGACTATACCACTACATTCATTTGCCCACAGAGCAAGACTATGGTGGGATGGGAACGTACAAAACCATCTTACGAAGAGGAATATACTGCTGACGCAGCAATGGACGTGAAGTCGAAGTTTGGTGAAGGCTACACCTTCCCTTGCTTGTTCCATGTTGGCAACGATGGTTGGGTGCTCGTTAGCGAGACAGGCACTGGTAGCAACTATGCAGGTTGCCACCTCAGCGACTATGAAAAGGGAAAGGGATATACTGTTGCATTCCCTAACAAAACAGAGATGAATGGCTTGGGTAGCGAATATGTAGGTATCATGGTGCCTGGTTCAACTCCTTGGCGTACCATTACCGTAGGTTCTAATCTTAAGCCTATCGTTGAAACTACCGTGGCTTACGACCTTGTAGAACCTCTCTACAAGCCATCGCGCGAATATAAGCCTGGTCGCTATACATGGTCATGGCTGATGTGGCAGGATAATTCTGTAAACTACAACGACCAGGTGAAGTTCATCGACCTCGCTGCTACTATGGGCTATGAATATTGCCTCGTAGACGCATTGTGGGATAAGCAGATAGGCAGAGAGAAGGTTGAAGAACTCTCACGCTATGCACAGTCGAAGGGTGTGAAACTCATGCTTTGGTATAACTCTAATGGCTATTGGAATGATGCCCCTCAGGGTCCTCGCGGACGTATGCACACTTCTATTGCTCGTGAAGAGGAGATGGCATGGATGGAGAAAAATAATATCTCAGGTATCAAGGTCGACTTCTTTGGCTCTGATAAGCAAGAGATGATGAAGCTCTACGAAGATATCCTCTCTGATGCCAACCGTCATGGTCTGCAGGTGATATTCCATGGTTGCACAATCCCACGTGGTTGGGAACGTATGTATCCTAACTATGTCGCTTCTGAGGCTTTGCTCGCATCTGAGAATGTACGCTTCTCTGATCATCATGCTCGTCAGGAAGGTTTCGAACTCACCATGCATCCATTCTCTCGCAACACTCTCGGTGCTGCCGACTGGGGTGGTGTAATGATGAATACCCACATGCATAAGGATAATAAGAGCGGACATCCACGCTACACTTCAGATATCTTTGAGATAGCTTCTTCTTTGGTTATCCAGACCAGCGTCAACTGTGTTTGCTTGTGCCCAAACAACCTCAACGAGTTGCCACAGTTCGAGATCGATTTCCTCAAGACTCTTCCTACTACATGGGATGAAACTCGCTATGTTGATGGCTATCCTACACGCTATGCAGTGTTGGCTCGTCGTACTGGCGACAAATGGTATGTTGCAGGTCTTAATGGCACTTCAGAGCCTAAGACCCTTAAGCTCTCGTTGCCTATGTTTGCTGGCAAGACAGTAAACATCCTCGTTGACCAGCCTAAGAAGAAGGGTGAATTCCTCCCAACTCCTGTTAAGAAGACCATCAAGGTTGCCAAAGATGGCACCGCTAAGGTTACCATCCAAGGCATGGGCGGAATCGTTATATATTAAAGGTAAAAAAGTAAAAAGGTAAAAAAGTAAAGGATGTCCCTCACTTTTTTACCTTTTTACTTTTTTACCTTTTTACTTTTTTCAATAATCTCTACTACTAAGACACTCACATTATCGTAGCCTCCTGCCTTTTTTGCAGCGTTTACAAGTTCAAGTGCAGAGCCTCCGTTATTTATAATCTCTTCTATCTTATCATCAGATATCATGTCTGATAAACCATCAGAACAAACGATATACTTGTCGCCTACAAGAAGTTCTGAAGATATGTCGGCAGTATCAGCAAATGTAGAGTTGCCAACACCTAAGGCATTGTATATGATGTTGCCAGGAATCGTAGGATCTTTTTCGCGCTCACGCAATGAATGGTCAGTACTTAGTTGATGTAATATACCATCACGGAATCTGTATAGTCGGCTATCACCAATATTCAGCCATGTAGTAAAGCCGTTGAAGAATAGCAGACCTACACATGTAGTACCCATGCCATTCAATTCTGGCATTTCTTTGCCTTTGTTCTTTATCATGAATTGAGCATCTGTAACCCACGACTTAATCATTTCTTGTAGAATATCGGGATTAGAAACTATAGGTAGGTTTTCTACGAATTCTTGAAAACTTTGTACTGCAAGTTCGCTTGCAAATTCGCCTCCGTTGTGTCCACCCATACCGTCTGCAATTATGGCAGCCATACGAGTGTTGTCGTTGAGTGTTAGTGTGTCTTGGAACGAGCTGTCACGATAGAATTTACCGTTCAGCAATACCATGTCTTCGTTGTTTGAACGTTTTAGTCCTACGTCAGATATTAAATTGCAAGATATTATCATATTTCATTTATATTTAAGATTGAGATTTCTCTATTTTTATTTGTACAATAAATTCCATATAGGCAAATGATACTATATCGCCAATTACTACCACTTTTGGCTTGTTTGGTATTAGTCGTCGACCATTAATAAAGGTACCATTGGTTCTTCCAAGGTCAACAATTTCAAATCATTTTTAATGAAAGTACAAAAGTGAGTGCTGTTTATTATATTTGTTAGTTGCCAAACGTTTGACTTTCTACTGCAAATATAGTGTTTTTTATTTGTTTGCACATGATTAATGTGGAAAAAGTGTAACTTTGTACCGATAAATCCAATGATATAGATAATGAAATATAAGTTGATAGCATTTGATGCCGACGACACCCTATGGGATTGCCAGTCGCATTTCGTAAATATAGAAGAAAAGTATGCCTCTCTGTTAGCAGAATATGGTTTAGAGGTAGCAGAGGTGAAGAAGAACCTCTTTGCCACAGAGTGTGCCAATATGCCATTATTTGGTTTTGGCGTAAAGGCTTTCATGCTTTCGCTCATAGAGAATGCAAACCGAATGACGGAAGGTAGAATTGGAGGTAAGGGAATAGAGAAGATATTAGAGTTGGGACGACAGCTCCTTACCTTCGACCCTAATCCGCTTGATGGTGTAGAAGAGGTGCTTACAGAACTCTCCGACCATTCCGAACTCAAGCTTGCAGTCTTCACCAAAGGCGAATTACTCGACCAGAATAGCAAACTCGACCGTTCTGGTCTCCGCCATTATTTCGACCTCGTAGAAGTTGTAAACGATAAAACTCCCGATACCGTACGTGGCTTATGCCGCCTTGCAGGTGTAAAGCCCGACGACCTCCTTATGGTTGGCAACTCCTTCAAGAGCGATGTCGAACCAACAATAGCCACCGGTGCTTCCGCTGTCTACATTCCTACCCACCACACCTGGGAATACGAAAAGACCGAAGAATATGCTCACACACGAGTAACCAGAATCTCCAACATCCGTGAGCTCCTTCAAATAGTGCAATAATATCATTAACATTAATATAAAAATACTACATTCTCAGCCCTCAAGTCTAATCACTCCCCTCTCTTTTGGAGAGGGGTAGAGGGTGAGGCTTTCTATTATGGAAAATCCCTATATCAAACAATACCCCGACCTCATGGCGGGTAAGAAAATAATGTATATCCATGGCTTTGGCTCTTCTGCCCAGTCTGGAACAGTTACTCGCATTCGCGAGACATTCCCTAATGCCGAGGTTATAGCCTACGACATGCCGCTACATCCTGCTGAGGCTATGAGCCTGCTCCACGACGTCTGCGAGCGAGAAAAACCTGACCTTATTATAGGTACATCTATGGGAGGTATGTATGCCGAGCAGCTATATGGCATCGACCGCATTTGTGTGAATCCAGCCTTCGGCATGCACGATACTATGAAGGAACATGGTATGACTGGCAAACAGCAATGGCAAAATCCACGAGCTGATGGCGAAACAGAGTTTTTGGTGACTAAAGCTTTGGAAAAGGAATATCGCGAGATATGCGAGCTAAACTTTCAGCATGCTGCTGATGATGATGAGCATGTATATGGACTTTTTGGAGATAAAGACCCTGTTGTCCACACCTTCGACCTCTTTTGCCAACACTACACTCATGCTGCCCACTTCCATGGCGAACATCGCATGGACGACAGTTCTTTCTTCCATGGTGTAGTGCCTGTGATACGCTGGATAAGTGACAAACAAGAGGGTAAGGAGCGCCCAGCTTTGTATATTGATGCAGATGCTTTGATGGATAACTATCGTAAGCCGAAGTCGAGTCTCGTTAAAGCCTATGAATTCTTGATAGAGCATTTCGATGTATATATCGTGGCGCCATGTCCTACCAACTCTCATACCTATGTCACTGATATGATGTCGTGGTGCGAACAGTATCTCTCTACTCCTGCCCACGACCACGTCATCTTCACCAATCAGCCTAAGGCGCTCATTGGCGACTATTATATCTCATGCAATCCTCCTCGCGACTTCATGGGTACAACCATAGCCTTTGCCTCTGACACATTCAAAACATGGGAGGAAGTCCTTACCTTCTTTCAGCGCATCTGTTAAGTGAAGAATTTAAGTGAAGAGTGAAGAATGAAGAGTGAAGAATTAAATAGCCATAAAGACTAATGGATTCTTCACTCTTCACTCTTCACTCTTCTTTTTTCACTCTTCACTCTTCATTTTTATTGCCAAAAAGGAGTTATGTTTGTTCATATCTTCTTATACTTTACAAAAAACTTCTTAAGTCGCTATAGTTTTAATATATAAGTGTTATCTTTGCATTATAATATCATACAAAAAATAGCGAATGAAACATAATATACCTCTTTTCTTGCTCTCGGCTCTGATGCTACTTTCATTTAGTGCCTGCGACTCCGTGTTCGATATCCATCCCTACGATACACGCGTAGAAGGTGCTACCGGCCTTAATGCAAAGAATATAAAGCTCATAGAAGAGAGATGTCTCGATAAAGATACTCTGCATATAGCTGTCATTAGCGATTCTCATCAATGGTATAAAGACTTGGAGGCTGAAATTAAAGATATCAATCGCAGAGATAGCATCGACTTTGTAATTCATCTTGGCGATCTTACCGACTTTGGTTCTACACGCGAATATTCCCTTGCACGTGAGCGATTGCAGAAGTTACGCAAACCTTATGTCGTTATGCAGGGCAATCACGACTGTCTTGGTACGGGTAACGAAGTGTATGCCAAGATGTTTGGCAACAACGACTTCTCGTTTATTGCAGGCAGAGTGAAGTTTGTAATGATAAATACCAACGCTATTGAGTACGACTACTCTGAACCTGTGCCCGATTTCGACTTCCTCGAAGCTGAGGCTACTAAAGATTCTGCATTGTTCGACCGTTCGGTGGCTTGTATGCATGCTGCACCATATAGCGAACAGTTTAATAATAATGTGCTGAAGCCATTCAACTATTATGTTATGAACTTCCCCAACCTCATGTTCTGCCTCTATGGTCATGGTCATCAGATTGATGAGCACGACTTCTTCAACAATGGTATCATCTACTACGAGGTGGCAGCAGCCAAAAAACGCAAATATCGTATTTTTACTATAACCCCTAATGGATATGCAAATGAAGTCATCAGTTTTTAAGTTGCTCATGGCTGCATTTGCTCTCTTTGCAGCCATTGATGCTAATGCTGTCACCCTTACCGATAGCATTCTGTGCGACACATCCGTTTACTATGTGCAATATGGGCATTACGACCGCCGCATACATCGCTATCGGCAGCGTTGGGCAAGTCTTATCCCGACACAGCATGTATTGCAGTTTGCAGGCAATATGGGCATCGCGTCTGTGGGTGTAGGTTGGGACTATGGTAAGCGTCGCCAATGGGAGACGCATCTTCTCTTTGGCTACATTCCGAAATATGATTCTAAGCGTTCAAAGCTCACAATGACATTAAAAGAGAATTATATTCCGTGGTCTGTATACCTTGATGATGGCTGGGAATTTGAGCCTTTGGAGTGTGGGTTGTATTTCAATACTGTGTTTGGTCATGAGTTTTGGGCAAAGCAGCCTGCAAAATATAGTAGCGGGTATTATCCTTTCTCTACCAAATTCCGCCCAAATATCTTTGTTGGACAGCGAATCACCAAAACTGTTCCCAACAATCGTCGAAGATATATCAAGAGTATCACTGCCTTTTACGAACTCAGCACCTGCGACATCTATTTCATGACTTTCTATCGTAACGGCAAAGCTGAGTTTTGGGATGTCTTCGGTTTGTCGTTGGGACTGAAAGTGCAATTGCTATAAAAAATCAAGCTGCGTCAAATACCTTAAGGTAAATGACGCAGCTTGATTTTTTTATGTAACTGCAATAATAATTATTTTACTACAATCTTGCCCCTTGCCTTGCTACCGCTAACGGTATAAACATATATGCCTGGCTTGAGAGCTGTGAGTGGGAGAGTGCCATTGGCAGAAGTAACATTCCATGTAGCAACCTCAGCACCAGAAACAGTTGTAAGAGTGATGGTGCGTGGAGCTACAGACGCAAAGTTATAGTTCAATGCACCATTAGCAAAAGAAACCTTTTCGTTGGTAGCCTTGATGTTGTTTACACCAAGCACCTCCTGGTCGTTAGTAACAACGAGAGTCATAGTAATCTTTGTAGTGCTCTCTTTACCTGTGACAAAAGCTGAGAGATCATACTTAAAGGTTACGGTGTTCTCGTAAAAGCCAGTTGGCTCTAACAGTAAGCTGATAGGTTCGTTTGCCTCCAAATTTTGAGATCTCGTAAAGTTATTAAGAACAGCACAACTTCCACCATAGCAGAATTTGAATGACTTTGTAGAACTTGCCTTAACCGTAACATTAGCACTCTCTGTACTTTTTATGCTAACATCAGGACAAAAAGCATAAGCTCCGTCTTCTTCCAACATCCCAGGATCACACTTAGAAGTTGTAAACGTTGCACCCGAAGCAATCTCTTTACCATCGCAAACGAAAGAAAGTTGAGCATGAACTGTTATGGCGAGAGCCAAGAAAGCTACAATAGATAAAAGTTTCTTCATTTTCTTCAGTTTTGTTATTTAATAACCTCAGCCTTCTGAGCCTGTAATACTCCGTCCTTATCGTTGTATACAAAGGCTACTATGTGAAGGTGGTTGGCATTCCAATTGTCCTTAACTGCTATAGACGCAGTCTTAGTTTCATTAATCTCAGGCAACAAGGCTACATCCTCACCCCATGTGCCATTTACGGCAGCACGATATACATGGTTGTGAACATAGTCCTTCTTTATCTTACCATGATCTACCTGCACAGCCACGATGCTATCTTCAACTACCCACAGCTGCAACTTGCCCTTCATATCTGCATAAGGCTTAAGCTCTGCGCTAATCTCAATCTCGTTGGCTGCATTGATATGAGCTGTTAGGTTGATATCAAGATTTGTAGGGCGCTGCATTTCCTCATAGATGGTAGTATCCCATGTTCCTGATATCAAAGTTGCAGGTTGTCCCTTACGGTCGAATCCTGCTATTGGATAACCGAGAACATCAAGGTCGCCCCATCTGTTAGCATACTCATCGCCTTCAGGTTGCTTTAGACCGACATATTTTGAGTTAGCACCTTCGAGCATACCGAAGCTTCCTGCGTGAATACCTACTACAATGAGGTTGCTGCCATACTGCTCAGAAAGAGTGGCAAGAGCCTTGTGAGCATCAGGACAGTTGGTACATTGCTGACCAGTGAACTCTTCAACAAGTACATTGCGCTTGCTTTCGCGTGCAGGCATCTCTACGAAGCGCTCGTTTTCGTCAACCTCATCACAAGCTGTAAATCCGAAGGCAAGAACAGAAGCCACGGCAGCAATGCCGAGGATTGATTTCTTTATATTAAATAATGTATGTATCATAATATTTGCTCAACCTTGATGTTAGAATGTATAATTGTACGAAACGTTAAGACCCTTGCTTGCAGGCACATAACGGCACACACCACCCGAACAGTTGTATCCAGCGCGTGTTTTGCCATAGCCTACCATTAGGCGGTGAGCCTTAAATGAAGCTGTTACAGATGCCATATAATAATGGATGTCTGTTTCGCCAGTGTTCCACATATCGCTCACGGTGAACATCAAGTAAGGGAGTGCAGAGAGCTCAACGAGGCCATATGCCCAATCGCCCTGATCCTCGCTTGTAGAGAGATACTGCAATTCGCTACGCAGAGTGAACTTCTTATTGATTTGATATTTACCCTCAGCAACACCGATATTCGACTTTATCACGCCACCCTTACCTTCGATGACAGTTTTGTCGTAGTATTGGTTCATGTACATGAGGTTGAGCTTAAACGATTTGCTAATCTTCTTCTCCATCTGCACATTGATATCCTGATAGTATAGTCCTCCCATCTTGAAGAAGCCTGTGGTATAACCCTCAGTACCACGAAGAGTTGTGCCATATAGAGGTTCTACAGGGTTTTTATCCAATCCGCGGATATGGCTCACGTTGAGCTTAAGCTTTGTTCCATATTTACCACCAAGAGCTGTGTGGCGTTTGAAGTTGTAGCCAAACTCTCCCTGGAAAGCCCACTCGCCAGGAGCTGCCTGTGTGGCATATGGATAAAGAGCTGCAAGAGCATAAGTATGCTGATAAGCAAAGGCTGGCATATTGTTGAGGAATGCCGATGTGCCAGATGTGAAGCGGTTAGAGCGGAAAGCCATGTTTTCGCTACGCTTAGCCTGAAGCAAAGCGCTAACGCCTCTGTTAGAATAAGAAGCAGAGAGCAATACTGCATTACCACGACGATAGATATATCCGTTGTCTACAGAAGGGTCCTGTGTGCGCCAAGCATATTCTGCCAAGAAGTTGTAGTTGCCAGTCTGTAAACTTGATCTAAGGTCGAAAGCGTGAACAGAAGATGGCAACTCCAAACGATAGTTAGAACCTGTTGCCATGATAGTCTTGTCCTTATTCTGGTCGTAGTCGAGGTATACATACGATCCACCAACCATCCAAGTGATGTTCTTGTCGCGCAGAGTCTTGCTATATTGGTCGAGGTTTATCTCAAGGTCTGTTCCTGTAAGCATCTGGTCAGTATCCCAATCCCAGTAGCGGCGCTGCACACCTGTTAGGAATTTAAACTGTACACCCTTCAATGCACTAACGTTCAAGCGTGCACCACGGATGGCGTTGTCGATACCGAGGCTTCGCTCCTCGTATGTGCGGAATATAAGTCCGCTACCAAACTGGTCGTAGAAATCACCTACAGTTAAATCCACACCATTATTGCTCTTGAACTTTGCATATACATGTGGCACACCCCATCCCTTGAAGCCTGGTTCAAATCCTGGCAACGGATGTTCGTTGTATTCGAAACGTGCACCAGCCTCTACATATTTGCTGTCGAGACTGATATCGGCATAAGTATTTGTAAGCACATCGTCTTTGTATGTGCCAGTTCCGAGCTTCTTGTCTTCCTGTGGAACCAAGATATCGCTCTGTATGCTTCCGTGTATAGCGATGCCATCATTGCTCTGTGCGTTGGCATTAGCCACCGACATCATGGCAACAAGCAAGGAAGCGTAGAAAGAATATTTCATATAAACCTTTTATGTGTCTTATATATAATAAAATAAGGTGTAGATAGTGCTTACTTCTTTACCAACTCTCTTACCTTCTCGATAAGATGCTGTTCGCCACCTTCGGTATATCCGCTGCGTGACTCAACAATCTTGCCATCGCCACCGATGATAAATACGTGAGGAATCATCTGTACGCCCATAGCACGACGGAATTCGCTGTTTGGGTCGAGCAATACTTCGTATTCCCACTCCTCGCCATCTACGAGAGGCTTTACCTTATTAATATTCTGCGCCTGGTCGATAGAAATAGCTACCACCTTTACGCCTGTTTCTTCTTTCCATTCCTCGTACTGCTCGTGGATAGCCTTGAGCTCACGGTTGCATGGCTTACACCATGTTGCAAAGAAACTGATAATGAAAGGTTTGCCATCGTTGTTGAGTGTCGATGTGTCTACAGTCTTGCCATCGAGAGTTTTCAATTTTACAGAAGGAAGCTGTGCGAACAAGCTTGTGCAAGTCATCATAAGCACAAGCAACGAAATAATTCTAAACTTTTTCATATCGATATTTATAATTTGTTATTTATGGCACAAAATTAGTCATTTTTTATCAAACAGATATCAAAACTAACACAAAATCGTTACTTATTTACCATTTTTGGCACTACGAGCAATTTCCACACTATGTTTTATAGTTTTTAGTTCCTTATAGCTGACATTATTTTATTACCTTTGCATAAAAGAATAAAGCAGATGGATATATTCAGAATAAGGAAAAACGAGATATCGGTATTTGTGATAGGTTTCGTGATATTAGCCTTGCTCAACTTTATGATGTTGGGTTACAACCATGGTTTGTTTACCAAAGGTGGTAACATTGGATTTTGGGGTATCTTCTACGACCGTTTTACCGTTTCGGGCTACGATCCTTTCGTATATCTTTCGCTATCGAGATGGAAGATATACTACACTTTGTCGCGTCATCCGCTCATTGCACCAATGTTATATCCTTTAGCATTGCTCAATAGTTGGCTTATGGATTCTACAGACATCAACTGCGCTATATATATTGTAGCTATATTGTATGGCATATTGGGTACCTACTCCTTCCTTTTTGTCTATCGCACTATGCGCCATGTGGTAGGCATTTGTGCTCTCGATTCGCTGCTTACTACCGTTTTCTTTTTCTCTTTAGGTCATGTTATGACGGCGACATTTGTGCCCGACCATTTTGCCTTGTCGCTATTCCTCATCACCCTTACAGCCTATATCGCTGGTACATATATGAAGCGCCAACGTCTTATGCCTTTGTGGCTTACTGCGATGTTGGCAACTATCACCTGCGGAGTAACACTCACCAATATTGTTAAGACATGGCTTGCGGCATTATGGACAAATGGTCGACGATTTTGGCATTGGAAATCACTCGTTGTAACAACGATAGTGCCTTTGTTGCTAATAGCGGGTGGCTATTTCCTGCAATATGAATATTTGGCTAAGCCCGACAATCTGGCACAACAACGCAATATAGAGAAAAAGCTGAAGAAGGATGCTACGTTTGCTAAGAAATACTACGAGCATAAGAAATGGATGGAGAATCGTCGCTCGTTTAATGATACCGACAATACTATATTGCAATGGATAGATACCAAGACCGACCGCATCGGTACTATCACAGAAAACCTCTTTGGCGAGTCATTCCAATTGCATAAAGACTATCTGCTCGAAGATACTAATAGGTCGCGCCCTGTAATAGTGAACTATCGCAATTGGTATAATTATTTTGTAGAAGCCATTATTGTAGCTATGCTTATTGGGGGTATTGTAGCAGGCAGAAAAAATAAGTTTTGCTTGATGATACTCTCGTGGTTTGCCGTTGATATGACTATGCACATCGTGCTTGGTTTTGCCCTCACAGAAGTCTATATCATGACAGCTCATTGGGCTATAGTTTTGCCTGTAGCAATAGGTTGTTTGCTATCTAAATATAAAGGAAAACAGCGAATAGCATTGCGTTCGTTGCTATTCGCTGTCACCATATGGCTATTAGCCTGGAATATCCCTCTCGTCATTGAGAAAGTCTGGAATGTTTAATACTCTGTTTTATCCGTCGACTCCGCCCACATTTCGAAAGCCTTCTTAGCCTCTTCTGGCAACAAGAGTTCCATCTTCTTGTGTCGATCTTCGTTCTTGAGTTCCAACTCCTGGTAGATGAAATCATCATCGAAACCTATTGCTGCAGCATCCTTACGGTCGTTGGCATAATAGATTTTGTCGAGATGTGCCCAGTAGATAGCACCCAAACACATAGGACAAGGTTCGCACGATGTATAGATGTCGTATCCCGCCAAGTCGAAAGTACCCAACTTAGCAGTAGCCTTACGAATGCAGTTTACCTCAGCATGCGCAGTAGGGTCGTGATCGATAGTTACCGAGTTAGAAGCCTCTGCTATTATATCTCCATCTTTAGATGCAATGACAGCACCGAAAGGACCACCGCCATTGCGGACACTATTTTCGCTTACAGCAATGGCACGACGCATTAATTCTTCTTTTTCCATAATTCTAAATCTTTATTATCGTTAATTACTATTTTCGCATTACCACCTTTCTTAAGGTTGCCGAAGAGTATTTCGCGCATAAGTAGCGGCTTCAGATAGTGAGCTATCACGCGATCCATCTCTCTGGCTCCATATTCTGTGGTGAATCCCTTTGCCAATAGCCACTCTTCAGCTTCGCTATCTATGTCGATAGTGACATTCTTTGCAGTCAACTTTTGCTGTAACTGTGCAAGCTTCTTGTGCAATATGCGAGTTGCCATGTCGTGGCTCATATCGTGGAACACCACCGTGGCTGATAGACGATTGATAAACTCAGGCTTGAACGATTTCTTTACCTGCTTCATCATAGCCTCACCCTTCGATACACCACCAAGGAAACCGACACTTGCCTGCGAAGCATACTGCGCACCAGCATTCGAGGTCATTATGATGACTACATTATGGAAGTCAGCCTGACGACCGCGGTTGTCGGTAAGCTTAGCATAGTCCATCACCTGCAACAAGATGTTGTAGATATCCGAGTGTGCCTTCTCAATCTCGTCAAACAGCAATACACAGTTTGGTTTTTTGCGAATGGCATCTGTCAATAGTCCGCCATCCTCGTATCCTACATATCCTGCAGGCGAGCCGATGAGTTTTGCTACGGCATGCTTTTCTGCATATTCACTCATGTCGAAGCGTACGAGCTCTACCCCAAGTTCGTCTGCCAACGAGCGTGCAACTTCTGTTTTTCCCACACCTGTAGGACCAACAAAGAGCAATGCTGCCAACGGTTTGTCGCTATCTATAAGACCAGCCTTCGACATCTGAACGGCTTCTACCACTTGGTTTACAGCCTCGTCCTGTCCAAACACCCTACTCAGCATTCGTTGCTGTAGCGTTGCCAGTAGCGAGTTGTCTTCTGTCTTCATAGCCTCGGCATCAATCTTGCATAGCTTCGACATCACCATATTCACGATAGTTTTATCGAGATACTGCGTTTGGCGATTCTTTGGGTGTAACTCAAGATATGCGCCAGCTTCGTCGATGATATCTATAGCCTTGTCGGGGAACCTGCGGTCGGGGATATGCTGTGCGCAAGCCCTTACGGCATATTCAATGATATCGTTTTTGATAACTATGCCATGATATTTCTCGTAGCTATGCTTTAGTCCAAGCATTATTTTTATGGTGTCGTCGACAGTAGGCTCTGCTATATCCACTTGTTGGAATCTGCGTGTTATGCCCACGCTACCAGCCATATACTTGTTGTATTCCTCGTATGTGGTGGTTCCGATAAATCTTATGTCGCCACTTTCGAGATAAGGCTTCAGCATGTTTGATGCGTCGAGCGATCCGTCGGAGATTTTGCCAGCACCCATAATAGAGTGTATCTCGTCTATATATATTATGGTGTTGCCCTCCTTGCGAGCACCCTCCAAAACAAGTTTCAGTTTCTTTTCGAACTCTCCACGATATTGAGTGCCTGCAATCATCGAGCCCATGTCCATCATATATACCCTGCTGTCGTTGAGCCTTTTTGGGCATTCGCCCTTCATTATTCGCTCCACTAAGCCATATACGATAGCCGTTTTGCCCACACCAGGCTCACCAATAAGTATAGGATTGTTCTTGTCGCGTCGGCATAATATCTGCATTATGCGGTCGAGCTCTTCTGAGCGTCCGATGAGCGGATTATGCTTCCCCACCTCCTCGTTGACACATGTCACCAGATTGTGCCATGTCATAGTCGAAGGCATATCATCGTCGTCTAATGCATAATTGTCAATATCATCGTCGAGTGTATCGTCGTCGTCGTCATCAATATCATCGTCAACATCTTTATTTTCTACAGAAGGAATTAGCGACATAAACATGTTTTCGTCATCAATTTGGCTACGCAATAGGAATGCAGCCATAGACTCCGGAAGGTCGAGAATTGCTTTTATGGCATGATGGCGAGCCACCATGTCTTTACCACACGAAACAGCTATACGGTATGCATTGTCGAGCATGTTCATATACTGTATAGAGCGAAATGGCAAATCGAAATCGTCGATAAACTTATTGTCTGAGTTTAAGATATAGTTGTCAAGCTCCTTTCTTAGCTTAAAATCATCTCCGCCACACATCATTAATGGGAAGGTGAGATATCCTTGGTCGATGAACGATATTAGAAGATGTTCGGGCGTAATAAATAAGTTGCCCTTTTTCTTGCATAGTTCAACTGCCACGGTATCTGCGCGATCCATTTGGAAAGTCATTTTGGGTATATTATCCATACGCTATTATTCCTCTTCTACTTCTAATTTTAATGGAAAATCGTTGTCTCTTGCCAACTTTGTAGCAAGTGATGCTTTAGATATGGCAATATCGTAGCTGTAGGTTCCTGCTACAGCTTTGCCTTCATTGTGTACCGCCAGCATCAGGGCTTTAGCATCTTCAAAACTCTTGCCAAATATCTTTGTTAATACTTCAATCACAAAGTCCATTGTAGTGAAGTCGTCGTTGAAGATAATGACATTATAGTGTTTAGGTTCGTCAAAGCCTGTGCGTGAACGCTCTTTAATTGCAGATTTTTCTTTAGTCATATTGGCAAAAGTAGTGAAAAGATTGGAAACGACAATATATTATTCAGATTTTTTTGTAAAAACTGTCTACTAAATAAGCTAAGCCTTCAAAATGCGAGAAAAGAAATGCCCCCAGCTACTCAATGGCGTGAGTTGCTGGGGGCGATGTTTTTACTTAAATTCTTTAAGGATTTTCTCCGCTATTTCCTTCATCTCGTCAGCTTCGAGCTTCAGATGCTCCTTACGGAAGTCAACATCGGCTTCGCTCTGCATAGGGATGAGGTGTATATGAGCATGAGGAACCTCCAGTCCAAGCACAACCTGTGCAACCTTCTTGCATGGGAATGCTGCCTTGATGGCCTTAGCCACACGCTTTGCAAACACCTGAAACTCTGCAATATCTTCATCCTCCATATCGAAGATGTAGTCTACTTCCTTCTTTGGAATCACCAATGTGTGTCCTTTAGCCAAAGGACTGATGTCGAGGAAAGCATAAAACTTATCATTCTCGGCACACTTGTAGCTTGGTATTTCGCCAGCCACGATTTTTGAGAAAATAGTCATAATAGTATATCTTTTAAGAATTTACATTCTGGGTTTAAGCTATCGAAATCTTGTCGATGCGCAATTTGATGGTGCCACGAGGAATCTTTATCTCTACCTCGTCGCCAACCTTCTTGTTGAGCAATCCCTGTGCGATAGGAGTGTGGATTGAAATCTTACCCTCGCGGAGGTTAGCCTCGCTCTCGCTAACGATGGTGTACGACATCTTGGATTGGTTGGCAAGATTTGTCATCTCTACCTTTGACAATATCTGTACAGAGTCGGTGCTCAGACGCGATATGTCAACAATCTTAGCTTCCGCGATGGCGAGCTTCACCTTGTTGATTTTATCCTCGAGATGAGCCTGAGCCTCTCTGGCTGCATCATATTCCGCATTTTCACTCAGGTCACCCTTGTCGCGAGCTTCTGCTATAGCTGCAGAAGCCTTAGGGCGCTCCACAGATTCGAGCTGCTTGAGCTCTGCTACGAGTTTATCGTAGCCTTCTTGTGACATGTAAGCCATAATTAAAAATGTTTTTTTTTAGGTTATATATATATTAATAATGTGTATTCTTATCTGTTTTTATTTATGCCCTTACGGGTGGTACAAAAAAAACGAGAATTCCGACATCGCGTCAATGTCGGAATTCCGTCTCCTGTTATACTCGTATGAACCTTTATTCTAAGATAACGCAAGCGAGCGCAATGAGAAATATCTGTCTCTTATACCTATTTCAATTGTTTTTCCTTCTTTTTTTTACCTTTATTTTTTTTGACTTTATACAAATTTCTCTCCTCGCTTAATCTGTATTTCGTTCACAAACTTTCTTACTAAAGCCGACGAGTCTTCTTTCTTGCATATCAGCAACACGTTGTCTTTTTCTGCCACGATAAATCCTTCAAGACCATTTATTACAGCCAGTTTGTCTTTAGGTAGCTTCACAACATTGTTTTTTGCATTGTCCATTATCACATCGCTGTCAATGATCACGTTGTCGTCTTCGCTCTTCTGCATGGCTTCATATATGCTATGCCATGTGCCGAGGTCTGCCCATCCGAAGTCGCACTTCATCACATACACATTTTCCGACTTCTCCAGTATTGCCTCATCTATTGAGAGGTTAGGATATGAAGGGAAGTTTTCCATTATGTATCTTCTCTCTGCGTCAAGGCTGTTTACATCCTCGCGCTTATCGAAGTTGCGCAATACTGGAGGCATGAACTTTACGAAGCATTCGCGCAGATAGTTTACATTGCCAAGGAATAAGCCTGTGTTCCAATAGAATTCTCCACTCTCCATAAACATCTTGGCAAACTCTCGTTCTGGCTTTTCTGTAAACGACTTCACCTTATAGAAATTATGTTCTGCAGGGTCGCCAAGCTGAATATATCCATATCCAGGCTCTGGACGCGAAGGTTTCACACCCATGGTGAGCAGACGGTTGTTGTTTTCTACAAACTTCAAGCCTTCAAGTACATTACGCTTGAAAGCCTCTTCGTTGAATACTATCTGGTCGGAAGGAGTTGCTATCAAACATCCATTTGGATTAAGGAGAGATATTCTATGGTTTGCCCACGAAAGACTTGGAGCGGTGTTACGATAAATAGGCTCTGCCAGTATCTGGTCGTCTGTTAGCTCTGGCAACTGTTCGCGCACCAAGTCGCGATAATTTAAATAGGTGGAAACATATATGTTCTCCTTAGGTACAATCTCGAGAAACCTTTCGTAGGTTTGCTGCAATTGAGTTTTTCCTGTTCCGAAGAAATCCAAAAACTGTTTTGGCTTGCTTTCGCGACTGCAAGGCCAAAGTCTTCTGCCTTTGCCGCCAGCAAGTATCACGCAATAATAATTTTTATTATCTGTAGCCATAGTCGGTTAAGTTTAGTTTTTCTGTGTTATTGTCAATTTCCCCATTTAATATGGAAAATAGGGCTTGATTTATCTTGATTTCGCATACGAAAGTACACAATTATCACGAAACAGCCAAGAGTTTTGTATTTTTTTAGCGGAAAAGTTTGTTTATTCAGAAAAAATATATACCTTTGCACCGCAATTAAGCCCAGATGGCGGAATCGGTAGACGCGCTGGTCTCAAACACCAGTGGGGCAACCCGTGCCGGTTCGACCCCGGCTCTGGGTACTTAATCAAAACGACTAAGAGTTGACTTCAACACTTAGTCGTTTATTTTTTTATGCCAATACCTCATGATGACACAGAGTATTGGAAATTGTGATACTCTAAAAAATAGCAGTTTTTATAATTAAAAACATCTTTGGTAGCTATCAAAGATACATTTGATAATAAGCAAACGTATATTTGATAGCAAGCATAGCAATATTTGATAGTAAGCATAAATGCGAGTTAATAGTGCTTTTTAATCGAATTAAGCCAGGTGAGTCATCGATAGCAGTAAGGTTCTTCATCGATAACATTTAGGTAAGTCTTCAACAACGGTTTAGTTGTCGTGTGGTCTTATGCGACTATACGAGTGGTCTTATGCGACTATACGTGTGGGCAGAAACGATAAGACGTGTAAGCCTACACGACTATATGTATGGGCTTACACGTCTATATGTGTTTTTTTGCAATGGAAATATGCTATAATGGATTATGTGCTTGATATGTGGAGGAAGCGTGTGAGGCGATGGCCAATGCTGCGATCCTTGTTGTCGATATAGGCATCGAGAATCTGCGAACTGCCAGATAGTGGGGTGATGTCGTAGTCGGCAATGCTGGCAGGAATAAGGCAGCTGTTTCCTTCCTTTATGATTACTTCGTCGCCTGTAGAGCGAATGTGAAGTTTAAAATCGCCCTTTATACACATTGTTATAATAAAGCTGTCGTATTTTAGTAGGTTGCGATGGAAAGGTTGGCTTACTTCCAATACTCGCACGCTGAAATATGGAGAGTCGATGATGAGGTTGGCGCGATTTTCTTCAGTTGGGTATTCTGTTCGGTATTCGTCTACCACGTTGTAGTCGAGTGCTTGCGCAGCCAAGTCGACATGTAGCTGACGCGGATTTCCGTCGAGTCCAGGACGATTGTAGTCGAAGATGCGATATGTGACGTCTGACGACTGCTGGATTTCGGCAAGCAAGATACCGCTGCATATAGCATGCACTCTGCCTGCAGGCAAATAGAATACGTCGCCACTCTTCACTTCGTGTCGTGCCAATACGTCTGTTATGCTACCGTCTTCTACGCGTTTTTTGAATTCATATTTTGTTATTGGCTCTTTGAATCCTGCATATAGGTAGCTACCAGGTTGAGCATCAATAACGTACCACATCTCGCTTTTTCCCATCTTTCCGTGTTCGCGTGCTGCCATTTCGTCGTTGGGATGTACCTGTATGCTAAGGTCTTTGCGAGCGTCGATGAATTTTGCAAGTAATGGCAGTTTGCCATGATATTTCTCGCTTACAGTTTTGCCGAGTATTTCTTTAGGTGCTTGGTCAATTACAGAAATTAGGTCTTGTCCAGCCAAGTGACCGTTGGCAATAATGCTTGTGCTCGATGGTACAGCGCTGACTTCCCAACTTTCGCCAATAACTTCGTCGGTGGCAGGGAGACCTTTATATTGTCGTATCTTGTTGCCACCCCATACAATAGTGTGGAGATTTGGCTGGAATAATAATGGATAAAGTGGCATAATTGTAATAATTGTAATATTTGTAAAAGTTGAACCTGTTATTTTTAATAATGTACAAAGATAAGACTTTTGTACAAATAAAACAAGCTTTTACAAAACAATTTGTTTTTTATGAGAATAAATTCGTAGCAATACTTATAATTAGGTATTGATAGTCAGGGGGTAGGCTAAGATGGGAGGCGATATAATCATCATTGTTGATGAAGATTGTAAGAAGAATATTTTTAAGTGTATTCTTAACGTTATTTAACCCTGTGAACGCATACATATTGTAAGAATAAGCTACTTTTGCAAAAGAAATGTAATTATTGTATGAAAACCTTTAAAATACTTCTAAGACCAATTGTTTGTTGTCTGTTTTGCCTATTTGCAATATTGACGGCAAGTGCTGATGTCAAGAACGAAAACATACTTATTATCACATCATACAATCCTGACACGGAGCGTATGAATGCTAATCTTACCGAATTCTTTAAAAGATATAAGAAATTGGCAGGTTCGACAGCTAATATTTGTATTGAAACTATGAACTGCAAGAACCTTTCGGAGTCTTCGCTATGGAAGGATAGAATGGAGAGGATTTTGAAGCTGCATAGTCGTACTCCATTGGGGCTTGTAGTCTTGCTAGGACAGGAGGCATGGACTGCATATCTTGCTCAAGACTTAGCCTTGGCTAAGAAAACCCCTTGTATGGCAGCAATGGTGAGTACAAATACGATAGTGCTACCTAAAGGTAATAGCAATCTGCGTATTTGTATGCCAGAAAGCAAGGAGTATACCGATTTTAAGGATTTTAATATCGTTGGCGGTATCTTTTATAAATATAATCTGGATAAAAATATTGAAATAATTCGCAAGTTTTATCCTGATACCAAGAATATTGCTTTTATCTCTGATTTTACTCTTGGCGGACTTATGCTTCAATCCTTGGTTAATAAAGAGATGCAAAAGTATAAGGACTTAAATTTGCAATTTTTGGATGGCAGACGTTACACTTTGTTTAATATCTGCAATATGTTGAAACATCCACAGCCAAATACTGTTTTGCTTGTTGGTACATGGCGTATAGATAGTAGCGAAAACTATGTGCTTGCCAATACCACAAGTGTTTTGCGTGATGCCAATAGGTCGCTCCCTGCTTTTTCTATGACTGCTGTGGGATTGGGCAATTGGGCTATTGGTGGCTATTCTCCAGAGTTTTCGCTCAAAGGAGCTGAACTTGCAGATATAGCTTATGATTATATGAAGTCAAAGATTCCGAATAAAGAGTTCTTCCATATTTGTCATAATAACTATATTTTTGACAAGTCACAAATAGATGCTTTTGATTTGGATTCTAAGCTGATTCCAAATAATGCTATTGTAATAAACCAAACGCGAGATTTCTATACAAAGAACCGTAAGGTGATATTGTGGGTGTTGTCTTCAGTTTTAATTTTGGTGTTTGGATTGCTTATAGCTATATACTATATTGCTCACATACGACGACTGAAAGGAGCGCTCGAGAAAAAGAATCGAGAATTGATAATTGCCAACGACAAGGCTGAAGAAGCAAATAGGCTAAAGACTGCATTCTTGGCAAATATGAGTCATGAGATACGCACTCCGCTAAATGCTATTGTGGGATTTTCGGAATTGCAGACCATGGATGATTATTCAAAGGAAGACAAAATAGAGTTCGGAAAGATTATAAAAGAGAATTCCGATTTGTTGCTTAACCTTATCAACGATATACTTGATATTTCCAGAATTGAGTCGGGACGTGTAAATATTGATCTTCGCCAGTGCGATATTGTGAAGCTATGTCATGGATGCTTGGTGTCGGTGAGTAGAGCAAAACCTTTGGAGCATGTGGAATACCAAGAAGAATATCCTGTTGGTAAATTGGAAATAAAAACCGATAATGTGAAACTGCAACAGGTGATTATCAATCTGCTTACTAATGCAAGCAAGTTTACCAAAAAGGGGCATATACGACTGAGCTTTACTGTAGACGAGGCAGCTAATACTATCACTTTTGTAGTTGCTGATACTGGCATGGGTATACCAAAAGAGCAAGCAGAAGCTGTGTTCGACCGTTTTGTAAAACTAAACAAATATGCGCAGGGTACAGGACTTGGGTTGTCGCTATGTCGAATAATCGTGGAACGACTCGGAGGAAAAATCTGGCTTGATACCAGCTATACAGAGGGTGCACGATTTATGTTTACAACGCCTATCGTGCCACCAGCTTTGGACACAGTAATAATAACTCATGAAAAATAAAAAATAATTATATAGAATATGAATTCGCGAAAAATAATCCTCGTAGCTGAGGATAACCTTAGTAATTTTAAGCTGTTGGATGCAGTATTGTCTAAAGATTATGATTTAGTGCATGCGTGGAATGGCAAAGAAGCCGTAGAGATGTTTGAACAGTACCAACCACAGTTAGTTTTGATGGATATCACTATGCCTGTGATGGATGGCTATGAGGCTACACGCGAAATCAGAAAATTCTCTGCAATAGTTCCTATAGTAGGACTCACGGCTCGTGCTTTTTCTGACGATGAACAGGAAGGATATGATAGTGGAATGACTGAATATCTGACCAAGCCAATGAATATTGTTTTATTGCGCCAACGGGTAAAAGCATTGTTAGGGGATTAAAAAAATACGCTGCGACTCACCACGAGCCACAGCGTAAAAGCCTATGTTTAACTAAAAATCCTTTTCAAAATCAGACGGTAATCTCACGATTCCCGTTGTTTCCCGTTAAACAATCTATCAAATCTACCTTAAACCTAATAACTAAAAACCTAAATCTATTACTACTAACCTAAACAATCTATTAACCTTTTGACGATGCAAAGGTAGCGACATTTTTGTTTTCTACCAAGCATTTTGATAACAATATTCATATGTTATACGCTTTCTTGATGTATATCAAACATGTGTGTACGTGCACAGTCAATAATTGTTAAGCAGAAACCTTGTTTTGCTTTCAAATCGTTAAAATTTGTAGAGTCGATGCTTGCATTGTTGGCAACAAAGGTTGCTTATATAATAGGTGTATTGATTGTGATAAAGAGCTTTCTTTTTCATCTTTTCTCTTTGTTGTTTCGTACTTTTCGATTACTTTTGCATAAAGCATAAAACAAATGAAAGTACTTATTGTAAATACAAGCGAAAAGACTGGCGGTGCGGCTTTGGCTGCAAAAAGGCTTATGGAGGCTCTAAACAACAATGGAGTCAAGGCTAAGATGCTGGTTCGCGATAAGGAGACGGAGCAGATTACTGTTGTCCCATTGCCATCGAAGCTTATGCAACAATGGCATTTCTTGTGGGATAGATTCAAGATATATTGCCATTTGTGGTTTTCGAAGAATCATCTTTTCGATATTGATACTGCGAGTAGCGGTGCCGATATTACCAAACTGCCTGAGTTTAAAGAGGCAGAGATAATACATCTGCATTGGGTAAACCAGGGTATGCTGTCGCTGAAGGGTATAAAGAAGATATTGGATAGCGGCAAGCCTGTGGTGTGGACGATGCACGATGTGTGGCCTGCTACGGCAATTTGCCATCTTACGCTCGATTGCCGTAAGTTTGAGAATCGCTGTCATCATTGCCGATTGTTGCCTAATGGTGGTAGCGACAACGACTTGTCGGCAAAGGTGTGGAAGCGCAAGCGCAAGCTATTGGAGAACAACAGAATCTCGTTTGTGGCTTGTAGCAAATGGCTTGCTGGCGAGGCAAAGAAGAGTGGACTGCTATCAGGACAATCAATTACGAATATTCCAAACCCTATTGATATGCGAGTGTTTAAACCTGGCGATAAGCAAGAGGGTAGGGTGGCTAATAATCTGCCTGCAGGGAAGAGGATAATACTGTTTGTTTCGCAACGTGCAACAAACGTGAACAAGGGTATGGACTATCTTGTGGAGGCTTGCCGAATGTTGGCAGAGCAATATCCAGAGATGAAGGAGAATACAGCTGTTGCTGTGCTCGGAGGACATGCCGATGAGGTTATAGAGCAGTTGCCTTTCGAAGCCATACCTTTAGGATATGTCAGCGACACCAAGCGCATAGTGGAGCTATACCATGCTGCAGATGTCTTTGTGTTGCCTTCGCTTTCTGAAAATCTTCCTAACACCATCATGGAGGCTTTGGCTTGTGGTGTGCCTTGCGTAGGATTCAGGGTAGGAGGAATACCAGAGATGATAGATCATAAGAAGAATGGCTATGTGGCTAACTATCGTGATGCAAAGGATTTGGCAAATGGCATTCGCTGGGTGCTCGATGAGGCTAATGGAGAAGAACTAACTAAGAATGCATTACATAAAGTGCATGCCAACTATTCACAAACGGCTGTGGCTATGCAGTATATAGAGGTATATAATCATGCGGCAGCTTTCAAAAACTATAAGATATGATACGCTTTTCGATAGTCACTATAACCTATAATGCCGAGGAATGTTTGCAACGCACCTTGGATAGTGTGTGGGAGCAGACTTACCAATATGTGGAGCATATCATCGTTGATGGTGCTTCGAAAGATGGTACGGTGAAGATGGCGCAAGAATATAAGCGCGAGAATGATGCCGACGAGGATTGTCTGCATGATGTTGTGGTGGTGTCGGAGCCTGATAAGGGACTCTATGATGCCATGAACAAAGGATTGAAGATGGCTACTGGCGACTATGTGCTGTTTCTGAATGCTGGAGATACGCTGCCTAATGCAGATACCCTGGAAGGTGTGGGAGGAGCAGTCGGCGATGGCGAGGCGATGCCTGGTGTGCTATATGGCGATACCGATATCGTGGATGCTGAGGGCAACTTTATCTGCCATCGTAGGCTTGCGGCACCTAAGAAGCTTACATGGCGCTCGTTTATGTATGGTATGCTGGTGTGTCATCAGTCTTTCTATGCTCGTACCGACTTGGCAAAACAGACACCATATAACCTTGATTATCGCTTTAGTGCCGATGTTGATTGGTGTATAAGGATAATGCGAGAGGCTAAGCGTAGAGGGTTGCCTATGAGGAATGTAGGCTTCGTGGTGGCTAATTACCTTGATGGAGGCATGACAAATAAAAACCATAAGGCTTCGCTGAAAGAGAGATTCAAGGTTATGAGCAAGCATTATGGCTTGATACCAACGGTGATTATGCACCTATGGTTTGTGATAAGGCAGGCGATAAAGTGATTGGGATAAGATAAGAGATAGGGGGATAGAAGAGACAAAGCCCACCCAGAGGGAACTCTGGGTGGGCTTTGTTGTGGGAGGGAACGAGGGAAAGCGACGCAGCCGAGCTGCGACGAACGCAACCCAAGGGGGCAGGGCTGGCGCTATGCTTAAATATAAAATGCGGCTATTCGTAATTGGGCATGCGGCTAGTCGTAAATGGGCATGCGGCTAGTCGTAATTGGGTATGCGGTTAGTCGCTTATTTCACGCTCCACTCGAAGATGCCGGCTGACTTATCGGCTGGCAATTCTACCTCGAGCTTGAGGGCTGTGGTCTTTACAGGCTTGAAGTTTACTGTGCATGCGCTACCCTTTTCGGTAGGATAGTTGTCGGCATCAGCAACAGGAGCCCATGAGCCATCGGCAGTCTTATAGTATACCTTCCAGCTCTTTGGCAATGAGCAACCACCCCAAGGCTGGTCGTCAAACCAGTAGGTGGTGCAGCTCTTCACCTCTGCAGCCTCGTTGAAGGTGTATGATATCCATTCTGTAGAACCCTTCTTTGGCCACCAATGAGTGTAAGGAACCGAGCGGTCGTCGGCGTTCATTGGTACCAAACGGTCGTTGAGGCTCTCTATGGCAGGCATCTTAGAAGAGGTTTCTATCTTGCTTGTGGAAGCCAATGTTGCTGGCAAAGCAGGTGTTGTGGCCTTCATATCCTGTGGCAACCATACCTTCATGTCGCCGCTACCGCGATGGCACCAAGCATAGTAAGGGATGAGAGTGAGGCGAACATCCTTTGTGGCAAGGCGACCATTTGTATCGAATGTGAGGCATTGAGCATCGGTGGTGAGGGTCTTCATATTGATTTCCTTGTAAGCATGGAGCTTAGCCTTGCTGTCAGCAGGGATGAAGTTGTCGAGTGTCATGGTGCCAAGAGTAAACTTAGGTTCCTGGTTGAGGATAATGGTCTTGATATCAAACTTGTTGTCAGGCCATTCTGCGCAATATACCAATGGACCACGCTCTACTTCAACCATACCACGGTCGGCTGCTACATTGTTGTTAGCTCTAACGGTGCGAGCCTCCATATCGAAGTGAACTTTCACTACGTCGCCCTTCTTCCATTTTCTATCGATAGTGAAATAGCCATCCTCGGTGAGCTTGGCATTGCTAACTCCCTTACCATTAACGGTGATGCTATAGCCCAATCTCTTGCCGTCGCTATAGCTGTAGAGGTTTGTTGGCACTACCTGTCCCTTTACCCATCCTGGAATACGGATCTTCATAGCGAATTTGCCAGCGCTATTCTTATCGATATTGATGCGGATGTCGCCATCGTAAGGATAGCCTGTGTTCTGAGTAAGAGCAACGGTCTTGCCTGCAACCTTGAGCTGAGAAGAGTTGCTGAGGAAGAGGTTTACGTAGAGGTTTCTGTCCTTAACGGCATATACATAGCCTGGCAATGAAGGGATGAAGCGGCAGATGTTGCTTGGGCAGCATGCGCAACCAAACCAAGGCTGGCGCTGATGCTGACCGCGCGACTCCAATGGGTTAGGGTAGAAGAAGCCACCGCCATCGAGCGATACGCCACTAATCAAACCATTGTAGAGGCTGCGCTCCAATACATCATAATATTTTGATTCGCCATGGAGCAAGAACTGACGATAGTTGACATATACATTACCTATGGCAGCGCAGGTCTCGCAATAAGCGCTCATGTTAGGCAATTCGTAGTTTTTGCCAAAGGCTTCGCCATGAGATGTTGCACCGATACCGCCGGTGATATATAGCTTCTTGGTGACGATGTTGTTCCAGATGTTGTCGATGGCATGGATATATGCTGAGTCGCCAGTGAGAGCTGCAACATCTGCCATACCAGCATACATATATGCTGCACGAACGGCATGGCCTACAGCCTCGTCTTGGTCAATTACTGGCTTATGGCTCTGAGAATATTCCTGCTTGATGGAAGTTTTGCCACGATAGTCGAGGAAGAACTTTGCCTCGTCGAGATATTTCTTGTTGCCTGTGACGAGATACAAGCGGCAAAGAGCCATCTCGGCAATCTGATGACCAGGAACAACGCAAGCCTGACCAGCCTTAGGACCAACTTCGCGAACCACGCAGTCGGCATATCTAATAGCGATATCCAAGAACTTGCGGCTGCCTGTGGCTTGATAGTGAGCTACGGCACCTTCTACCATGTGACCGAGGTTGTAGAGCTCGTGGCTCAAGTCCTCTTCCTTCGACCAACGAGTTTTGCCAGACCAATGGTGAGGATGCTCAGGGTTCATGGTGCGTGCGGTATATAGATAGCCGTCAGCCTCCTGTGCAGGAGCTATGATGTCGAGCACAGAGTCGATATATGCTTTGAGCTTTGCGTCAGGATAAGTTTGCAAGATGTAGCTTGCACCCTCGATAGTCTTGTAAGGGTCGGTGTCGTCGAACGAGAAAGGTTCTACTTTGTTTACGTCATAGTCTTTGCTTGGGTGTGCGGCGCGCTCAAAGTTTTTGTATCGTCCGCTTTCCTCGCATTTGCTGAAAGCCAAAGGAATGGTAACCTTGCGGCTTGCTTCAAGGCGCTGTCCCCAGAAGCTGTTTTCTACTACTTTCACCGATGTGAAAGGAACCGGAGTAATTGGGTATCCGCCATTGCTCTTAACCTGTGCGTTAGCAGTAAAGGCGATGGTAACGGCTACCATTGTCGATAATAGTTTCTTCATTTTAATTATTTGGTTTCTAATTAGGATAGTGCAAAGATATAAATATATTTGTATTTTTGGGGTATATAATAA